>ERZ1370068.5965-contig-4968_pt1 | contig 41646 bp, 70 predicted proteins | sample MGYA00561227_ERZ1370068 | MGnify/ENA primary metagenome ERZ1370068 (study PRJEB38410, sample SAMEA6850437) | metagenome | study: Metagenomic assessment of the ecological functions of the soil: analysis of the soil microbiota associated with the... | reverse complement strand
GTATGCGTATTCGTTCCAGTTACGTATTATGCGAACCGCCGATCGTGCCCGGATGGAGCCGGTGCTACGGTTCCCAGGGATTGACGCTCGTCGAGCGTCTGCGTGCGCGCGCCGGTTCGAAAGTGGAAGGAGGTCCACGCGTGTTGCGATGGACCGACGGAACGACGTTCGCGCTCGAGGACGATCAGCTGTCGCGTGCGCTGTTCGTGCCGGGCACTGATGCGAACCCGAACACGATGACATCCTGCGCCGTCTCCCACGACGGCGACCGTTCATAGACGTCAGTGCGAACGCCAGGGCCGTATCTCTCGCCCGCGTCGCACTGGGTCGGTGCACGGTCGTGTCTTCAGCATCGAGCCGAAAGCGCACGGGAATTCCGACGGCTCACTGACGCTATCGAGAAGAACCACGTCTCGAACATCAGGACGTTCCGCCTTGCCGTGGGGTTGCGCGCCGGCGACGTCACGCTGACGTCGCCGGCGACGTCCACGGAGGACTGAATACGCTCAGGGCGCAATTCCCTATGAAGGTGTCGAGACGCTGAGAACGGAAACGGTTCCAGCGACGACCCTGGACGAGTTCGTCGCGAGTCACTACTACATCGACGCCGTTGCCGCGGTCAAGCTGGACATCGAGGGCGGAAGGTAAAGCGCTCACCGGCGCTGGGCAGCTCCTGGAGCATCTGCGACCCGCGCCTTGATCGTCGAGGTCTTTTCGAAATCGCTCGGGGCTCAGGGGATGGACGCGGTCACAGGTCGCCGATCTTCTCCACCGCGCCAGACCTACACGCTGTTTCTCGATAGACGATGCCACCGGACGTCTGGTCCCGCAGGTCGATCTCAGCGCGGTCGACGAGCAGAACATCGTCGCGCTGCCGCGGGATTCACCAATGCCCCAGATCGACGGCGATTCTGGCTTCAGTAGCGAACCTGGCGTGAGCGGCCGGACCTCGATGGTGCGCCCATCGCCCAGCGATCGACAGATTCCGAACCAGCCCGTCCTGCAATTGCCGGACGTCTTCGTCAGACTTCACGGGCATTCGGTCGGCGCGCAGAGTTCGTCCAAGGAGGGATGGGAGGCTGCGGTTTCCACCCATGCCGACGATGGCGTCCCCGCCGTTGCCAGATCTTCGACGAGGTAGCAGCTCGAGTGGGTCGACGTATTCGAATCGGTGGCCGAAGCCAAATCCGATTTCGTCATGGTGGAACTCGGGGCTGGCCTTCGGACGTTGGCTGATGCGAGGGCAGCGGCCGCGCGCCGGAAGAGGTCATGTCGGTTCCGCGGTGTGCGCGGTTGAGGCTGGAACCGGACCACTTTCGATGGCTCAAGAAGCACGTTCGTGACAGTATCAGCAACATCGGGGACGTGGAGCTGAGATGGGCTGCGATTGGATCAACAGCAGGATTCGCCCCGTTTTGGGTCGGCGAGGCAAGGGGCGTGCATGCGGTCAGTGCTGTTACGACGGCGGCGCTAGACGATCTCCCGGCCGAGTCGAACGCGTGCGCCTGAATCTTACGGTCTCGCCCTCGGATGGCTCCGCACGTGTCTGCAGCGGAGAGAGCATCGTACGGGTTCCTTAGCGTATGCACGCTGGCGCAGGTGGATCGCGCCGCCGTATCGGTCTGCCGATCTGATGGACACCTCGGCGTTTCAAGGGCTGCGAGCTCGAGATCCTCTCGTCCACCATCGACACATCACTCGACGCGCGCCGGGTGCGACGGATTGCATCCGGCACGCATTCGGCACGGGAAATTGAGTCAGAGATCTTCGCGCACTGTTCAGCGCCACCTGGCTGCCGGAAGAAAGTCTGAACGACTATCCGTCTCAATCTCCGGGTGATCTGCGCCGTACGGTCAGATTTGCGTTCCGGTGACTGGCGTTCAGACGCACGGCGAAATCCTGCCGGACTCGCCTTGCGCACTAAAGGCGGTGAGGGCGGCGACCGGGGAGATGCGGTTCGATCGAAGTAATAATCGCCGTTGCTGGGGACTACTGATGACGGGGCCACTGCAGCAATTTCCGTATCATGAAGCCGATTCGATCCACACGTTTTCAAGCCATATCAACTGAAGAGCGACCGTTCCGTGACTCCGCATCAGCGGTCGTCGTGCGGCGCTCGCCATTGCCGGGCTGTCGAGGTAACGCTCCGGCGGACCGCGAGTCGCCAGCGAAACCGCACCGCCGGGCGCACGACCGCCGAATCGGTATCAGCTCCGCTCGCGCTCGACTGGACCGATGCAGACGTCGAGAAGGTCGGCTTCGAGTGGGATACGGTGCGAAGCCGTCGGCGACACTCCAAGCGGAAGGCCAGCGACGCCCTGGTCTTTACCCAGAAACGGAGAAGGATCACATCGCGATGCCGTGTTCCGACGCTGCCTCCTTGCGCGGGCTCTACGCTCTCTGTCCGAATTGATTGTCGATGCCGAGTCGCCCGAGGCATGACGTGCGCCGCGCCAACCTGCAGGATCAGGGTTATCCACTTGCTCTCACCGATTGCCCTGCGCTGCGGCTGGAAGAACAGCGGCGACGGTTGCGGTGAAACAGACGTCACCGGCATCCGAGTCTATTTCCAAAGCGCAGCGCGCCAACCGATCTCAGCTTCCGCACGCATTCGCGTGGTCGAACACAGGTAAGGCGTCACTAACGAACTGGACGCTGCAGCGACCACGATCGCGCCAGATCAGCTGTCATCCGGCGCGCCATCAGTTCATGCACTTGCGCTGAACCGGTGCCATCCGCGGCGCGGATGAGATGTATGGGATCCCAGCCACGTGCGCCATTTCGTTTGCGAACGCGTCCAGCAGGCTTGTGACGGCGATATGTTCCTGTCTGAGTTCACCGAGGGCATTCGTCATTCTCTTCGTAGACGGCCTTGTAGCTCAGGTCGCCCACCACCCGCCGCTCTGCCTCAGTCGGTGATGACTGGTCCAGCGCCGGTGCCGGCTGGATGAAGTACCGCGCACGTGCTGGAAGCCGCGCGATCGCGCTTCATCGTGCGGATGTATTTCTGCAGCACAGATCCAACGCCCATTCTTCGCTGTGCGTCGGTCCAATCGGCTGGTAAGGCGAAGAGCCGATTCGATTGTCGTCTTCGGCTTCGGCCGATCTTCGCGCGTCGCGCCACGTAGTCTTCGGCACCCGTGATGACGGCGCATACGCGGCTTCAGAGCGCGAGAACAGGGCGTTGCCCGCTGCGCGAAATCACGCAGGCCGGCCGAGGTAGTACTGCCCACGATGTCGTCGCGAACGCCGAGGTCGCGAGCGGATATCACCGATCGGTAGGTGCTGGCGGGATATTCAAGCCGCGGTCCCCGTTCGATCATGGTGCTCGTTGAATCACATCCAGGTCACCACGGCATCGACCGCATCGGCGTAGAGCGGGAACAGGATCGTCTGCTGCGGCTGCTTCCATGCTCCTGTCAGCGCCGTTGAGTGCGAGAAAGGGTTTGCACGTTCGGACGCCGACGAACTGCTCGTTGAGAAAGCGCTCGAGTGCGAGGCGCCCTGGTTCACACCCTGTGCGAAACGCTGATTCGCGACCGATCCGCCTGTCAGGAGGATGACAAATCGATCGGTCCGGTGGACCGAAGGAAAGTCCGGTCCGTGCAGGCCGATGCTGTTGATATCCCGCAGGCCGCAGGGCGGGTTCCGTGGTGCATGAATCCCAGATAGGGGTGCGGAAACAAGGTCTCGAGGTATCCGCAGTTCGTTTCCCGCCGGAGGGTCGCCAAAGGAACGTGTTGGTCCGGCTCGCGAAGCGTTCCCGCGCGGCAGCGCATGCCCGGCCTTCGGTGGCGAACAGGTACGCAGTCGCAATCGCTTCGAGTCCACGGCCAGAAGAAGTAACGCGACGAGGGGCCGTCGCGAGCGGGAGAGAAAGCGTTTCTATCGCCCGACATGTTAATGCGGACCGGGCCGTCATCGGTGGGATCTGTCAACATCCCGGTGCTAGACTACCGGCGAAGGTGCGGCACAACCCGCTTTCGGAGGTCGTCAAGCGAATTGTCAGCGGACGTTTGGTGGGGTGAGCGTCCGCTCGGCGTCGTCGATGTCGGCGTCAGCGGCGGCATTCACGCGTCATGGGATGCCTTCGATCCGCTGATCAGCGCCATTGGATTCGACCCGCTCGTGACCGGAGATTGCCCGGTTGCGGGCGGATCGACCTTGCACGCATCTGCAGGTGCGAGAAGCCGCATTCGTGGAATGCCATGGCGGCCGCATGGTCCCTTCTCCGATGAGCTATGTCCGCGTCGATCCGTCACGCTCGGACGAGCGGCCCGCGCGCGCAGGAACTGCTTGCGCAGAACTACATCCAGGAGCGGTTCAACTCCGGTGCAATGGTGCAGTGGGCAGACCGCCACATCGCGCTGGACGATTTCTTCGATTCACCGGCACCGCTCGAGCGTTGCTCAAGATCGACACCGATGGCAGCGATCTTCGGGTCCTGTATGGCGCCGAGCGGCTGCTCCGTGAGGGGCCTGGCTCGTGGTCGAGGTCGAGACGCAGTTCCAGGGTTGGGCCCACGAAGACGCGAACGTCTTCAGCAACATCGATCGCGTTCTGCGTGCCGCTGGGTTCTCTCTGTGGACATCGAGGTCTATCCGAATGTCGCGGGCGGACCTGCCAGGTAGATTCGTCTTTCAGTTTCCAGCCCAAACCCATACCGGCCAGGTCACTTCGCCGATTCGATCTTCATTCGCGACCTGGCGCATCCGTCTTATCAGACGATGTGGAACTACGAGCCTACACAGGAGAAGGTTGTCAAGCTGGTTGCACTCTTCGATTTTCTTGGCTTTCCGGATTGTGGCGGCCGAACTCATCCGCGCGTTTCCCTCGTTTCTCCCGCCTGACGCGTCGACTGAGTTGCTCGACCTACTGGTCCAGTCGGCCGGGGAGCAAGGTCCCTACGATTCATTTATCAGTCGTTTCGAGGCCAATCCGCGCGACTGGATGCCAGCCCCAATCGTAGAGGTGGTCAGCGAGGCACCAGCCCCTTCTCTCGAAATCACCCCGCCAGCGCCCGAGCCTACCACCGGCAGCCGTGGAAGTCGTCACGGAACCACCGCAGACGCCAGTAGAAACGCCTCCAGCGCCTGAACTCAGCTGCGGCAATCGGCGAGGATATCGACACATACCGGCGGCGACTAGCGGCGGCCCACGAGCAGATTCGCGAGATTGAAGGACCGCGCAAAGCGGTGGCGTGAAGGCGCAGTGGAAGGGTCGAGACCACGCCCAGGTGCTCTGAGTCAGGGGTAAACGCGGAGCTGTAATCCTTTCGAAGCGACGGATCCTGCCGGTCTCTCGCGAAGGACGCAGTTCCCGATCGCGAGGGAACTCAATCTCCGTTCCCATGAAGCACCTGAACGCGTCCTCAGGCGTCCCGACGATCGGTTCACCACGGACGTTGAAGCTGGAGTATTCACCAGGACGGGGCAGCCGGTTTTCGCTTTGAACGTCTCGAGCAACCGGTGGTAGCGCCCGTTGGTCTCCCGATGCACGGTCTGAATCCGCGCCGAGATGATCGACATGCGTGACCGCCGGGATAGTCCGAGCGGACGACGTTCAGCTTGTCGATGCCGAAGAGCACTTCCTGTTCGACGGTCATCGCGCGCTGCTTATCCTTGCAGACGTCGGCGACCAGGAGCATGTACGGGCTGTCGGCGTCGAGATCGAACCACTCGTCGACGTCTTCCCTGAGCACCGACGGTGCGAAGGGCCTGGCTTTCCCGTAGCTTCACTTTCAGGTTCAGCACTTTCTGCATCGTCGCGCGATCGTGGGTCTCCCAGGATGGACCGGGACCCCAGCGCGCGCGGGCCGAATTCCAGCGCGTCGCTTGAAACCAGCCGACAGCCTGTTCGGCAACGACGCGCGTCCACGGTGGCAGTGATCAGAGCGCAGTCGTCGACGACATCGTAGCGGGCACCCACCCGTGTCAGCCGCCGTTCGACATCGTCCTGCGCGAACTCAGGGGCCGAGATAGCTCCCGCGCATGCCATCGAGGCACGTCGTCTTGATGCGATCGCGGCCGGCGTGTTGATGGTAGGCGGCAAAGTGCCGCGCCAAGAGCGCCGCGCCCGCGTCGCCGGCGGCAGGCTGAATCCAGACGTTCTTGAACGCCCCGTCGCGCAGAACCTTGCCGTTGGCCACACGGTTCAAGGCGACGCCTCCAGCCAGGGCACTGGGTTGGGGCTGCCAAATTCGCTTCCGCGAGTGACCGCGCGAGACAGAGCATGATTTCGTCGGTCACCGCCTGAATCGACGCGGCCACGTCCATGTGGAACTGGGTCGCATGCCTGTCACTCCGGTTTTCTGCGGGGACGGCCGAAAGCGCATCGAACTGCTCGTTCCTGGTCATGCGCAGGCCGGTGCAGTGGTCGAATAACGCTGCTGGTCGAGGCGGAAGGCGCCGTCGGCCGCCTTGAGGTCGATCAACCGTTCGAAGATCAGAGGCGCGTAAGCTTCGGCTCCCCGTATGCGGGGCCAGCCCCATCAGCGTATGCTCGCCGGGTGCGACCGTGCAAGCCGGTGTAGTAGGTGAACGCGGAATAGAGCAGTCCCAGCGAATGCGGAAAGTCGCTGAGTTACGCGCACCTATCCGCAGGTCTTTCCCGCTTCCGAGACTCATCGAAGTCGGTGCCCGTTCGCCCACGCCGTCCATGGTCAACACGCACGGCATCGTCGAACGGTGATGGAAAGAACGCGCTGGCGGCGTGGCTCTGATGATGCTCGGCGAGACAACGGCCTGTCGTCGATGCGACGAGCACTGGCGCCGAGCTTCTTCAGTTCGCGCGAGAAGACTCTCTGCTGAAACAGCTTCTCCTTGATCCACAGCGGCACAACGCCATCGCGAAGCTGCGATATTAGCCGCGCGGAGCAAACGCGAGATAGTCATTCCAGCAGCCGCTCGAACTTGATGAGCGAAGCTTGTCGTAGAAAAGCGATGAAATCGGGGTCACGTCGAGTGCCGAGGCCTTTGACTGCGAGACGATGCTCCGACGGCATGGCCCGGAAACCTCGGATCGTGCTGCCGCCGACTGGGCCGCTCCTCCTGCGCAGCGCGGCGACGGTCTCGCGCCATCTGCACCAGACCGAGGCTTGTACCGCGCTGTTATCGTGGTAAAACGCCGATAACCCCAGCACGTTCATGAATCTGGCATCTTACCCTGACGATTGACCTACAATCCCAGCCCGAACCAACGATGACCAACATCTCGTCCGCAATCCAGCACCACCCACTGATCGGCTCGATCGACGTCGACTCGATTCAGCAACCCGCTGGGTTCCTGGTGGAGTTCCTTGGTGTTCGCACGCGAATAGAGTTCGTGCTGGGCATGATGCGGGAGCTATAAGCCCCCTGCAGCGGGGCAGCGTGTCTCGCTCGGGCATCCGGGCTTCGACGAAGAGTATTTCGAGTGGGTGGATATCTTCGAGGCTGTTGAAGAAGCGGACTCGACCTTCGTGATGGTGGAACTTGGAGCGGGGTACGGTCGGTGGCTCGCGCGCGGCGCGACCATCGTCGTCGTCGGGCGCGGTTTCTAGCGGTGTGGGCGTCGAAGCCGAAACCGATCACATTCCGCTGGTTGAAACAGAATCTTCGTGACAACGGCGTATCGCCTTCCGAGGTGGAGCTGACCTGGGCAGCCATAGGGTCCCGAAACCCGGTTTTGTCCCCTTTTGGATTGGTAATCCCGATGGCTGCGGTACGGACAGTCTTGTTGCGCGGCGAGGCGTCACACGGCTCCGCCTTCGCCTTCGCCTTCCGAGCGTCGGAGGCTCAGCCGCCAGGTCAGCGCTTCGGGCGTCCGCCGGTCGGTCGCACTTGGAAGAAATGGGCATCGTATGGGTCCCGACTCGTCACCCTCGAGGAACTCATCGAGCCCTTACTAAGTTTGCTGACCTGATCGGCCTTGACGTTTCAGGGGCCTCGAAGCTCTCGACATCCTCTCCAACGCCATTGACACGTTGAACGGCTACTGCGATGCGACGAGCTACACATAGGCACGCATTCCCACGCCGCGTTGAAGTCTCGGTCTTCCGAGCAAGTGTTCACCGAGCACGGTTGGTGGGAGAACTCTGAATGACTATCCCGGCGCGGTGGTGCCACTCACCCCGCGACGCCGTGACGGTGACATCGCGTTCGGTGACGGTCGTTCAGACGTGGCGGAATCCATGCGCGTCGAAGCCCACCGTCCGGAGCGAAAGGATGCTGCAGCGATCGCGCTCGCGTCGCCACCTGTCGCCGCTGAGTGCTCCGATGCGGCCACCCACTGAAGAGAGGAATTGCGCAGCCGCATCGCGACACTCCGCCGAGAAGAATGCGTGAAACTGCGCGCGCCAACGTCGAGAAGCTTCGAAGCCGCTATTCGTTACGCTGCAAACCGAAGCTCCGCGAGCGCTGATGGCCTAAAAACATCGTGTGAGATGAAGGGGCGCGATCGGCGCTCCTCGCGCTAATGAATCCGATCGGGCCGCCCATCACCAGCAGGACCGGCGCTTAGCGGGGCAGCCAGGAAATTTCTTGCGCGCTCCCATGGTAGGCCCAGAGTCTCCCGCTAGAAAAACTCCGTGGCTTTCAACCTCTAAAACTGTCAGCACGTGCGTCATCGACAGAAGGTGGCGACGAGCGGGTCGCGTCAGCGATCCAGCAGCTCTCAGCGCGCTGCGATCGATGTCAAACCGGTCACTTCGCACCACTGGACCGAGCGTCCTGCATGATCCAGTGCGCAAGGCGTCACTGCCGCGCAATACAGCACGGCCATCACGATGGGGCTGACGACGTGATGCAGGAGCACAGCTCCGACGCGTTGCTCACAACTGCGCCGCGGGGATTGAGCACGCGCAGGTGCAGCCGCCGCGATCGCGACCAGCAGGACGGATACGACCAGCGCCCGGGTTCGAACTGGCCGGTCCCACGGAGCAGCGGTGCGACGCCGCCGTAGATGGCGAACACAACCGCGAACACTTCAGGCCAAACGATTCGAGGCGACGTGCGCGACGACGGCCACCGTCGTCGGCGACGAGCGACGCGTGGTGAACGCCGACGTATCCCGTTCCACTTCACGCCAGCGCGCCGTCACGTGGAACGTCGGCCGCCAGCTTTCCGGTGAATCCAGTCACTCGTAGGTCCGTCGCATCCCGTCTTCGAGGCGGACTGGCGCCCAGCCGAGCTGCTGTCGTGATCAGCGTGTTGTCGCTGTTGCGCCCGCGGACGCCCTTCGGGGCGTCGAGCTTGTAGCTGCGCGTCAAGCGTCGACGCCGGCGATGCGCTCCGACGATGTCGACCAGCTGATTGATCGTGACGAGCTGGTCGCTGCCGATGTTGAGCGGCTCGGCGACGTCGCTTTCCATCAGCCGCAGCGTGCCGTCGATGGCAGTCGTCGATGAACGTGAAGCTGCGCGTCTGCTCGCCGTCACCCCAGATTTCGATTTCGCTGGCGCCCGTCGAGCTGGGCGCGCGATGATCTTCCGGCAGACCGCCGCCGGCGCCTTCTCGCGGCCGCCGTCGTAGGTGCCGTACGGGCCGTAGACGTTGTGATACCGGGCCACGCGCGTGAGCAGTCCGAAGTCCTCGCTGAAGTGACGGCACATCCGCTCGCTGAACAGCTTCTCCCAGCCGTAGCCGTCTTCCGGCATCGCGGGGTAGGCGTCAGGTTCGCGCGAGCGGGAACGACCGCTGCCGATGTCTGCTTCTCCGCCGCGTAGACGCATGCCGAGGACGAAAAGAAGAATCGCTCCGCGTGCCGCGTCCCGGGCCGCCGATCAGCAGGTGCGTGTTGATCAGCACCGACAACATGCATTCGGCCTTGTGCAGCTCGATGAAACCCATGCCGCCCATGTCGGCGGCCAGGTTGAAGACGTAGCGTGCGTCCTTGGCTGCCTGCACGACAGGAGGCCAGGTCCTGCAGGTCGAGCGTCCGGTTATCGGCCTCGGGGAACACCTGGTACCACTGATCCAGCGGCTTGATATCGACCGCACGGATGCGCGTGTGACCGCGCTTGCGAAGTTCGGCGACCAGATGACCGCCGATGAATCCGCCGCCGCCGGCGACGAGTGTCAGGTCGTGGGTGTCCATTCGAGGCATGGGGGCTTTCCTATACCAGTGTCGAGCTGATTCGTGCGGATCCCTGACCGAGGTAGACGACGTCGGCAACGTCGGCCACTGCGGGCGCGATCAGCCGCCAGCAGTCGATCACGGTCATCCGTCCCTGCGACCGCGCGAACGCGGATGGTGGAAGGTCACGGAACTCCGGCCAGGGCGTCATGACGACGACATCGGATACCTGGCGGAGACACTCGGCCGCCGACGCCGCTGGTTCTGAACGTGCGTCGCAGGCGCGATTGCGCGGCAGCCAGCGCTTTCGGATCGTGACGCGACGACGTCACGCCCGTCGTGGAGGCGGCTCCACGAGCGCCACGCCCTGGCTTTCGTCGACGACGGCGGTGTCGCGGCTTGTACGCCAGCCCGAGTACGCCAATCGGGCCGGCTCCCGAGCACCGGGCGTCAATCGCCCCCAGGACGCGCTCGATTTGATACCGGTTGATCGCGTCGGTGCGCTTCGGCAATCTCGGCACGCGCGCCGATCGATCGCGCGAGCACGGCAAAGGCGACATTGTCTCGCAGGAAAACAGGGGCCGCCGTACCGAGCGCGCCCTTGAGTGCTTGCTGCCGACGCGCGAATCGGTGCCGATGGCCTGCGTGACGACATCCACGTCCGCCCCTGGCAGCCGGTCGCAGATGTCCGCGAGCATGTTTGCGTACGAGATCTTCGTCGTGACGAACGTGTTGACGGAGATCTTCGCCAACTCCGCGTTGACGAAGTTCATGCGACGTATCACGGGCGTATTGTCGCAGCTGCGGTTGTAGAGCGTTCTCGAGGACGTCACCCGCCTTGCGAGTCAGATTCGCCAATGAGGATCATGTCGGGCCGCAGCATGTCGCGGACGACGCTGCCGAGCGCGATGAATTCCGGGTTGTAGCACAGGCCGAGATCCGGGCCGACCAACCGCCCCGCGTGCCGCTCGAGCGCCTCGCGGATCTCCCCGCCCGTCGATCCGGGCATCACGGTGCTCGTGATGGAGACCACGTGATAGCCGTTCTTGCGGCGAACCCCGTCGCCCACCGCCTCCATCGCCCGCACGACGGCGCCGTTGCTGAATCGGCCGCTGACGAGTCGCTCGGCGTGGGGACGATCACGAACGTGACGTCGGTGGCAGCGACCGCCTCCGCTGCGTTCGTCGTCGCGCGAAGCTGCGATCGGCTTGCGTCGATCAACGCCTGGAGTCCGGGTTCGTCAACCGGCGCGCGCCCTGATTGATCGCATCGACAGAGGCAGCGCTCAGGTCGGTGCCGACCACGTCAAAGCCTTTGGACGCAAACAGCGCAGCCAGCGGAGCCCCGAGCTTTCCCAAGCCGACGACAGAGAGTTTCATATGCGTAGCTTCACCCTGGGGGTAAGGTGTTGCCGATCATGCAGCGGTCAGCGATGTCCGCGCGAATTCGTGCGTTGAGGTCGGCCTTGAACGAAACGTAAGCATAAGAGGCCACAACGGTTACGTCAAATCTGATCCGCGACGCCGGCGCTGCCGCTGCCGCGTCGGCGCGGGCCTGCAGGGTCACGCGGTCGAAAGACAGCCATCTTTCAGGCACGCAACTCCGTTAAAGCTAGCCGCACGTGTGAGTTGGAGTGACGCGCATAGTATACTCGGGTCCGCGCGCGGATCTCCGGCGGCTCGGAGCGCCGCCGCGTCCCTTTCTTGCTCATGAGCGCGACGTTCGGGGACATCTCGATACAACAGGTCCGCGACTATTGGAACCGGCGGCCGTGCAATCTGCGGCACTCGCCGTCGCCAGTCGGATCGCGATCGGTAGTTCGACGAAGTCGAAGCACGAAAATACTTCGTCGAGCCGCACATTCCGCTCTTTGCGCAGCACGCCAAGTGGAGCGGCAAACGCGTCCTGGAAATCGGCTGCGGCCTCGGGACCGACACGATCAATTTCGCGCGCGCGGGAGCGCGTGACCGCCGTAGACCTCTCGAGCCGCTCGATCGAGCTGGCCCGCGAGCGCGCGAAGGTGTTTGGTGTCGACGACCGCATCGACTTCTGTCGAGGCCAACGCCGAGCGATTGTCCGAGTTCGTGCCTCCCGCCGAATACGACCTGGTGTATTCGTTCGGCGTCATTCACCATTCTCCGCATCCGGAGCGCGTGCTCGAGGAGATCCGTCGTCATTACGCGGGACCCCGTACGACGTTGAAGCTGATGGTGACTACTGGTGGTCGTGGAAGGTATTCGGGATTCTCCTGACGGACGCGCACGGCGCCTTCTGGCGGCTCCCGGACGCCGTCGCCCGCAACTCCGAAGCGCAGACGGGGTGTCCGGTCACCTACACCTACACGAAGCCATCACTGACGCAGATGCTCGGGCGGCATGGGTTCGCCGTGGACGAGATGTTCGTCGATCACATCTTCCCGTATCGCGTCGCCGACTACGTGGAGTATCGATACGTGAAGACGCTGCCGTTCCGATGGCTCCCGGATCGCGTCATGCGTGCGCTCGAATCGCGCCTCGGCTGGCATCTGTGCGTGACCGCGCACGGTGCTGATGCCCCCGTGGCGCGATGACGACGGCCAACCCGTCGGGTCCGCACCCTCACGATTGTCTTCACCGGCCGCAACGACAACTTCGGCGGCGACTTCAACGAGCGCTTTTTTCGCGCGCTCCGCTTCAACCACGAGAAGCTTGCGGAAGCCGGCGTTCGCGCATGAGTTCATATTCGTCGAGTGGCGCCCGCTTGACGCTCGCCCGTATCTCGCGACGGTCATCGTCGAGCAGCGGCTCGTTCCGGAACACCTGCTGACGTCGTATGTCGGTGGACGCGCGGTATCACGACGCGCACGCCTCAATCCCCGGCTGCAGTTTCAGGAGTTCATCGCCAAGAACGTCGGCATCCGTCGCGCCACGGGCCGGTTCGTGCTGACGACCAACACCGACGTCTATCTGAGCCGCCCGATCCTGGAGCAGCTTGCGGCAGAAGGGCTCGAGGAAGGAACCCTGCAGAGCCGAACGGCGAGACATCAAGAACCGCAGCGACATGAGCGCACTCGACTGGCGTCTACTCGAGGACGAGCGGAACTGCGAGTATCGTCAACACGATCCGGCCGCCGTTTTTCACCAATGCCTCGGGCGACTTCCTGCTGCTCGATCGCGACACCTATCATCGGCTGCGCGGCTTCAACGAGGTATACCGCCTGGCGAAAATCCACATGGACAGCAACCTGTGCTTCAAGGCGCACTCGATCGGTATTCCGATCGTCGACATTGGAGCGCCTGTCTATCACGTGGGCCACGGAACGCTGAACACACTTGTCAGCCGGTATCGTGACCGGCCGGGCGATGCGCCGTGGGGCAACGTGTATTGGAACAATCAGATCGTCTATGTCAACCCTGTCGACTGGGGACTCGCTCGCGCACCGAGGGGCGGCTCGATGCGACGACCACCTACTTGTACTTCGACTGGGGTCGGTTCCGGCGATCGCCGACCTCCGGGGGTCGTGCTGCCGAGCGTCAGGAAGGGTCAGAGCCGAGGTGTGTTCACGTGAATAGACCGATATCAGTGCCTGGCGTCGCAGTGTCCTCGTCCTTGACGATGCGATTCACATGCTGGCGGATTTCCCGCAGCCCGACTCTACACTGTTCAAGCGTTTGGGCCGCGTGCCCGGCTGTCGTCCGCAGCTCGCGGAGTGCGAGATGACAGTCGTCGAGCACGAGACGCATCATCACCCGATCGACGTCGTCGACGATCGTTGCGTCGCGTGTGCGAAGTTCGTTCGTCAGCGCTCGCAGCCGGTCGATACTGCGGCCTTCGGCAACGCCGATCACAGAGGCCGACGGCGCTGTGTTATCGCGCCGAGCCCACCCGTCGCTCGGCGGCGGCGCGTGTTGAGCAAGCAGGCGCTCCAGGCGACGCAATCGCGAATCGGACGTGTGGCTCCACGGCGAAGTAGTATACTGCCGGTTTCATTCACGCGATGGAAGTGCCTGTGGCCGTTCAACTTGCGGCGTCACCTCGGTATGTTTAGACATCTTTTTGCGTCGCATCGGCCTCGTCCCGGTCGCGAGATATGCCAGAAGGTCTCTTCCGATCTGACCGTGTGGCAAGCTCGAGCGAAGAAGTTCTCCCACGAAGCCGAGCGGTTGAAAGCGGAACCCAGCGGTTGAAAGCGGAGACCGAGCGGTTGAAAGCGGAAACCGAACGGTTGAAAGCGTCGGTGCGCACCGGCGAAGGCAGCATCAGCGAGCTGACCAAGCAACTGCGCGCATCGCAGCGGCAGGCCGGAGCACGTCGCTCATCTCGAAAAAATGAAGCTCGACGTCGAGAAGAAGCTTGCCGCCGCGCAGCTGCGTGAGGAGCTTATCGCCGAACTTCAGCGGAAGCTCGCGATGACGGAGCACGACCTGGCCAGGGCGCGGGAAAGCCTCATGGCGGTCGAAGTGAAGCTCGATATTCTGGAAGGCGCAGCCAACGTGCTCGATCTGCGCACGCGCGATGGCGTGCCGGAACGCGACCGGGAGGCGAACACGAAAGCCTCTGCCACCTGATGGTACCTGCCGACGACGAGGCGCGTTTTCTCTCGATCGTCCTGACGGGACGCAACGACGAATACGGGGTCGATTTTCAGGACCGGTTCCTCCGCACGCTTTCGTTCAATCATCGCGAGCTCGTTGCCCGCGGCGTATCGTTCGAAGTCGTATTCGTCGAATGGGCCCCGATGCCCGGTCGACCTCTGTTGATCGACATCGCGCTCGATCGAGTGCCGCAGCTCCGCACAGGACCACCGTTCCGCGGCCTGATCGTCGATCCGCAGTACCACGAAACGCTCTCCCTCAATCCACGCCTCGAATACCTGGAATTCATCGCGAAAAACGTCGGCATCCGCCGTGCCCGGGGCGAGTATGTTCTGACCACCAACTGCGACGTGTTCCTGGGCCGGCATGTGCTGGACGTGTTCGAACGACGCGCGTTGGAGCCAGGCGTCGTGTACCGCGCGGCGCGACACGACCTGAAAATGGCCGTCGACTCTTCGAATCTCGATTGGGACATGCTCGAGGAGCCGCGAAATCTGGAGCGTCCTCCCCGAGCGCTGCGGCCGCCGCTCATGGCGGGAGGCACCGGCGATTTCCTGCTGCTCGACCGCGAATCGTTTCAGGCTCTCCGCGGCTTCAACGAGGTGTATCGCGTCGCCCGCATCGGTATCGATCAGAACTTCCTCGTCAAAGCGCTCTCGATCGGATTGGCCATCCGGGATATTGGCGGCCCTGTCTACCACGTCAATCACGCCGGAAGTTACCGGTTGACGCGCGAAACGTACAGAGGACGCGAGGCCGGAAGCCCCATATGGGCGGAGTTGGCATTCACGCGGCGTCATCTACGTAAACCCGCCCACGTGGGGGCTGGCCCACGCGCCCGAGCGTCCGGTGGATCGGCACAAGGCTGCTCTGCAGTTCTCGTGGAACGCCCTGCCGCCGCTCGTCGATCTGCGAGGGGTGGTATTGCCGGTCGCGCGCACGGGCGGCCCCTACCCTGGCAGTTACGCCAAACCCTAATTACACTGAAGCGAGATGGATAGCCTGGTCGTCGAGAATCTCGGCAAATGCTACATCTTGAGCCGGGATCGGGAAGCGCGGCAGAGCACCGCGTTCCGCGAACGCCTCGGCGAATCGAAAGACGGCGATGGCGACGGTTCGAACGATCGCGAGTTCTGGGCGCTTCGAGACGTGTCGTTTCGACTCCAGCCGGGAACGATCCTCGGCATCATCGGCGCGAACGGCGCCGGCAAGACGACCCTCCTGAAGATCCTTGCGCACATCATCACGCCCACGACTGGACGTGTCGTCGGCGTCGGCCGCGTGGTGTCGCTCCTGGAACTGGGAGCCGGGTTCGACCCCGATCTGCCGGCGACCGACAACATCCTGATGAACGCCGCGATGCTCGGGATCCCGAAGCACGAAGCGCTGCGCCGGATGCCGGACATCTTCGAGTTCGCCGGCGTCGAGCGCTTCGAGCGGACCGCAGTCAAGCACTACTCGAGCGGCATGTACCTCCGGCTCGCCTTCGCGGTCGCCATCAGCATGAACCCCAGATCCTGCTCGCCGACGAGATTCTGGCGGTCGGAGACCAGGTGTTCCAGGAAAGTGCCTGCAGCGGATTGCCTCCGGGGCCCACGCCGGCCTCACGGTGCTGTTCGTGTCCCATGACATGGAAGCCATCATGCGCATCTGCAATCGCGTGATGTGGATCAACGCGAGGGCAGGTCGTGAAAATCGGCGAGCCCGAGGCCGTCGTCGACGAATATCAGAACGCCATCTGGTCGCAGGCGGATGCCTCGAGATCGGAACGCGGCCGGCGCGCCAATCGATTCGCCGAAGTGATTGCCATCCGGCTCGTCAACTCCGCCGGACGGGATATCGGGGAGCGCCGATTTCCGAGGACGTCTACGTCAGGGCCCGCATCAACGTCCTGAAGCCACAGATACGGCTGCGGTGCGCGCTCGACGTCACCACGCGCGGCCAGCTGCTGTTTCGAAGCTCGGACCCGAGGTGCACGCGCTCGGTCCGGCGGGTGTGATCGACATCATCGCGAAGATCCCCGCGAATCTGCTTGCGGAGGCCACCTATTCGGTCACGATCAGCTGCGTCCTGACACGGCGCGACGAGACCCAGGAGTATCCGCTCATCGTGTACAACGCGCTGACGTTCATCGCATTCTCGACCGATGAAACCGGCCCCTCGATCCTCGGACGGATGCAGAAGAGCGGCCTCATTTCTCCGAAACTCGAATGGACCGTGAGGGCGGAACAGGCCGATGCGACTCGCGTTTGACAGGCTGTTCGGATCGAGCGCCGAGGCGAGGGAAGCCGCCGACGAGCGCGACTGGCGTCAGCACAAGTGGGTGATCGAGCCGACACGCCTCGGCTTCTTCGCCCGCGCCGAGGAACTGTGGCGCTACCGCCGCATCATCTGGTTCTTCGCGGTGCAGCGCATCAAGGACCGGTATGAAGGCACGACGCTGGGCCCGTTCTGGCTGTTCGCCCGGCCGTTGATGCCGATCTTGATCAGCACGGTGGTGTTCGGGCGGCTGCTGAGCGTGCCGTCGGACGGCGTCCCCTACTTCCTCTTCTATCCTGGCAGGGTCGTCGTGCTGGCGGATCTTCGAGCGATCGACGCTCTGGACGACGCAGAGCCTCGAGTCCGCAAAGGGGCTGATCAAGAAGGTATATTTTCCTCGGATCATCGCGCCGATCGCCTCCGTAGCCCCTGCCGTTACCGAGTTCGCGATCCTGTTCGCGCTGCTGGTGATCTCCTGCTTTGTCTATTGGTTCAAGGACGGCGTGATGTAGCTTGCGGGTCGGCGGCGGGCTGCTCGTCGGCGTCCTTGCGGTCGTCCTCACGTGCTTCTGCGCGATCGCGGTGGGACTCTGGACCTCGGTCCTCCAGGTCCGCCACTAAGGACGTCCAGTACTCGGTTCGCTATATGACCCAGTTCTGGAATTATGCGACGCCGGTGATCTACCCTTGTCGTCGGTGCCGCCCAAGTATCGGTTCATCATGTACCTGAACCCGATGGCACCGCTCGTCGAGATGCACAAGTGGGGCATGCTCGGAATCGGCGAGTTTCCCGCGAAGGAACTGGCCTCGGCGCTCGTGGTGATCAGCGTCGTGTTCGGAGCGGGGCTGGTCTACTTCAACCGCTCGGAAGCGGCGTCGGTGGACAAGCTGTAGTGGCCGCGAGAACCTAATACACCAGCCAGAATCCGCCGACGGCGATCGCGAGCGTGGCCGCGGTCAGCAGCATGCCACGGTGCAGCGCGCCGCGATGCTGCACGCGCGCGCCTGCCGATCCCATGATGGCCGCAAACGCCGTCATCGCGGCGACCGTGCCGATGCCGAAGGCCGCGATGTATGCGACGGCGCGCGCCGCGCGTCGGAAGCGCCGAGGCCGGAAGCACGCCGAGGAAATGCGAGCTGCCGGCGATCCCGTGCAGGATCCCGATGCAGAACGACGCGTGCGCGTGGCCAAGGCGTCGCGACCCATGCTGGACCGGCGTGCACGTGCACGTGATCGTGCTTGACGGCGCCGTGCTGGTGCGCGCCGGGCGAAATATTCAAGCCGCGGCGAAGCGCCCAGAGGCCGATCGCGATCAGCGCGACGCCGACGACGCGCTCGCCCCAGGCGGACAGGATGTCGATGGGCGGCAGCAGCTCGCGGAGGACGATCGCGAGCAGTGCGACGACGACGACGCCTGACGCGTGGCCGAAGCCCCAGGTCCAGCCCGCGCGAGCCATCCGCGGCGGCCATCCTGGACCGCCAGCGGCGCAACCGCCGCCAGGTGGTCCGGGCCCCGACAGCACGTGAAACAGTCCGGCGAGCGCGCCGGTCGAGCGCCGTCAATCACTTTACTGGAGCCATTCTAATGGCGCCGTCGAGCCGGATCACCTCGCCATTGAGCATTTCGTTTTCGAAGATGTGGCAGACGAGGGCCGCGTATTCGGCCGGCCGGCCGAGCCGCGACGGGAACGGCACCTGCTGGCCGAGCGATTCGCGAATCGACTCGGGCATCGCGGCCAGCATCGGCGTATCGAAGATGCCCGGCGCGACCGTCATCACGCGGATGCCAAACCGCGCGAAGCTCGCGCGCGATGGGCAGCGTCATGCCGACGATGCCGCCTTTCGACGCCGAGTACGCGGCCTGGCCGATCTGCCCGTCGAAGGCCGCGACCGACGCCGTGTTGACGATGACGCCGCGCTCGCCGGACGGTGCGCGGCTGGTTGTTCTGCATCGCCGCGGCCGCCAGCCGGATGACGTTGAAGGTGCCGATCAGATTGATCTGGATGACGTGCCCGAATTGATCGATGCGGCATCGGGCCGTCGCGGCCGACCACCCGCGCCGCGGGACCGATGCCGGCGGCATTGACCAGGCCGGTGAGCGCGCCGAATTCCTTGATGGCCGGCGCGCGATGGCCTTCTGGACGTCGGCCTCGCTCGTGACGTCCGTCCGGACAAACCGCGCGCTGCGCGCCGAGCCGCGCAGCGCGCGGTCTTGCCCGGCGGCGTTCGTTGACGTCGGCGATGATCACGCGGCCGCCGGCCGCCACGACCATCTTCAGCGGCTGCGCCGCCAAGGCCCGAAGCGCCGCCCGTCACCAGGACGGTCTGGTTCTGCAGTCGCATCGGGGCATCGTAGCAGGCTTAGAGCTTGGCGTTACGATCTACGAATTGACGAACTGTAATCGTAAATCGGTAAATCCGCAGATTCGTAAATCCCCTACTTACTGAGTCGGACGATCTGGTTCTGCAGCGCCTGGAATGCCGCCGAGACGTCGGCCTCGGTCTTGGCGAGTAAGTACTTGCCTTCGAGCTGCGCGCTGTTGAAGTCCGGCGACTGCGCTGTCGTTGGCGATGCGCATCAGGATGTCTCTCCGGCTTTTCGGGCATCGTTCCCAGGTCGAGTACTGCACCAGCTCGCCCATCCCGATCGTGTAGATGCGGATCTTGTAGTCGCCGGCGTCGTTTCGCGCCGCGTTCGGCGATGATTTCGAGCGAGGTTCCGCGCGGCGTTGTTGATGTTGAAGACCTCGGCCGGGCATGCCTGGCCCGCCCCAGCGCGTTGGGATTCCAGTGGCGCAGACCGCGCTTGGTCGACTGCGCGGACACCGTTCACCGTCGAGCGAATTGACCTGCAGCGGAAATGACGTCGGGATGCCCGCCGCTCCGATGATGCGTGTGCCAGCTGGTCAGAGGCAGCCAGGGACGCCGGCGGGCTATCGTCGTATCGTTCCAGTTGGCCACCGTGACGTTGTAGCCGGGGCTCGACGAGGCGCCCGGTGTCGGTGTCGTAGAGTCCGTTGATCTGCGGATTGTTCCAGGTCTGGCCGTCGGGATCGGGCAGGTTCTTCGGGAAGTCGAACGTTCGCAGCCCTTCGCCACGCCCGGCTGCGCGGGATAGTCGCCGGGCACGCTGTTGGACGCGCCGTCGGTGAACAGCACGATGACGCGCAGGCCTGACTGCGACCCGTCGGAACCGACCGCAGCTCGTCCCATCCGCGATAGAGCCCCTCGACCATCGCGGTGCTGCCGCCAGGGAGCGATGACGGGATGTCGGCCGTCAGCTTCGACTTGTTGAAGCCGCGTGACGACGGCATCGGATCGATCACCTTCGCGCCGTTGCCGTAGGTGACGAGCGAGACATCCGGTCGCTGGCCGCGTCGAACGAGTCGACAAACGTCCTCGCCGCGTCACGCACCGGCGGGCCACCGCCAGCCGATCGAGCTCGAGACGTCGAGGACGAGCGAGAGGTCGACCATCCGCCGCGTCGCCTCGCTCGAGCTCGCTGACGGTGACGTCGTTGATGCTGCGCGAGCTGCATGAACGTCGTCGGCAGCGTCGCCTTCGCCGTGACGGTGACCGATGTTGACGCCGGTTGCCGAAATCGGTCTGCAGAGTTGAAGAAGTCCGAGGCCGCCGTCTGGATCCGTCGCCGGTTGCCGTGCCGAGATAGCCCCGGCAGGAAATTGGCGTTGAAAATGCGCGTCGCCTCGCCCTTCGGATTGCCGCTGTTCATCATGCGGGCGGCGCCAAGCGCTGCGCCGTCCACGGCCTTGCTCAACTGCGCCTTGACGAGTACGCCCGGCCGGTATCGACGGCGAGCCCGGTCGTGAGAAGGATCGTCGTCATGAAGAGCGCCGTGTAAACGAGCGCGAAGCCCTGTTCGCGGTTGGACCGATGTGCCTAGCATATCCCCTCACCCTGTTAGAAATACGCGACCGAGCACAGCTTGTTCGGCACGGAGACGTCCCAAACCGATCGAGGGGAGTGATCAGCGAGTGCGTCGTAGTAACCTCGGTGATCGTACGCCATGCCGCCGCTCGCGACAATGATGTTGCCCGGCAGACTCGTGATCTGCAGGTTGGTGTTGGTGTCGCCGTTCGCCGCTTCATAGTTGGGCGGTCCGCCGAAGGACGCCGGGCCCTTCGTCTCTCAGCACGCTTGACCGCCGACAGGCGCGCCGAACTCGTAGCGCTGGGTACAGAATCACCTTTGTCGAAGTTGGGCGCGCCAGATCGTCGCCACCTTCTTCACCACCGAGAAGATCAGCCGCGAGCCGGTGTTGAAATCGACGGGCCGCGTGCGCATGTCCTTGATCGCGGCGCCGGCATCCTGCAGCGAGAGCGTCGCGCGAGATCAGGTTCGACCCTTCGCGCGTGATCTTCGTGACGACGTGCTGATCGACCAGCGCGTAGCCGATTTCGACGACGCCCAGGACGATGACGATCAGCATCGGCAGCAGCATCGCGAATTCGATGAGTCCCCGCCCCTCGTTCTCCGGCACGATGCTTCATTCGAACCTCGGTTCGTTCTTCATGGCGGATTCGACCGTCAGCAATGACCGCGCCGCCGGGAAACAACACCCTGACAAACGGGGTCAGCATCGACCACGAGTAGCGCACCGTCACTTTCTGACGTCGTTAGGCCCGCCCGGCGCTGGCTTTCCACGTGGTGTCGCCAGGCGCCAGGTGGCTGGAACGCGATGGCGCCGTCGGGAATCGTCAGCGTCGGCGTCGCATTGCGCATCGCCACCTTGATGGAGTCCTCGCGCGAGAGCCCGGGCGACGAATTGCCGGTCACGCCGCACCGCGTCGCCTGGCTCACGCCGTTCTCGAGAGCACCAGCCACGCGATAGAACAGCACGCCGAAGTCGATCATCGACAACGTCAGCATGAGGAGCAGCGGCGTGATGAGCGCCGCCTCCACGAGACTGGTCCCGGCGGAGTCCTTGATGCGTTTCGCACATATCGCTCGAGCACCCGCCTACCGGGAGGACCGTCGTTGCGGCATCTTCGCCGTCCGCTGTCGCCGCGCTTCTCCAGCCTGTTGAGACGCGCCGGAGCAGCGCGGGGAAACCCGCACTGATCCGGGCTGAAGAGGCCCCATTCGTCCCGCACGGCCGGCTGCCGCCTGTTCTTCCTGTCCTTCTTCCTGGTCTTCGCGTGCCGACGCGACGGCCACGGCCCTCGCGCCGCAGGTTCGCGTGTGTCTTCCGGCCTGCATCTCCACCGCGGACTCGGAGCGAAATCGAAATCCACCCGTCGTCCTCAGTCGTGTCGACGACGCAGTCTCCGTCCTCGGAGCGCTGAAGCCACGCGGAGGTCCGGCGGGAACGTTGAAGTCGCCCGCGTCGTCAGCCGGCACCTCATAGCCGCAGACGACGGCCTCGGGGCAATGGGAGGACGCTGCGTAATCCGCGGCCTCCGGCACCACCAGGCACGTGTCGTCTTCCGGCACCACCAGTGACGTGTCGTCCTCCGCCGCCACGAAGCACGTGTCGTTCTCCGTCGCTGCGAAGCCACGTGTCGCCCTCCGCCGCTGCGAAGCACGTGTCGTCGTCTCCCGCCGTCGCCGAGGCACGGGGTCGTCCTCCGGAGCGTCGAAGTCGAGCGGCAGCACGTCCGAGGTATCCGCAAACGGCTCCGAAGGAAGTCGGACTCGGCCGGCAGCAGTGAAAGTCGGACGGCGGGACGAGGATCAATTCCAGCGGCTGCTCGGGTTGCTCCGGTTGCTCAGGTACGGCTTTGCGCGTCGAGGCGGCGAGGTCCAGAGTAGTCGGCCACCTGTTGCGCGGAGATCGGCTTCACATCCGATGTCCCGATGGAGGGTTTCGCCGCCAGAAACGACGCCAGCAGTCCGCGCCGTGATGCCGGCGGCGCCGGCGCGTCCGCAAGCATGGGTATCGTGACCATCTGCACGTGTGCCGCGGCGTCGCCGAGGCCGCGCAGCTCGGACGTAATTCCGCCTCGTCCTGCGTCGAGATCAGCGTGGACAGCAGGATCACGTCCGGAATCGAGTAGACGAGCGCGCCCCGCGCCCGCACCGCGCAATCGACCGCGATGGTCTGCGCGCGCAGATGGTTGCGCATCAGCGACGTCACCTGCGCCGCTCGCGCCCTGTCGGGTTCGACTACCAGAATCAGTGCCATGGATTCCCTACGTCCGAAGCATGCACGCCACGAGAATGGTTCCAGCCACTACGAAAAGCGTCAGCATTGCGTGCGCGGTGACGGCATCGGAGAACGTCAGTGCAACACTGGTCAGCTCCGCGCTCGCCCTGGCCACTCGCGGGGACACGGGGCCCGCGTGACTATCCGCGAACCAGTCGCGCACGCGATGATCCGATCCGGCAAGCAGGCCGACGAGCAGCAGCAGCGCTGCCCCCGACACAATCACGTCACGCGTCTGCGCGTTCATGGCTTCGTGACTCCTGGTTACCGCTTTCGTATGGCGGGCGTATCGCAATTGCCATTCCGTCCGGCGCGATCGCGCAGTGGAGTGTGAATGCCGAATGTTTTCGCGCAGCCCGCGGATGCCGCGTGCCGACGCGTGCAGAGGCCCCGGAAAAACGCGCATCGCCCGTTACGAAGCTGCAACGCGCCGTGCTTTTGACGTTTTGTGAGGCGCGTCCCGTTCCGCAACAGGCGCCTACCAGCAATTTCCGCGGCGTCGTTTACGAATGTGAGGCGTGAGGTCCGCGTGCGGGCCGTTGACGCCTTTGCACGACGATGGGCCGCGACGCGACAAAACCTTTGGAAACAGGCGTTAACCAGCCTCGCGCGTACGCGGTCAACGGCCGTGGCATACCCATTGCGCTTATCACGGGCATCGTCGCGGTTGCGTCCCCTGCGTGACCGCTTTTCGCACACACACTGAAATGCGCGTGATGGACACGCGCCGGGAGAAAAGTCATGAACCTGATTACCCGTCTCCGCACGTTCGGCCGCAGCAACGAAGGACAGGACCTGCTCGAGTGCGCCTTGCTCGTCGCGCTGATCGCGCTCGTGGCCACCGCGGCCGTCCAGCTGACCGGCACGCACGTCAAGGACATCTTCAACAACATCGCGTCGAGAAGCTCGTTCTGCCGTCGTAGTGATGCTTTGCGCGCGTGATGGGCACGCGCCGGAGGAAGTCATGAAGAATCTGATTACACGTCTCCGTACGTTCGGCCGCAGCAACGAAGGACAGGACCTGCTCGAATACGCGCTTGCTCGTCGCGCTGATCGCGCTCGTGGCCACCGCGGCCGTCGAGCTGACCGGCACGCACGTGAAGGATATTTTCAACAACATCGCGTCGAAGCTCGTTCTGCCCTCGTAAATGATGACTGGAAGACGGCGCATCTTTGGTGACAGCGGCCAGGACCTCCTCGAATACGGCGCTGCTGATGGCGCTGATTGCGGTCACCGCGATCGCTGGTGTCCGCACACTTGGCGCGACGATCAACTCCGTCTTCTGGAATGTCATTGCCAACTACCGCTGACGTCATCGCACTCGGCATCGCCGTCGCGGGCAGCACCGCGGCGGCGATCGTCGACCTTCGCACCAGGCGGGTGCCGAATGCGCTGACGATGGGCATGGCCGCCGCCGGCATCGGGCTGGCGGTCATGCGCGCCGGGCCGCTGGGTCTGGCCGTGTCGCTGGCCGGGTGCGTGCTCGGGGCAGTGTTGATGCTGCCCGGTCACGTCCTCGGCGGCACGGGCGCCGGCGACGTCAAGCTGCTCGCCGCGTCGGGCGCGCTGCTTGGACCGGCACCTACGTTTCACGCGTTCGTCGCGACCGTCATCGCGGGCGGGGTGCTCGCGCTGGCGGTGGCCACCCGGCGCGGCCGGCTGCGACGAACACTCGACGCGACCAGGCGACTGGCACTCGCCGACGGGCGGTCGCCGAGATTGAGGATGCGAACGCGGGCAATCGGTTCGCGTGCGCGCCCGCCATCGCGGTCGGGGTCATCGTGGCGGCCGCGTCGCGTTTGGGATTCGGCTTGTAGAGATTGGAATGTAAACCATGGCTCGCACTCGAATTTTCATCGTCCTGGTAATGGCGCTCACGGCAGGCGGCGTGTTTGCCTTCGCGACGTACGTTACGTCCAGCAGCCGCCTCCGTCCCCTCGATGAAGACGCGGCAGGTCGTCGTCGCCGCGACCGATCTTCAGCTCGGGAAGGAACTGAAGGCGGAGGACATCCACGTCATCCAGTGGCCGGCCGGGTCGGTGCCCGCCGAGGCCTTCGACAGCGGCGACGACGTGGTCGGCCGCGGACTGATCGCGCCGGTGGTCGCCAACGAACCGATTCTGCCCGCGAAGCTGGCAGCCGAAGGAAGCCGGCGCCGGACTGCCGCCAATCATCCCGCCGGGGATGCGCGCGGTCTCGGTGCGCGTCAACGACGTGGTCGGCGTCGCCGGCTACGTGCTGCCGGGCACGCGCGTGGACGTCATCGGGACGGTGAACCCCACGCAGCAGCAGACCGACGTGACCTCGAAGGTGATTCTCACCAACGTCCTGGTGCTCGCGTCGGGCACGAAGATCGAGCAGGACGGCGACAAGGGAAGCCGATGGAGGTCAGCGTCGTCACGATGCTCGTCGACCCCGGTGAAGTCGGAGCGCCTGACGCTCGCCGGCCACCGAAGGAAAATTCAGCTCGCGCTTCGCAATCCCATTGACAAGACGGCGCCGCCCACGCCCGGCGTGCGTCCGCGGCCCTCCTCGGGTATGCGGCGGCCAGGCCCGTGGTCGTGCGGCAGCGCGTGGTCGTGGTCGCCGCGGCCCCGGTGGCCGCCGCGCTCCCGCCGCCTCCGCCGACGGTGGAAGTGATTCGCGGGGACAAGCGCGCTCAGGAAGTCGTCGACAGCAGTAGGAGCAGTCATCACATGGTCAAAACAGGTGCCTTCATTCTGGTTCTCGCGGTCTTCGGCGCGGGAACGCACATGCGCGCGAAGTCGGACACGCCCGCCGCGGTCGACAGCGTCGCCGGCGCGACAACGACGGTGACGCTCCTCGTGGGCCGATCGACCGTGGTGGACGTCAGGACGTCGATCGCGCGCGTCTCGCTGACCAGCGCGGACGTCGCGGACGCGCTCGTCACGTCCCCAGCCAGTTGCTGGTGCACGGCAAGCTGCCGGGCAGCATTTCGATGTTCGTGTGGGATCGCGCCGGCGTGATCCGGCGCTACGAGGTCGACGTGCAGCGTGACCTCGACAAGCTTCGCACCGACGTCTCGCAGCTGCTGCCGAAAGAGCGCATCGACGTCCGCGGCAACGGCCGCTTCGTCGTGCTCTCGGGCACGGTCTCCACGAAGGACGTCATGGAGAAGGCGGTCAACCTCGCGGTCGGCTTCGTGGACAAGCGTGACGAGGTCGTCAGCCTGATGCAGGTGGACGCGGCCACCCGCACCGACCAGGTGATGCTGAAGGTCCGCTTCGCCGAAGTGAGCCGCGCGGCGCTGACCGATTACGGTGTGTCCTTCTTCACGAGCCCGACCGGCGTCAGAACACCCTCGGTCGCGTCGACCACGCAGCAGTTCGCGGCGCCGGACTTCACCGATCTCGAATGGTCGAAGGTCGAACAGTAATTTCGGCAGCCCGGTGGACAAGGCGTCCGGAAAGTTCTCCTTCAGTGACTTTCTGAACTTCTTCATCCTGAGCGAGAAGTACGACCTCGGGCTCGCGATCAAGGCGCTCCAGTCGCGCGGCCTGTTCCAGAGCCTGGCCGAGCCGAACCTCGTCGCGCAGAGCGGCAAGGAGGCGAGCTTCCTCGCCGGCGGCGAATTTCCCGTGCCCATCGCGCAGGGGTCGGGCTCGAACATGGCGATCACCGTGCAGTTCAAGGAATTCGGCATCCGCCTCAACTTCACGCCGATCGTCAACGGCGATCGCGTGCAGTTGAAGGTGCGCCCGGAAGTCAGCACGCTCGACTTCGGCAACGCGCGTCGTCCTCAACGGCTTCCGGATTCCGGCGCTCTCGACGCGGCGCACGGAGACCGAGCTCGAGCTCAACGACGGCCAGACGTTTGCCATCGCGGGCCTGCTCAACAACAACATGAACTCGACGCTGCAGAAGATCCCGGGCATCGGCGACATCCCGATTCTCGGACAGCTGTTCCGCAGCAAGGCCGCGCAGAAGAACCGCACCGAGCTGGTCGTGATGATCACGCCGCAGATTCTGCGGTCCAACTCGCCCGGCGTCACCGACACGCTGCCGCGCCTTGGCGAGCCGTACCTGCCGGCGCTGCCGAACAACCGCAATGCGGAACCGCCGCCGCCGGCATTTCAGAAATAACGCAAGTCAGAGTGGTCTCATGGCGCAGTTCACAGGTCTCATCGTCAGCGAAGACGACGCGTTCAGGAAGGCAATAGGCCAGCAGCTCCGCTCCGGTGCGGTGCCGATCGGCGTGACCGACGATCGTGCGCCGCGCGGCGGGCGACGCCCGACATCGTCGTCGTCGATGCGCGCGGCTTCGGCCCCGGCGGCATGGCGTCCATCGAGGCGCTGCGCGCCGCGGCCCCGGCCGCGGGCATTTTCGCCGTCGCCGACGGAGAGGATCCGGCGCTCATCCTCCAATCGATGCGCGCCGGCGCGAACAGAGTTCTTCACCTGGCCGCCGCCGGCCAGCGGATTCCAGGAAGCCGTCCGCCGCACCGTGTCGCGGCGGCAATCGACGGCGGCGCAGCCGTCGTCCACGACGCTCGTGTTCGTCGGCGCCGAAGGGTGGCGCGGGCACCACGACGCTCGCGGTCAACTGCGCGGTGGAAGTGGCGCGCCTCACGCGGCGCCCGACGGTCATCGTCGACCTGAAGGCGGGACTGGGAGAGGTGACGCTCTTTCTCGGGGTTCGGAGCCGCTACACGCTGCTCGACGCGGTCGACAACCTGCACCGCCTCGACGCCGAGTTCCTGCGCGAGCTGGTGGTCAAGCACAAGTCCGGGCTCGAGATCCTCGCGGGATCCGAGCTGTTCGACCGTCCCGGCGCGGCCGACGCCTCCGCGCTCGAGGAAGTCTTCCGGCTGCTCGCGCGTCAATACGAGTACGTGGTCGTCGACGCGGGCACGCAGATCAACTCCTGCTCGGTGGCGGCGATAGTACCTGGCGGACAGCATCTGCTTTGTGGCCAATCCGGACGTCCCGTCCGTGCGCAACGCGCAGCGGCTGCTCGACCGCATCGGCCAGCTCGGGTCGTGCCGCGATCGCGTCCGTCTTCTGCTGAACCGCGCCGCGGAGCCGTGCCCGATTCCGCCGGCGCAGATCGAATCGGCGCTCGGCCATCCGATTCACCACACGTTTCCGAGCGACTACAAGACGGTGTCGGCGGCGCTCAATTCCGGCGTCCCCGTCGCGTTGAGCGGCAACAGCGCCATCGCGGAGCAGTTCGACCGCTTCACGCGGCGCTTCATCAATCGGCACCGACGTTCCGCCGGCGGCGCCGTCCGGCATCAAGCTGAAAACGCGCGGCCTCGAACGGCTCGCATCAATGTGGTAACCCCCGATGGCAACATCTGCTCAACCAGTGCCGACAACGACGCGCGCCCAGGCGCCGCGCGCAGCAGTATCTCGACCTCCGCGCCACGGTGCATCGCAAGCTGCTCAACCGCCTGAATCTCGAGGCGCTGGCGCAAAGCGACCGGAGCCGCGCGGAAAACGACATCCGGGCGCTGCTGTCGCAGCTGCTCTCCGAGGAGTCGACGCCGCTCAACCTGTCCGAGCGCGAGACGCTGTTCGGAGAAGTGCTCGACGACGTGTTCGGACTCGGTCCGCTCGAACCGCTGCTGCGCGACCCGACGATCAGCGACATCCTGGTCAACACGTGCCACAACGTCTTCGTGGAGCGCGGCGGCGTGCTCGAGCGCGTGACCGCCTCGTTCCAGGACGATCGGCACCTGCTTCGCGTCATCGATCGCATCGTCAGCGCGCGTCGGCCGGCGCGTGGACGACAGCTCGCCGATGGTTGACGCGCGCCTGCCGGACGGGTCGCGCGTGAACGCGATCATTCCGCCGCTCGCCGTGGACGGCCCGCTGCTGTCGATACGCCGGTTCCCGACCGAGCGCCTGAAGGCCGAGGACCTCGTCACGCTGCAGGCGCTGACGCAGCCGATGCTCGACTTCCTGGCGCACTGCGTGAAATCGAAACTGAACTGTCTCATCAGCGGCGGCACCGGCGCCGGCAAGACGACGCTGCTGAACGTGCTGTCGGGCTTCATCTCGGAGCGCGAGCGCATCGTCACCATCGAGGACGCGGCGGAACTGCAGCTCCGGCAGCAGCACGTCGCGCGGCTCGAGACGCGGCCGCCCAACGTCGAAGGCAAGGGCGCGATTCGCCAGCGCCAGCTCGTCGTCAACGCGCTCCGTATGCGGCCCGATCGCATCATCGTCGGCGAGGTCCGCGGCGAGGAGGCGCTCGACATGCTCCAGGCGATGAACACGGGTCACGACGGCTCGCTGACCACGGTCCACGCCAACACCCCGCGCGACGCGCTGGGACGCATCGAGACGATGATCGCGATGGGCTCCACGAGTCTTCCCGAGCGCGCCCTGCGCCAGCAGATCGCCGCCGCGATCCAGGTCGTCGTGCAGCAGACGCGGTTGAGCGACGGCACCCGCAGGGTCACGTCGGTCTCGGAGATCACCGGCATGGAGGGCGACATCATCACCATGCAGGAGATTTTCGTCTTCGAAAAGACGGGCATCACACAGGACGGAAAGGTGACCGGCCGGTTCCGGGCCACCGGCGTGCGTCCGAAGGTCGCCGAACGGCTGCGCGCGGCGGGCATCAACCTGCCGGCGGCCATGTTCGAGGGCGGCATGGAGGTGCGGTGATGGTGCTGGCCATCCTCGTCTTCCTGCTCGTGGCCGGCGCCGTGGCTGGCGGCTACGTCGCGATCGCGCACCTGCCACAGATTCTCGAGGGCCGTCGTCTCGAAAAGCGGCTGCGCGGAAGTCGCCTGACGGCCGTCGATGCGCCGTCGGGTGATGCGACCGTGGTGATGGCGCACGCGGAAGGTCCGGTGCCGATCTTCGATCGCGCCGTTGGCAGCGACGAAGCCGGCGACTCGCTGACGCGCCTCATCGAGCAGTCGGGCGTGAAGACGACCGCGAGCGCGGTGCTGGTGATGAGCATCGCCGCGGCGGCGCTCGCCGTCGCTGTGCCTCACGATCACGTACGCCAGCCGTGGGCGCGCTGGTCGGCGGTCTCATCGGCCTAGCGCGCCCTTTGCGTGGCTGCTGCGGCGCCGCTCGACGCGTCTCGCGAGAATTCGAGAGAGCAGTTTCCGGAGGCGCTCGACCTGATATCGCGGGCGATCCGCGCCGGTCACGCGTTCCAGACGGCGCTCGGCATGGTCGCCGACGAACTGCCGGCTCCGGTCGGGCAGGAGTTTCGAGACGACCTTCGATCGCCAGAACTTCGGCCTGCCGATCCGTGACGCGATGAACGAGATGGCCGATCGCGTGCCGATTCTCGACGTCCGGTTCTTCGTCACCGCCGTCGCGATCCAGCGCGAACAGGCGGCAACCTCGCGGAGATTCTCGACAACCCGCGCACGTCGTCCGCGAGCGGTTCAAGATCCGCCGCCAGGTGCGCGTGCACACGGCGCACGGCCGTTTCACCGGCTACGTGCTGCTGGCGCTGCCGGCGGCGCTGGCGGTTGCGCTGTCGTTCATCGCTCCGGAACAGATGACGCTCCTGTTTCCAGCGAGCCCGATGGGGCGGATGATGCTGGGCGGCGCGATCGTCCTGCAGATCATCGGCTTCATCTGGGTCCGGCAGGTCATCAAGATCGAGGTGTAACGTGGTCGTGTTACTGCCGCTTCTCGGGTTTCTCTTCGTCTCGCTGCTCGTCACCGCGGCGGGCATGGCGCTCGCGCCGCGAACGACTGCCGCCATCGAACGGCGGCTCGGGGAGATCAGCGGGCTCGACCCGTCGGTGTCCGAGTCGGCGCCGACACGGAGGTCCTCGTCGAGTCGTTCAAGAAGCTCTCGCGCTACGCGCCGAAGTCTCCGTCGGAGATGGGGAAGCTGCAGCGCAAGCTCGTGGCGGCCGGCTATCGATCGAAGGAAGCGATGCCGGTCTTCATCGGCCTCCGCGTCGGCGTGTCGCTGCTCCTGTTCTTCGTCGTCTCGTTTCCGATCTTCCACATCAACGTGCTCGTGGCGATCGGCGCCGCCGCCATCGGCTACCTGCTGACAACGATGGCACTGGGCCGGATGGCGCAGCGCCGCCAGCACCGCATCCGGCTCTCGCTGCCCGACGCGCTCGATCTGCTCGTGGTCAGCGTCGAGGCCGGCCTCGGTCTCGACCAGGCGCTGCAGCGCGTCGGCGACGAACTGGCGTTCGCGCATCAGCGACCTGTCTGCGACGAGCTGCGGCTCGTCAACCTCGAGCTCCGCGCCGGCAAGGCGCACGCTCGGAAGCGCTGCACAACCTGGCCGAGCGCACGGGCGTTGACGACCTTGTCGTCGCTCGTCGCGATGCTCGATGCAGACCGACAAGTTCGGCACGAGCGTGGCGCAGTCGCTGCGCGTGCCACTCCGAGACGCTGCGCACCAAGCGCCGGCAGCGGGCCGAAGAGGCCGCGGCGAAGACGGGCGTGAAGATGGTCTTCCCGCTCGTCTTCTGCATCTTCCCGGCGATCTGGGTCGTGACGATCGGACCGGCGGCCATCCGGTTCGTCGCAGGTCCTCTTCCCGATGGCGCAGCAACAGCAAATGACGACCGACAGCACCGCTCGCCCCCGCTGACGCTCGACGAGACCGGCCTCACGGCGCCGACCAGTCGAACAGACTGCTGCGTCAAGACGCTCTACGGCGGCGAGGCCACGGGCCTGGCCATCGCCGACCGCATGCGCCTGCCGTATCGCCGTCATCGAGCCGCTCGTCGAGCGCATCCGCGCACGAGCGGCTCGTCGAGGTTCGCGGCGCCACCGGGTCCTCGGCGCGTCGTACCGTTACGCGCTGACCGACCTCGGACGCGATCGCGCACGCCAGTATCTCGACATCAACCAGCTACGCCGGCCCGGCGCCGGTGCCGCTGGCGGCCTACGTCGCCGAGATGCGCGCGCTGCGCGGCCGCCCGCGGCTACATCGACCGCGAGCGCCTGCGCGCCAGGGCTTCGCGCACCTCGTCGATCGGCGGACGCCATGCTCGAGCAGCTCGGCCCCGCTGCCAATGCGAACAAGGCGATCTTCCTGTACGGACCTCCCGGAAACGGCAAGACCGTGCATCGGCGAAGGCCTGGGCCGCGCGATCGGCGAGGCGATGTTCATTCCGCACGCGATCGAGGTGGACGGCCACATCATCACGATGTTCGACCCGATCAACCACGAGGCGCTCGATGACGATGGCCGCTGCGGCCATCGAGCGTCATCGCGCCGGCGCCCCGCGATCGGCGCTGGGTCCGCATCCGGCGGCCGGTCGTGATGGTCGGCGGCGAGCTGACGCTCGACATGCTCGACCTCACGCTTCAACCCGCTCTCGCGAGTTCTACGAGGCGCCGATTCAGCTGAAGGCGAACGGCGGCGTGTTCCTCGTGGACGACTTCGGCCGGCAGCGGATGCGCCCCGAGGACCTGCTCAACCGGTGGATCGTGCCGCTCGAAAGCCGCGTGGACTACCTCACGCTGCACACCGGCAAGAAATTCGAAGTGCCCTTCGACGTGCTGACCGTGTTCGCGACGAACCTCGATCCGGCGTCGCTCGCCGATGAAGCGTTTCTGCGCCGGATTCCGCACAAGATTCCGGTCGAGCGACCCGGCCGTCGAGGAGTTCACGCGCATCTTCGAGCTGAACTGCACGCAGCCGCGGGCTGCCGCTTCCACCAGGTGATGGTCGCGCACTTCTATCGCCGGCACTACCGGCCGCTCGGCACGCCCGATGCGCGCCTGCCACCCGCGCGACCTGCTGGAGCAGATCACCGCGCTGTGCCGCACCGCGGCATCGCGCCCGCAGGTTACTCGCGAGCTGATCGACGCGGCGTGTGCGTCTACTTCGTCGACGGCTGCGAGACGATATCGACGGATTCGAAACGGTCGTCGCGGGATCGGGCACGCCAGGCCGCCGCGCACCTGGAGATTCACTGATGATGCGGCTGCTGCACGATCGGACCGGAGCGGTGATTGCCACCGCGGTGACGCTGGCGGACACGCGGGCATCCAGGCGGCGGGGCCTGCTCGGACGCGACAGCATGGAAGAGGGCGAAGCGGTTGATGCTGCTCGCCGTGCGGCGCGATCCACACCTTCTTCATGCGGGTTCGCCATCGACGTCATCTTCGTCGATGGGGACGGCTGCGTCGTGCACGGTGTCGCGGATGCGGCCGTGGCGCCTTGCGGCCGCCTGGCGCGCCCGAACGGTGATTGAGCTGCCCGCCGACGGCTGGAGGCGCTGGCTCGCGAGCGCCGCCGGCAATGGCGAGCATGCCGTCAACGTCGGCGACCAGGTAGCGTCGCGCCCGTCAGGGAAGAGCGGAGGGCTCCTGATGCGGCGATCGGGGATCCTGCATCGAGGATCCACTCGCTCGCGGTTCACGTCGCCTTCGGGATCCCGATCCCGAATGCCGCCGGACTTCTGTTCCGGTGGCGCAAGCTGTTCTGGCTCGGCGTCAGCATCATCGTCCTCGCGACCGGCAACATGTTGCTGACGAAATACGGCCCCGCGCCTCCGCATGGCGAGCGTCGAAACCGGCGCCAGCTTCAGTGTCTCGGCCGGGACGTTTGCGAGCGAAGCTCAAAGCCGCGACGTTCGCGCGGCCGCGCTCGACGCCTCCGATCTTCCGAGTTTTGTGCGCGTCCGTCCCGAGGGACGGACGCTATCAGGTGCTGGTCGGACCGTATGTGTCGACCGATGAGGCGGAGCGAGCGCAACGGAAGCTCGCGAAATGGGGTCTTGGCGAGTCGCGCTCGTCGTGGACGACACCATGCGCGCCAGCCCTCCTGAGGCGTCGCTCTTCGGCATCGGTGATTCGGCGCGCAACAGCGTGCTGATGGTGGCCGCGGCCGGCACGCTCGTCGCTCGTGTTCGAAATGAATGGCGTGCCAAAGCAGGCCGAAGCGCGCCGCACGAGCGCGACGTCGGTGGAGGTGGAGATCGGTCAGGTGACGGACGCCGCGCGGCAGAGCGCCAGCGGGTTGCAGCCGCTTCTCGCCTGCCTGACGGGGTCGTGCTGCTTCGCGAACTGTCGGTGGAGAGCGAGAACCCCGGCTCGATGCGCGCGCACCTGTGTTGCCGGAGGGCGTCGAAAGCCGCCTGCGTCTCGAGAACCGCCGCGTCTATCTGACCTCGCCTTTCCGAAAGCGCCCTGAGCGATTACCCCGCGCGCGAGCGGCACGCGCGCCGCATCCGCCGCATCCGCTGCGCCGGAACGGCCCGAAACCCGGCGCGTGGTGTCGGACGCGCCATCCAACTACCGCGAACAGCTCGATGCCATCGTCGCGCGCTTCGCCCGAGATCGAGCCGTTCCTGCTGTCAGCCGCGGAGGCACCGGAGCCGGACGTGCTCGCGGCGCTGGGCCACTGCTCGAGGACCTTCGTGGATCGCTGGCTGTGCTCCGCGCGCCCGCCGAACTCGAGGTGACCCGTCAGTCGATGCTCGCGGCCGTTGCGCAAGCCTCGAACGCCATTGCGCCGGTATTCGCCGGCGACCGTGCCACCAGCGTGAGGCAGGCAGGCGGTCGCACTCTTCGAGGCATCCAGCAAGTAATTACACCACGTCCTTGTGCACCACCTCGGCGACGTCCTGCTTCTTCTTGCGCGCCGCCAAGTCCCTGGATCTGCAGCACCGGCTCGGCGTGCTCCTGAGCACTTCCTTGCGATAGAGCCGTTCCATCTCCTGGTTGTGGCGAATTTCCTCGGGCCGTCAGCTGCTTCTTGCGCGCGCGCGAGCTTCTCTTCACGCGCGTTCTTCGCGATGCCGAGGTCGTCGAGGTCCGGTCTGCTTGCCCTTGGCGACCGCTTCGGCGTTGAGGATGAGCGAGTGGTCCTTGCTCGACGAGCGTTGACTTCCTTGCCGCCGGCGAAGATCTCGTGACGGCCGTGCTCTTCGTACCACTTGGTGAGCGTGGCCGTCATGTGCATCTTCTCGATGATGTTCCGCCAGCCGATGCCGGTGTTGTAGGCGCAGAAGGAGATCTCGCCCTGCTGCGTCGCATACGGGATGATGCACATCTCGGTGCGCCGGAAGTCGTAGTTGAACAGGTCCTGGAACCACATCCCCGCGATGAAGAGGAAGTTCCAGCGGTCGGCGCGGCGCTTCTCGATGTCCGACATCGTGCGGTCGCCGGTGACCTTGCCGTAGTCCTTGCCGGTGGCGCCGAACGTCTTGTCGAACTTCTTCATCAGGTCGGCGATGCGGAAGTGCGTCGGCGCCTTGAACGGGTCGTAGTTGCGCATCAGCGCGAGCGCCATGCCGGCCACCGACAGCGAGCGTGCCGCGCGCCGGCGTCGTTGACCTGCGCGACGTCCTTGGCGAGCTGCTCGGCCTTGAGGAACGCGGTCACCGGAACGGCTTCCTTCGTTTCCTTGTCGATCATCACCGCCATGCCGATGCCGCAGTTCGGGTGGCAGCCGCACGTGAGCTGGCCCCATTCGCGATCCGGTCCGTGGACGACGTCCGCCCAGTCGGTGAAGGTGGACATGAACGAGATCGGGAACCAGTCGCGGATCGGCTCGCCGATGCCGGTCTGCGTTCTTCACGTCGTGCGCGAGGTGCGACAGCGTGTAGCGCTGCGCCGCGCGGCGCTCCGGCGTGATCTCTCGTCGCGGCCGGTGAACGACACCGGCTGGAACGACAGGAAGTTGATCCGCTTCGGGTTGTCGAGCGCGAACTCGATGACGCGGCCGACCTGCTCGTTGTTGACGCCGTTGACGATCGTGACGACCGGCACGATGTCGACGCCGGCGCTGTAGAGGTTCTCGATCGCGCGCAGCTTCACGTCGAACAGGTTGCCGACGCGGCGGTGCGCGTTGGCCGCGTTGCCGATGCCGTCGAACTGCAGATACGCGTAGCGGAGGCCGGCTTCGGCCGCAGCCTTCGCGAACTCCGGGCTCTTGGCGAACTCGATGCCGTTGGTGGCCGCCTGCACGCTGTTGTAGCCGACCTTGCGCGCGTAGCGGACCGCGTCCAGGAAGTACGGCGACATCGTCGGCTCGCCGCCCGAGAACTGCACCGACATCTGCCGGCGCGGCTTGATCGTGATCGCGTTGTCGAGCACCTGCTTGATGTCTTCCCACGAGAGCTCGTGGACGAACCCGACCTGGTTCGCGTCCATGAAGCAGGGGTCGCACATCATGTTGCAGCGGTTGGTCAGGTCGACGGTCAGGACCGAGCCGCGGCCGTGCTGGACCGTGGAGCTGCCGTGGTTGTGCAGCTTTCGTCGTTGTGCGCGCGGATGTCGCGGCCCGGAAACACCTCCTCGAGGTGCTTGAAGAACGCCGGTGTCCATCGCCATCACGTCCTCGAAGTGGCCGTGCATGGGGCAGTCCTTCACCATCAGGATCTTGCCGTCGCGCTCGAGGATGGTCGCCTTGATCTCGCCGACCTTCTCGTTCAGCAGGATCGCAGACGTCCTTCTTGCCGTCGAGGATCTCCTGCCGCGCTTCGCGCGTGCAGGTCGGGCAGAGCGAGTCGGTCTGGCGCGGCCAGCCGAGCGGCGGCTTGGTCTTCTTGATACGACTTCAGCAGCGGCTTGTCGGACCAGCGGGGCGTGAACGGAGGGGTTCTGCTTGATCCTGTTGACGGTGGAAAACACCTGCCAGACGCCGTTGGCGGCAATCGACAGCCCTTTTCGACTTACTTCATAGGTGCATGCATCTCGACGACTCCTTCGGGCTGGCTGGCACCTGAAGGTTTCAGGTGTCAGGTATCAGGTGTCAGGGGCGGCCCCGAAACCGGACGATCCGGGAGATGGTAGGGGTGAGTACGGCGGCAATCGATTCAAATCTCCAGCCGATTGGCAATAAACAGGTGTCAGGTGTCAGGTTTCAGGTTTCAGTGGCGGCCCAGGTAGCCCGATTCGCGACACCTGAACCCTGGACCACGCCTGACACCCGATACCTGAAACCTGATACCTGCCAGGCGCCAGCAAGTCGCCACCCATGCGCGTAGCGCATGACCTGGTTCAGATCATTGTATTTCCCTCATGAGGCGCGGCTCGTCAGAATGTCCCGACCATGAGCTCCTGCGACTTCCCGCCTCCAGCCCAGGGCCTCTATAACCCGGAAGATGAGGCGCGATGCCTGCGGGGTGGGCTTCGTCGTGGACATCAAGGGGCGCCGATCGAACGCGATCGTGCGCAAGGCGCTGGAAGTTCTGATCAACCTCGAGCACCGTGGCGCCTGCGGGTGCGAAGCGAACACGGGCGACGGCGCCGGCATCATGATCCAGACGCCGGACACGTTCTTCCGCAAGGCCGTTCCGTTCACGCTGCCGGACGCGGGCTCATACGGTGCCGGACTGGTGTTCCTGCCGCGCGACGAGCGCGATCGCGAGACGATCCGCAACCTGATCGCGCAGGTGATCGAAGAAGAAGGCGTGACGCTGCTCGGCTGGCGTGATGTCCCGAGCGACAACAGCCTGGTCGGCGACAGCGCGCGCGACACAGCCGGTCTTCCAGCAGGTGTTCATCGACGTCGGGCGGCGTTCACGGACGCCGACTTGTCCGCCGACTTGTCCGCCGAAGCGCGACGCGCGAGGCGGAAGCGCGACGCGCGAAGGCGGAACGGAAGCTCTACGTCATCCGGAAGCGGATCGAATCGGCCGTGGACAGCGTGGCGATCAACGCGCTCTCGCGCCGGTTCTTCTACATCGTCAGCCTGTCGTGCAACACGCTCACCTACAAGGGCATGCTGACGGCCCGGCAGCTCGCGCCGATGTTCCCCGATCTGTCGGACCCGAGCCTCGAAACCTGCCTCGCGCTCGTGCATCAGCGTTTCAGCACGAACACGTTCCCGTCGTGGCCGCTCGCGCATCCGTACCGCTACGTCGCGCACAACGGCGAGATCAACACGCTGCGCGGCAACATCAACTGGATGCGCGCGCGCCAGGGGTTGCTGCAGAGCGACCTGCTCGGCGACGACCTCAAGAAGGTGCTGCCGGTCATTCGCGAAGGCGGCAGCGACACCGCGATCTTCGACAACGTCCTCGAGTTCCTGACGATGACGGGGCGGTCGCTGCCGCACGCGATCCTGATGATGATTCCCGAGCCGTGGAGCGGGAACGACCTGATGGACGCCGACCGCAAGGCGTTCTACGAGTACCACTCGTCGCTCATGGAGCCGTGGGACGGTCCCGCGTCGATTGCGTTCACCGACGGCACGGTGATCGGTGCCGTGCTCGATCGCAACGGTCTGCGTCCCTCGCGCTACTACGTGACGAAGGACGACCTCGTGGTCATGGCCTCCGAGGTCGGCGTGCTCGACATTCCGCCCGAGGACGTGCTGGTGAAGGAGCGCCTGCATCCGGGTCGCATCTTCCTCATAGATACCGCGAAGGGACGCATCGTCGATGACGACGAGATCAAGCGCGAGCTGGCGGCGCAGCACCCGTATCGCGAGTGGATCGACAGCAACCTCGTTGACATCAACGACCTGCCGCCGGCGCGCGCCGAGCAGCCCGATCATCACACGGTGCTGAAGCGTCAGCAGGCGTTCGGCTACACGCAGGAAGACCTGCGCGTCCTGATCGGGCCGATGGCGATTGACGGAGCCGAGCCGGTCGGCTCGATGGGCACCGACACGTCGCTGGCCGTGCTGTCGGACAAGCCGCGGCTGCTCTACGACTACTTCAAGCAGCTGTTCGCGCAGGTCACGAACCCGCCGCTGGATGCGATTCGCGAGGAGCTCGTCACGTCGATGGGCTCGACGATCGGCCCGGAGCGCAACCTGCTGAAGCCGGAGCCCGAGTCGTGCCGCCAGATTGGGATCACGTGCCCAATCATCCACAACGAGCACGTCGCGAAGCTGCGTCACCTGCCGCCCGATTCGCCGTTCCGTTCGACGACGCTGCAGATGACGTTCGATCCGCAGAAGGGCGGCGCGGGGCTCGACGAGGCGATGAACGACCTGTGCCGCCGCGCGAGCGAGGCGGTGGCGGCCGGCTACGACATCCTGATCCTCTCGGACCGCGGCGTCGGTCCGAAGCTCGCGCCGATCCCGAGCCTGATGGCGACGGCGGGTGTGCATCATCACCTCGTGCGCGAAGGGCACGCGCACCCGCTGCGGGCTCGTCGTCGAGTCAGGCGACGCGCGCGAAGTGCACCACGTCTCGCTGCTGCTCGGCTACGGCGCGGGTGTCGTCAACCCGTATCTCGCGTTCGAGACGATCGACGACATGATTGCGCACGGCCTCATCGCGGGCGTGACGCGCGAGGACGCGATCGATCACTACGTCAAGGCGCTCAACAAGGGCATCCTCAAGGTGATGTCCAAGATGGGCATCTCGACGCTCGCGAGCTACTGCGGCGCGCAGATCTTCGAGGCCATCGGGCTGCACCAGGAGTTCATCGACCGGTTCTTCACGCACACGATGTCGCGTGTCGGCGGCGTCGGCATCGACGTCATCGCGAAGGAAGCATGCCTGCGCCACGAGCGCGCCTTCGGCCGCCAGCCCGCGGGCGTGGACGAGCTGAATCCGGGTGGGGAATACCAGTGGCGGCGTGACGGCGAGTATCACCTGTTCAATCCCGGACACGGTGTTCAAGCTGCAGCACGCGACGCGCAGCGGCCAGTACGCGATCTTCAAGGAATACACGCGCGCCGTCGATCAGCAGAACGAGCACCGCGCGACGCTGCGCGGGCTCTTCCGGCTGAAGCCGGTCGGCCCGGCCGTCCCGATCGACGAGGTGGAGCCCGCGTCGGGCATCTTCAAGCGATTCGCCACCGGCGCCATGTCGTACGGATCGATCAGCGGCGAAGCCCACGAGACGCTCGCGATCGCGATGAACCGCCTGGGCGGCAAGTCGAACACGGGCGAAGGCGGCGAGGATCCGGAGCGGTACATCCGGAGCCGAACGGCGACTCGCGGCGCAGCGCCGTGAAGCAGGTCGCATCGGCGCGCTTCGGCGTCACGAGCGAGTACCTCGTCAACGCCGGACGACCTGCAGATCAAGATGGCGCAGGGCGCCAAGCCGCGGCGAAGGCGGACAGCTGCCCGGCCACAAGGTGTATCCGTGGATTGCGAAGGTGCGCTGCTCGACGCCGGGCGTCGGCCTGATTTCGCCGCCGCCGCACCACGACATCTACTCGATCGAAGACCTGGCGCAGCTCATTTTCGACCTCAAGAACTCGAACCCGCGCGCGCGGATTCACGTGAAGCTCGTCGCCGAAGGCGGCGTCGGGACCATCGCGGCGGGTGTGGCGAAGGCACATTCCGACGTCGTGCTCATCTCGGGCCACGACGGCGGCACCGGCGCGTCGCCGCTGACCAGCATCAAGCACGCGGGCCTGCCCTGGGAGCTCGGCCTCGCCGAGACGCAGCAGGTGCTCGTGCTGAACAAGCTGCGCGACCGCATCGTCGTGCAGGTCGACGGCCAGATGAAGACCGGCCGCGACGTGGTCATCGCGCGCGCTGCTCGGGGCCGAGGAGTTCGGCTTCGCGACCGCGCCGCTGCGTCGTCATGGGCTGCGTGATGATGCGCGTCTGCCATCTGAACACCTGCCCGGTCGGCATCGCGACGCAGGATCCGGAGCTGCGGAAGCAAGTTCGCGGGCAAGCCGGAGTTCGTCGAGAACTTCTTCCGCTTTCTCGCGCAGGAAGTGCGCGAGATCATGGCGGAGCTCGGCTTCCGCACGCTCGACGAGATGATCGGCCGCGCCGACTGCCTCGACATCGAGGCCGCGGTGCATCACTGGAAGGCGCACGGCCTCGACCTGCGGCCGCTCCTCTACATGCCGGATCTGCCCGCCAGCGTCGCGCGCCGCCGCGTCCGCGCGCAGGACCACGGCCTCGACGTCGCGCTCGACAACGACCTGATTGCGAAGAGCCGGCCGGCGCTCGAGCACCGGATGCCGGTGGAGATCAACGCCTTCATCCGCAACGCCGATCGCACCGTCGGGACGATGCTCGGGTCGGAGGTGACGAGGAAATACGGCGCCGCCGGGCCTGCCGGACGACACGATCAAGATCACGTTTACCGGCTCGGCGGGCCAGAGCTTCGGCGCGTTCATCCCGCGCGGCATCACGATGACGCTCGTCGGCGATGCCAACGACGGCTTCGGCAAGGGGCTGTCGGGCGGCAAGGTGATCGCGTATCCGCCGAAGCGCTCGACGTTCAGGTCCGAGGACAACATCATCGTCGGCAACGTGGCGTTCTACGGCGCCACGAGCGGCGAGGCATGCGTGCGCGGCGTGGCGGGCGAGCGGTTCTGCGTCCGCAACAGCGGCGCGCACGTCGTCGTGGAAGGCGTCGGCGACCACGGCTGCGAATACATGACGGGCGGGCGCGTGGTCGTGCTCGGCGCGACCGGGCGCAACTTCGCCGCGGGGATGAGCGGCGGCATCGCCGTACGTCCTCGACCGGCGAGGCGACGCGTTCACCGTCCGCTGCAATCGCGAGATGGTCGATCTCGAGCCGCTCATCGATGCGGACGATCTCGACTTCGTCCGCGTCGCGATCATGAAGCACGCCACGCTGACCGGATCGCGCTATGCCGAGACGATGCTCGCCGACTGGGGCGTCGCTGCATAAGAAGTTCGTCAAGGTGATGCCGCGCGACTACAAGCGCGCGCTGGCGGCCGACGTGCGCCGGCGCGAGGACAGCAATACGTAACCGGAACGAAGGCTGCA
>ERZ1370068.5879-contig-4883_pt1 | contig 41683 bp, 69 predicted proteins | sample MGYA00561227_ERZ1370068 | MGnify/ENA primary metagenome ERZ1370068 (study PRJEB38410, sample SAMEA6850437) | metagenome | study: Metagenomic assessment of the ecological functions of the soil: analysis of the soil microbiota associated with the... | reverse complement strand
GGTTACTGCACATTGCTCACCCCGCACGGCGGCGGCGACGGCGGTTTCGACGTCAATCCGGGCGCCATACCCGACTGCTCCAGCAACAACTACGGCCCGGGCACGTTCCCGGACAATCCACTGCCGCAGACGGAGAGCGTCAATGCGATACGGTTCCATTTCCGCAGATGGGTCATGATAGGGTATCCCGCCGCCGGACAGTGTCTATCCCTCGGATTGCATGACATGGTTAGGCCGTCGAAGAGGGCGATGGGATTCCCGGAGATTCCGGCCGTGCATGCCAGTGCGAACCCCGATGCGCCTAACAACTTCATCCAGGCGATGCTGGATTACGACTGGGGGCCGGGTCTGGACTATAGCGACAACAAGGGCTTTCATTTGTTCGAGCCGCCGATCATCAAGCAGGTCATTCCACTGAAGGTTCCGAGAACGGATGAAGACTTGGCAACGAGCTCGGCGGCGTGCCGGTGGTGCTGCTCCAAGCGCCGCTCGGTACTTATCTGGGCTGGAACGTCACCGCGAGCGGTTTCCACAAGGGCAAGGTGTGCAATCTACGCAGGGTGGCTTGGATTCCGTTTGCCAAGACACGAGCCGAGCGTCTGGCCAGCGGCGACCCACGCCTGTCGCTGCAGGAGCGCTACGGTACTCACGCGGGATACGTCTTTGCGGTCAAGGCTGCCGCGGCCAATGCGCTCGCCCGAGGTTTCCTGCTACAGGAAGACGCGGATTCACTGATCGCGGAAGCCGAGGCAAGCAACGTCCTGAATCCGTAGCCAGAGCGCGGGTGAGCTAATCACCATCGTCCGCTTGCTATAAATTTTTAACGGCTGTGGGGCGCGTGTTCCAAAGCACGCGCCCCGCCAGCCCCTCGGCTGGTGCCAAGACCCCCACGTCGGCTCATCGATCTCACACATCGCCCGGACCGGCGAGCCACAGAATCTACTAATACTGAGCAGCAAATAAACAAGCCGCTATCGTTTAGCGTAGCCTGAGTCATTGTTCCCGCCATCGCTCTTCTCTACGCCTGCCGGACAAGGCCCTTTTAGGAATTGATATAAGAAATTCCAATGACAGCCATTGGAAAAACTATTGGACAGGTTGTTCCTCTTCTGAAACAACCAAAGTCCCTGAGGCAACTCATTAAGGAACATCAACGAGGACGCAGGTAACTGAGTTACCAAATTCCAAACATAAGGAGGGAGAGACCATGGCAATGCAAACGTGAAAGGGCAGGTAAAATTGTTCTACCTATCCGTGTGGCTCGCGTCGCGCGGGCCGTTTTGTTGATCTCGCTGGCCGTCGCCCTGTTGGGCATCGGTCAGTTTGGCGGAAGCGAGAATAACCCGGATCGTCATCACGTCCACTCAATCACCGGCCTTCGGCGGCGCCTCGTTCGGCAATGTCGGGCAGTACGAACAGCTCGACCGGCGGCAGCGTACGGCGAGGTGGATCCGAAAGATCCCCTCAATGCGGTGATCACCGACATCGAGTTGGCGCCACGCAATTCGCGCGGCAACGTCGAGTACTCGATGGATATCTCGATCCTACAAGCCCATCGACATGAAGCCGCGGCAACGGGACGCTCATCTGTATGACGTGCGCAAACCGCGGAAATAGCAGGGGCATCACGAACTTGAACATCGGCGGCAACGCAACCAACGCCGGTGACGGTTTCCTCGAGCGTGAGGGCTATACGATGGCATGGTAGCGGGTGGGAGGGTGACGTCACGACTCGGGCATCCAGATCAGAGTTGCCGACCGCCAGGCACCGAGACGGCCGCGAGATCAGGGGCGGGTGCGTGCTGAATACATCTTCGGCTCCCCGGCGAGCACGCATCGATGTGACCGGAACCGCCCAGCCTACGAGGCGGTCAGCACCGACAACGCTGGGGCAACGCTGACACGGCGCGTGCCGTCAGCACGACCCCAAGGAACTCATCCCGAATATGCAGTGGGCCTTCGCCGACTGCACCACGGTACCCTTCCCGGCGTCCCGGACCCAAAGAAGGTCTGCCTCCAGGGCGGGTTCGACACGAACCACATCTACGAGCTGCTCTACACGGCGAAGAATCCTATGGTGATGGGTTTGGGCTTCGCGGCGACCCGCGACTTTAACTCCTTCCTGCGCAACGGTAACCAGGGCGGCCTGGTAAATCCGCTGGGCGATGGAATCGAGAACGCCATTATCTACGGCTCGTCCCAGAGCGGTCGCTGGATCCGCACCTTCATCCAACTCGGCTTCAACCAAGATGAGCACCGTCGACAGGTGTTCGAAGGGGCGATACCGCACAAGGCCCTCCAACCGCGGCGCGTTCAACATGCGCTTCGCGCAAGCCGACCGCGACTGTCGGGAACGCAGCACACCGAGGCGCAGTACCCGGGCGCGGAGTCGCCGCAGACGTGGGACGTGAGTCGCGACCCGCTGTCGGGCATCACGAGCCGGGCAACTCGAGCGTTGCCGCCAGTCCCATACCTGTCCCAAGATCATCCACACGAACACCGACACCGAGTGGTGGCAGGCCGACATGTCATTGAACACCACCGATTCCTTCGGCAGACATGACGTCTCGATTCCGCACGAGGTCCGGATCTACCAGCTCTCCGGAACGCAGCACGGCGGCGGCAATCCGCTCCAACAGCCGCCTGCGGTACTGCCGGCTGTCCCGGCTGCCTGCCAGCTTGCGCTCCAACAGCAATCCGTTTCTCCACGCCCAGCGGGCCTTGCTGGTGGCGCTTCGCGACTGGGTGGTTAGCGGAAGGAAGCCACCGAAGAGCTTCTACTCGTCGATTGGTCGTGGCAGCCTGGTGAAGCAGAGCGAGATCCTCATCCCGTACGTCCCGGCCACGAACTTCACCGTGTCCGGTGTCACGAATCAGAAGGTTTACCTGGATCGCGGGCTGCGCTTCGATGTGGAGGGACGTATCGGGCATCATGGCGGAACCCCCGATACCTGGCCGTGCCTATACCGTGCTCCTGCCGCAGGTCGATGCCGACGGCAACCCGATCGATGGTTTACGGAACACGAACGTGCAGGTTCCCCCTCGGTACCTACACCGGGTGGAACATCAGGAAGCCAGGATTCAGCGAGGAGATTCCTGTGACCTCGACGGGCGGCTTCATTCCGTTCTTCAAGACCAAAGCCGAGCGGGAGCCGCCGGCGACCCGCGCCTCTCGCTGGAGGAGCGGTATCCGACGCACGACGACTACGTCGCCAAAGTCACCGCAGCAGCGAACGACCTCGTCAGCAAGCGCTTGTTGCTTCCCGAAGATGCCGTGTCATCGCCGCGGCAAACGCGGCCGCCGTTCCCGGTAGCTGAAGCGAAGACGGTTCACCGGTTAAGAGGCTGCTCCCGAATCGAGCAGCCTTTGGACGCCGGAGGTCTGATCGCCTTGTAAACTCGGGTTGAATGTTCAATGACCACACCCTCGGCGGAAGATTCGAAGAAGATCAGCAGGAACCGGAATAGTTCGTTATTTGTCGGATCTACAGATTGCCAACTTTGAAAGATGCCGGACGCGTGGAAGAGAACGGGCGCGTTCGAAAAAAAGGACCATCGGCGGGTAATCGGTGGGCAATCGAGCTCCACGGCGAGTGCCAGGAAAGAGGCGTCGTAAAACGTAAGGTTAAATTGCTTGCCGACTCGCGCTGCCCGCTTTAGAGAGGCGTCGCGGGCGGAGCAACGTGATGAACGGCAGGGCTTCCAGATCATCAATGGCTTGATCCAAGCTGCCCGCATCGAGGTCAGCTTTAGAAGCAGCATGTTCCTGACTTCGCACAGGAGTAGAGCTGGAACGTGGACATCAAGGGGTTTGGCTTCTACTTGGCGTAGAAGACGGCGAGCCTCTTGCAGCAGCCTGTTCATTTTTGGTTTTTATCCACTTGATAAGGCGGACTGAGGTGTCAACAATGATCGGCCATAGCGGGTGTCTCGGTAATATCGCGAATGATGTCGGTCGAACTTCACAGACCAACCCACTGCTGTTCGAGCCAGTGGAGCAAGGTATCACATCGCCGCTAAAAGCCGCGTGATTTATCAAATCCGCGCGCAGGGCTTCACGAACAACTCCGCTTCGAGAGCGGCACCGTTTTGCCGCTCGATCCACTTTTTTCAGTAATCCATTAGGGCGAGATCATAACTTTGGCCACGGCACACCTCTAACGGGCAATATACCCGGTGTCAGTAGAGGTAGCAATCTTCACTTTGGTCAGGGCTACAGGGTCGGGCCTTAGTTGTGAGTTATTTATTAACCACCCAGGCAATCAGCTCTTAGAGACTAATTCCGGGGACGGTATACAACAATCGACAAATAAAGAAGAGAAAAAGGGACGGATGCTGAGCAACTCGCGCGGCAAGAGTCCTTAATTCTTTTTTTTTCTGCGGTGGCCTCAGCTGCGGTGGCCTAACTTGACTCGTTATCATGTCTACGATAGCGTTTTCACCTCACAAGACTAAATCTGTTTTTGGGGAGCAGACACGGCGGGGAGCGGAAATGGCAAGTTTGAAAAACCCGGCCATCGCCGGTGACGTGCAATTCGACACCGTTCATCTACGGTTCGCCGCCGCTCGCCTACCCGGCATCGTTGTCCCAATATGCGATCTACAATACGCCGGATCCGGCGTACGTCACGGGCCGAATCAACGTTTCGGCGTTCGCCAATCTTGGGGCTAGCACCCCATGGCCGTTTCTCAACACGAACGTGCCGCTCAATGGACATGTTTGCGTGCCCCGCGGCAGGGGCCCTTTCCCGCTCGCGGTGTTTGCGCACGGCAATCATAGCCCACTCGAAAATTCCACGCCAGGATACTTGTATCTGTGCCAATTGTTGGCGTCGCATGGGATCATCGCGGCAACGATTGACGTGAACTTCCTCAACGGCAGCCAACTTCGGAGAGAACGACGGCAGAGCGATCGTTCATCTCGAACACCTCAAGCAGTTTCGGACCTGGAATAACACCGCGACTCATCCACTGCACGGCAAGGTCGACCTGAACCGCATTCTCATCGTGGGCCATTCGCGCGGTGGGAAGCCGTGGGACACGCCTCATTGTTCAATCGGCTCGCCTCAATCGGCGCTGTCCTTCTGGATGGATCCGCCTGGGCTCGGTCCCTATCGCTTCGGATTGACCGCCGCCGCCGCCATTGCTCCGACCGATCGGCAATTTACGCCGGTCTCCGGGCCAACGGTTGTCCCGGATTCGTACTACGTGATTCACGGCAGTAAGGATTCGGACGTCTTTACGTTCGAGGGCTACCATACCTACGAGCGCGCGCATGCCGTGGACTTGGCTAACCCCACCGTTTCCGACGGGAAGTTCAAGGCGATGTTGTGGGTGCACAAGGCGAACCACAATCAGTTCAACAGCATTTGGGCATCGGAGACAGCCCCTGGAGTCGCGATGCCGCGCGCCAGCCAGAAGAGGTTGCAAAGGTCCACCTTGGCGCCTTGGCGCAGGCGGTGCTCTTAGACCGGGCGGAGTATCTGGACGTGTTGCGGGATCACGGCGCCGCAGTGGCGTGGGATCCAGCCGGCACCGAGTTCGTCTCGCAGTACCAGGATCCCGAGCGGGTCTTCGTCCAGCACAATCAGGAAGGCGTCGTCGCTCCGGTCGTCTCGCTGCCGGTTCAAGGTACCGTTGCGGCGGACAGCGTCGTCGCCGCGCGTCAACTGACGGCGCTGGTCGGCGGCGCCCCTACCACAACGATCACACTTCGACTGGCATGGAGCGCTCTCGGTTCTCGGCTGCTCTTGAGAGTGGATCCCTCGACGCTCCCCGCGGAACGGTACAAGATGCTGGCGCTGCGCGTGGGACAGTCCACGGAGGCCAGCAACGCCGCCAACCGGGATCAGGATTTCACTCTGGAGGTTTCGAGCGGTTCGCGCACGGCCGCGATTCCGGCGAGTTCCCTCCACCGGCTGCTGTATCCCGATCCTCCGCCTTTCGGCCCCGCGAAGATCGTGATGCAAACGTTGCGGCTTCCCTGTCGAGCGGCTCGTCGAGTGTGGTGTGGACCCAACCGATCTTCGCTCCATCGCTCTTGTATTCGACCGGCGAGCGACTGGCACGGTCTACGTCGGCGATTTGCAATGTTCCAACTGATTCTGATCCATTCGAGGTATCGTCATGCAACCACCAGCACCACCGAAAATCACCGCAGTAGAGGTCGTAGCCGCGCAGCCCACCGAAGCGGACAGCGCGGCGATAGCGCATCTGAGCGCGCAATCGAATAGGTCGCTGCCTCAGGTCGCCTATGTCGTCAAGGTCCAGCTCAAGACCAAGCCACCGGTCACGTCGATGGCTTGGGCGCTCTACGTGAATGACGTGCTCATCCCCAAATATTGGGAATACGAGGACGGGATTTACTTCACGGTGCTCGACCCGCAGTTTTTCGCCGACCACAAAGGAAAGCGGTTGCGCTTCTCGCAAGACGGCAGTCGACTTCCACGACACCGGGATAAAGCTCGCTGCACCACCGCACGGCAGCGGCATCAAAACCCAAAGGCAAGGCGAGCCAAAGGCAAGACGGTCCGATTGCCGCTGCAAGCCGACGTACTGGAAGTAAGAGCCCGCCCGATCAAGCGGCGGATAGCACTCCGCGCTCGAGCCGGACCGCGGCGTGTACCGCGTCATTCGGTGACGTTCGTCACCGCGGCTGGAGTAGCGGAGCTGTTTTTCCTTGCCCGCTAACTCCAACGAGGAATCCCTCCGCCGCACACTGAGTTCGAAGGCCTGACACTTTGCTCTGACCTGGTCCGCAAGGTTCAAGGAACCATTTAACCGCCGGAGGCTGCGATGAAAGTAATCTTGATAGTTCTCATGTTGCTTATCCCTGCGTGGTGCTATGCCGACGGAAACGAATTATTAAAGCGATGTGGCTCACTCGTCTCATATACGGACAGCGATAGGCCAGATATTTCATTGTCTGGCGAGATGATGTTTTGTGCAGGCTTCATGCAGGGACATTACGAATATGAACCTACTCTATCAGCAGGTTCTCAAATCGGATGCACAATTCTGTCTTCCCGAATGGGGAATTTCAAATAGCCACGCGGCAAGACTGGTGGTGAAACATTTGCGTGATTATCCTGAAGAGTTACACAGGAACGAGTTTGTTCTAGCGATATGGGCATTGAGAGTGGCCTATCCATGCAAGAAGGGCGGCTGAGAGGTCCGATTCCGTCCCTGGTCATTATTAGCTTTTGCTCTTGGGGCAGATAGCGTGCTATTCGCGGTTACCACGACCGAGCGGCTCGCTCAGGGAGGCGGGATCGGCGGGCCCCCGAACTGGCTCGGCAGGAATCGCGCCCCGGCGCCGACCACGACCGCCAGCGCCACCCACCACGCAACGGTCGATGCACTCGGGAATCCGGCGCTGATCGCATGCTCGAGGCGATGAGCGCCTTCGGTCATCCAATGCCAGCCCACATTGCCGAGAATGAGCAGAGCACGATCATGCCGGCGCGCGTGCCGAGCACGTGCGTGAACAGGACGCCAAGCACCACGAACACGAGCGCGAGCGCGATCACTTCGCCGAGCGCGATGCCGAGGTTGAACGACACGAGCGACAAAACGGGGTGGGCGCCGGCGAACCGCCAGTGCGGTCCGCCAGGACATGCGCGAGGCCGAAGCCGCTGAGCGCGCCGGATCACGGCGCTGACGAACCAGCGACGGCGCAGCGCTCGGCGCGACGACGTTCTCGATCGCGAGCAGCACGATGGCGATACCGAAGCACGTATCGAGCAGCGGTGGCAGCCAGTGCGCATCGGAAACCGCCCCCATGCGCCGACCGTCAACGTCGCCGCCTGCAGGCTAGCCAACACCATGACGGCGGCGAGCAGGTTCCGGAACCGCCGGAACGGCGCGATGAGGCAGACGAGGAAAGCCAGGCGATCGACGGCGAACGAGTCGACAACGCCGCTCTTGATGAAAATCCAGGCGGCCTCGTGCCACGCGCGGGTCGAGCGGCACGGCTCCGGACCGGCCCTCGAGCTCGTAAGTCCGGACGACGCCGCTTGCAGGGAGGAACTGCAACCGCAGCTTGAGCCGCCGCCCGAGCTCCGGTGCCACGTTCGTTCGGACCGAGAAGTTCGCCTGGGCCGACTGGATCGGATATTCGAGACGCGGTCGAAGAACCCTTGGTTCCAGAAGAGATCGGTCGTGACGGGCAGCCGCGTGCGCCCTGAAGGTGGGCCAGTGCGTCCGCATAGCTCCGAACGACTGGTCCGACAAGAGTGAAATGCGCACCTCCTGGCGTAGGGAGGGGCGCGCGTGCCATCCTCGAAAAGCTCGATCTGGCGATCACCGCGTTGGCGGCCTCCCCGCAACCGGTCGTCGATCCGCGCAAGATCCAGATAGCCGGGACCACGCTTCGGAGGGCTAGCCCTGAGCTACACCACGAGCGGAACCCTGACGAGAAGCTGAAGGTGACCCTCTTCCGGCTTGACGAACGCCTCTAGCACGATCTGCGGCGGCAGGTCGGCGCCCGTTCGCATCGGCGATTCCGGGGGACGAGAAGGACGGCGAAAAAAGCAAACGACGGCCGGAAGCCATGAAGCTCCCGGCCGTCGTCCGATGCCGAGACTTAGTGATGGTCGCTCGCCGCGGCCGCTATCCCGTTTCACGAACTGCTGAACGCGCCGCCCGCCGACGGTCTCGCCGACGTAGAGGTTGCCCCCTCGAGTCGATCGCCATCATGTGCAGGAACGTGAACTCTCCGGCCATGCGCCCAGGCGGCCGAAACCGCCAGGCGGCGATCTTGCCGGCCGCGTGATCGAAGATCCACATCACCTCGTTGCCGCCATCGGATTCGTACATGAACGTTCTGCGCCCGGTCCGGCGAGAAATCGACGTCCCACGCTGATCCTGCGCCGTCCCGAGAGCATTGGTGCCAGGGACGACGGGAATGATGCGCTGCAGCATTACCGAATTTGTCGAACACCTGAATCCGGTCGTTGCCCCGATCGCACGCGTAGATGAGTCCCCGCCTGCTCATGACCACGCAGTGCGGATGCCCGCCGTCGCCCGGCGAAGAACTCGCCCCGGGTTGCCGCCCGCGCCGCCCCATTGACGGCAGGAACTTTCCCGGCGATCGAACACGACCATTCTGGTGGTTGCCGTAGCCGTCGGCGGCGGTATGACGCGTCGCCGTTGTCGGGATCGACCGCGATGTCCCTGGCGAGGAGGAGGAGAAGTGTGTGCTGTCACCGGTCGCGCCGACGCTGGCGCATGCACCGCCCGGCGCGTCGCAGACGAGAGCACCGTGCCGATCTGCGGCAGCAGCGCTGCTGCCGTCGTGCGACCACTTCTGCACGACGCCGTCGCCGTTGCCCGGCGAGCCAGACGTTGTCCTCGCTAATCGATGAAGCAACCGTGAGAAGCGCCGTTCGGCAAGACCGAGTTCTGCGGCGTTCGGCGTTTTGCACTCCCATCGGGATCGGTTGCCGGCACCAGCGACGGGTCGCCCCAGCTGTTGAGCCACTGTTGCCCTCGCGATCGAACTCGATGACCGGGGAGAGGCCTTCGACCGAACCGGTTGACCGCCCACTCCCTCCGGCGAAACCAAGCCTCCAGTCTGGAACCCGCGGGTTAAGGCGGAAGAGGTGATCCCGCGAACCGATGCATGTCCCACCGATTTCGCCCGTCACCCAGTTGTCGGGCAGCGGCTTCGGCCAAAACGGGATCGACGCGGAAATGCGGTGGATCGAGGGCGGGCGTGCGATCCGCTTTGCCTCGTTGAACGGATGCCATAGAGCGGCTCTGATCGCCAGTACTCCAGCAAGCGCGCGTTTGCATACACGTACCGTTCAGCCATGCATGTGCACCTCCTTGCCCGGGTTGGGGTCCGATACCGAGTCCGACAAAGGAAAGCCGTCCGCTAGTCTCGAGCTTGATGTTGGAAATTATCCGGTATCTGATACAAGACGGGCTGGAACCAATATTCGCCATTATGACGCCCATTGGCTTTTCCTATGACGATTCGGGCTAATTCAGAAGGACACAATAGGTGTCAGACATTTAACTGTTTATTTGTCGCCTTCGACTCCGTAATCCTGGCATCGGTGAAACTATGGCGAGGAAGTTCGGGGTCAGAAATGGTTTTCGCGCCGCTTGGTGTCCCGTCAATAAAATAGTTCTCTGACCCGAATTTTCATTCCGCTGCTGGCCGGCTGTTTGACGGTTTGACGCCCTGGGGCAAAGTCGGTAAGCTATGTAGTGATGTCACTACAAATACGGGAGCATGCATATGCGTATGGGATTAAGAGAGGCCAATCAGCGGTTCTCCAAGGCGATCAAGGCGGTGAAGGCCGGAAAAAGAAGTGGTCTTAACCGAGCGGGGAAAACCCATCGCCGTTATTAGGCCGCTGCAACAGCGGGAGAAGGAAGAAGTTATTATCCGACGGTTGGAAGCCGAGGGATATTGCGCCCGGCGCTGAAACGGGGCCGATGCCGACCTGGAAGCCGGTTCGCATAAAGGGTAAGCCGATGTCGGAAACGATTCAGGAAGAGCGTGATGAGGATTAATGGCGGGGACGTGGCTTATTTTTGATACCAGCGCCCTGGTCAAGCGATACATTAGCGAACCAGGCTCTTTCCAGGTCGAGACAATTGTTGCGTCGCCAGGAATTCCTGCTCTTCGGCGCTAACTCCGGTGGAGTTGCTGTCCGGCTTATCGAGACGCAGACGGGGCGGTGACTTGTCTGAACAGTCCTTCGTGGCGCTGTTGCGTAGGATTCAACTCTGACCGAGCACGGTGGGAGTTGGTGGAAGTCGGTTCGTCGGTCTTGAATCGGGCTGAAGAGCTTTGTTCAGGAAAATGTATCGATTAGAACGTTGGATGCCATCCACGTGGCTTCCCTGGTGACGTTCCAAACCGCTGCTGGAAGGAGAATCCCCTTATCACGGGTGATGGCCGTCAACGAGAGGCGGCGACCCATCTCGGCCTCGATGTCATCTGGGTGGGTTAGGACGACGGAGAACGTTACTTTCCAGTACTTCCGCTTTCATTGGAACCCAAAGATCGCAAAACATTTCCCGATGACGAGGGAACTGAAATACTCTCCCTCGGCAACCAACCCTACGTGCAGGAAAGAAGGGTTAGTCGTCCAGCCTAAACCCTAGCTTGATTGTTACTTGCCAGTAATCGATCTTGTTGTTCTCAATGTAGCCGCGGCTCTCGACGACTTGAAACCAGTGGAGATTATGTAGCGTCTTCGAGGCCTTGGAGATCGCGTTCTGGACTGCATCTTCCATGCTCGTTTTGGAAGAACCGGTCAGCTCGATCTGCTTGTAAATATGCTCGTTCATAAAACCTCCTGTGAATCCAGCACATGCAGCATTAATAGGTACGATAATAGCGGGGCAATAACGATGCCCGCATTGAACGTCAGGAAACGGGTTCGCGCAACGCCTTCCTTGTTGATCTAGAAAATGCCCACCGCGCAGCAGCGCCGCGACGGTGGGCTGGAACGACATCGGCTGGTGAAGCCCCAGTCCCTTTACTTCTACCGACCTTGGACTTGGGCGCCTTGCAATGCCGCAAATCCGCTTGAGGCACGTCGCCGACCGGTGGCGGGACGCCCGCGTCCAGTCCTGCCTGGACCAGTCGGTCGATCTGATCATCGGCGTCCTCACACAGCAGCAAGCGATCCCTGACCATGTTGTCGACCGCACGCGCTCTATACGATTGAAGTATTCGTCAAACAACGGATAGCGTTCCTCGACCGACCGGCGCGGATCGCCCAACATTTCGCGCTCGGCCTTGTTCTTGGGAAACGGGATGTACTGGCCGGTGCTTTCACAGCCGTCGTTGGCCTGTGGTCCCGATCGTAGCCCCCAACCGGTGTACGTCGCGAGAGGAACCGTCACGTCGGGTAGCCGCACGCCCGCGATGTCGTTGCCGTCTTTGTCCGTCTTCGGCACGAAGCTCGGATAAACCGGACCGTTCGCCGACATGATCCGGCACCGCTGCGTCAGTCAAAAGCGGCATGAGCGGCGCGGTGATCACGGGCGGAAAGATAGTCGGGATGCCGAAGGTGGCCGGGTTACTGGCGTCGTAGAAGCCCGGCCCAAAGTCAAACCGGTAGCGACTGGTCTTCAGACCAGTGTAAGTTACTTTGCCGCTGGGGGCTAGCCCGCCCTTATCCGGGATATTGGTAGGGAATCCAGTGTTTGCCGGCAGCACCAGTGTCCCGTCGTCGAGCCGGGGCACCCTGCTTGCGGGCGGCGGTCTGCCGTCGTCGGCCCATGCATCCAACGCGAGAACAGCGCGCGCTGCACCGGCGCGGAATTCAACGGGTTGCCGAACTGCTGGCACGCCCTCTGTTCGTTGCGTTGCCGGTGCCGTGTTGCATGCTGGACATGAAATAATTGCGGGTGAACGCCGAATCAGGAAGGTCGGCGCTGCCGTCCGGCTGGGTGTGCAGTAGCGAAGCCGTTTTGACCCAGTACTCGTTGGCCGAATAGATCTCAACTCCGAACGCGCACGTGTTGGTCAGCTGACATGCGTCATACCGGCTAGCGGTAATGCCCGTGAACGGATCGGTCGTCGTCACGTTGGCGAACGGAAAGAGGTTTTCGCCATATAGGTGGTCCTGGCGGTTGCGCTCGGTGCGGCCGGACTGCGAGAACCGGTAGTTCATGCCGATGCCGCTGCCCGCCGAGATCCACCGCATGTGGCCGTCGAACACCTTTCTGCCGATTTTGCCGCGATCGTCTTCGTTGAAGCCGAGCTTTCGGAAGTCGTTGAACATACGTCCAGGTTGCGAGGATATTTCGGTATAGATCCGGGTGATGTAGTTGGCCAGCGGGTTGGGCGTACCGTTGTCATCCTGCGCCTCGTAGCGCAACCAGGAAACCCAGTCGCGAATGGCCGCAAAGCCAAGACCGGCCACGGTCGGATCCTTGGCCGTGTACGAGAACTCATAGATGTCGTTGGCGACGAATCCTCCATTTAGGGTAATGGCCGTTCCGGTGGCGTTATAGTCTCCAATTCGCAGCGGGAACGACCTGCGCGACGTCGTCAAGATGAACGCGATGGGTCAGTACCGCTGTGGTTTTGTCCGTTATGTCCGGCCGCTGGATAGCTCAGCGAAGCCGAAGTTCCCGATTGCACGATGTATTCGTATGCCGGACCCGTGATCGTTGAGCCGTCGGAATTTTTGGCGATCGGCAATGCGACGGCCTGGGTTTGCGTGGTGCCCAATTGGGCAAGGGAGACCCCCAGTGGTTCCCACCCGCTCCAGACTAGCGTATAGCCCCGCGGCATCAAGAATGAGTTCGCCAGTACCGTCGTGGTCCGTAATGGTAGCTGGGTCGTTACCGCCGCCGGTGACACGGCCTAAGGCGGTCCACGTCTTACCGCCCCGGTTGGGCGGCTCATACATCATCTTGCCGTAGCCGTTGAGTTTCCGATCGACCTGGTTCAAGTTGACCGGCTTGAGAATATAGAAGTTTAATAAGTACGCGACTTTGCCGCTGGCAGTCTTGCCTGGCTGCCCGGCAGCGGCTGCGGTTGGGCGAGCCCGATATCGACGATGATCGAGTTCCTGTGATCGGCGGGATCGACCTCGGCATAGGCTACGCCGGTAATCTTCTCGTACTGTCCGACGCCCGGCCACGAGTAGCCGCCAAACGCGATCGTGGGGGCACTCATCTGAACGCTGATGACGCGCGCCTCGCTAAACGCAGGAATCAGCAACAGCGCGATGAACACCCAGAGAATCGCGGTTCGTTTTATAATCTGAGCTGTGCAAATCATGATTTTATCCTCCTCTTTTGCAGATTTTTCTTAGGTGGTTGGAGAAGACGGTGATTCGCTGGAGCCTTACCGAAAGCCCCGAGTGGAAATCTCACCGCCCATAGAGTACGAAAGCCTCCTATGGCAGCGCATGACGCGGGAACATGTTTCAGTTCTCCTTTTCCACCCAAGGCCTGGCCTGTGGACTCTTTTCAGCGACTCATGATTGTTCGGCAGGTAGGTTTTTCTGCCCAACTCAGTATGGTCTTGTCTACCTAAGAGCAGCTATATGAAAATCAGGGAAGTGGCCAATAGTTTTTCCAATGACGGCCATAGGTTTTTCTTATACCGCATTCCTGGTGCTCCAGGGTTTGGGAAACAGACGCTGGAGTCTGCTCCATAAGCGGAACCTCCCCACCGGACCCATGACGGGTTCAGTGGGGAGGATTACCTAATCGAACCGCGAATATTGCTCAAGGAAACCGGTCGTTGATCCAATTGGCAGCGTAATCGAAGAAGTTCTTCGTTACATTGGAATACGTCGAGGCGGGCAGGGGACAGTTGGTGCAAGGTGTTACGCCCGTCGTCGCACCTTCGACGACTGATAAAGTCCTTGTCCGCGGTTTTCGCGTACAAATAATTGATTTCAATCTCCTGGATCAAATTCTGAAAAGAGGCCTGATTGGCCGCAGCCAGCAGCGGCGCGTGTCACGCTCTGCAGCATGCACGGCGTAGAGTTATTGCTCGAACAAAGATCTATTTGTAACTCGTCCATCGAATTAGTTGACCGAATGGCATTGCTGCTAAGAAAGGATCTTACCGTTAGACCCTCACGGGCACCGTCGCTGAATGTCTGGTTTGCCTCTTTTGAGTTCCGGCCGAGGTGGGGCGATGCTTTCGACAAACTGTGATGACGATGCTGCCGTCATTTTTGAGTAACTTTTCCGGAAAAAGCGTCGTGACGGATGCTCGAGTCGAGGGACAAGAGCCGCGCTCCATCGAAGCGTGGAATATTGAAGGGAGCGTCATCGGTATAAATGTTTTGCCCCGCCTCTATTTTCTGCAGGAGCTCCAGGGCGTCGTCGATCAACCGGTTCATGCGTTCGGCTTGCGCCTTGAAGTATCGGTTTTTGAACGCGTCGGAGTAATGTGACGACCCGTTGGAAACATAGCCGTTATTGGGATCGAAGGGATCGAGCCGAGAGTTCAGGCGTTCGGGGTGTTTCTCATTAGTAATGGCGGGATCGACGCTTCTCAGTCTCAAGATCGGGTTACCTGGGTGGCCATCGGACAATATTATCCCGTCCGCTGGGAGTAAGCCCGGCAAGATTATTGCCGCACTGGACGAGCTTGTTGGGTCCCTGGCAGACGGAAGGGCCGTTTTCCGCAACCGCTTGATAAAAGCTCATCGTCACTCCGCCGCCGCTATTGCCGTAGAGAATCACCTTACTCATTTGCTGAACGTTCCTGAGATGGTTCACTCCCTGCGCGACATCCAAAGGAATCTGCTCCCAGTCCACCAGTGCTTCGTTGTTTTCAAATCGCGAGTTCATGCAGAGGACCATAAATCCCCGTCTTGAGAATTCTCTGCAGGCGATGTTGTTCATGTAATTCGACCTCGCGATGCATGACCACGATGCCGACATGGGGCGCCGGGCCGGAATCCGGTTTGTAGAGCGCGCTCTTTCGCCTGGCCTAATTGGATAAACACAGGATTGGTCTGGGCAAGGGATCGTGAGCTGGTGGCAATAACTGTAAGGCTCATGATCATGAGGATTGATAAAAGTATTTTTGTCTTCATCTCTAGATTTCCTTTCTGTTAATGTGGTCAATTGCGGCCGCGAGGCCTGCTAGATGCGTTGTGGACGATCTTGCCTGCTTGCAGCGTTAGCACGGACGAGATCTTACGCAGCCTGTCGTCGGACACTGTCAGAGGGTCGTCGCTCAGCACGACAAGGTCGGCGAGCTTGCCCTTCTCGATCGTGCCCAGCTTGTCGTCGTCGAACGAAAGGTAGGCGCTGCCAATCGTGTAGAGCCGGAGCGCCTCAAGGCGAGAGATCGTCTGGCCGGGATTAAGGACGGCACCGGCATTGTTCTTCCCCGTGGTCATGTAATACATCATCAGCCACGGGTTGAGCGCGGCGACGTTCGTCGCGTCAGAGCCCCCGCCAGCAGGGATACCGGCATCAAGCAATTTGCGGAAAGGCGGGCCGGAAGGTGTGGCGCCCCCGCGCTCGTGTACGACGTGCCCTGGATGTTCACGCCGATCCCGAGATTGACGACGTCTTGTATCATGTCGTCGGTGATGTTGTTCACATGGCAGAGCGACCAGCGGAACTTGTCGATCGGGCCAGCCGCCGCCGCCGCCTCGTAAGCAGAAATGTGGAACTCGATCTCGGCGACCGTCGACGAATGCTGCGTCAGCGTCCAACCGTTCGTCGCGGCGAACACGCACGCATCGACGAAACCAGGATTCGTGGTGCTCGTGTTTAGCCGTTCGCCAACGCCGTTGGTCCGCCAGAAGTCGTCACCGAGCCGGTTGAAGTTATTGACGATCCTGGCTTGCTCCACCGAAAAGCCCGGGTCGTCGCCGCTCCAGAAGAACGGACGTTGGCGCACCTTGAGGTTCCCTTGCCGCCAGAGGTTGAGTGCATACTGGTACGGCGTGAGACCGCTGAGCCCGCCATGGTCATGGATCATTGTTAGTCCAAGGCTCGAGGCGAAGTCCATGACCTCCGCGGTGCCCCGCTGCTTGTCGTCTTCGGTCTGCACGGCCTGGAGGGCTGCCAGTCCTTGGCCGGCGGCAAGCGTGCCCGTGGCGGGGTTCACAGTGACGCCTTGGGACTGGAAGAAGGCGATGCCGCTCGTGTTCGTGACTGCCTGGCCACCGCCACCGGTCTCCGAAAGGTATACCGGGTTCTGCGGCGCGGCTGCGTCCAGTTCCGCCGGGGTCGGTAGTCGCTGCTCGGCAAAGCCGTTGCGGTTCCAACCGCCAATGCAGGTGATGAAGTCGCCCACGGGCACCGTCCGCGCCCGGTCGGAGATCATCTGCTGGAGCTCTGCGATCGAGGTTGCCGTCTCGATGATCCGCACCTCATGACCGGGATTGATTCCGCAGCGGATGAAGTGGACGTGGGAGTCGATGAGGCCTGGGATGACGGTTGCTCCCTCAGGTTAATCGTCTGCGCGCACGGCCCGATCGCCTGCGCGTGCCGCCCCACCTCGGCGATGCGGCCATTGCGGATAGCCACCGCCGAGACAACGCTGTTTTTATCGTCCAGCGTCAGGAACTTACCATTGATAAGCGCAAGGTCCTGCGAACCGTCGCACACCTGACCCTTTGCCCATTGGTCCCGGCGCATTGCCGAGCACCGTAACCTCGGCTGCGGTCGCAGCCGCACCACCGCACCTCCAAGCACGGTCCCGCCTGCCGCGACTGCCGCGCCCTTGATAAAATCTCGGCGCGAAAGACCACCTGTTTCCGATCATCACGTGTCATTGTTGTCTCTCCTTTCTGTGATTCCGTGATCTGAAGAAATAGATCTGTATATCACTCAAGACGAATTAGAGGCGCTAGCCCTCCTACTGCACCCAGCTCAATCGCCGCGAGATCGCCAACTGCTTCGTGAACGATCTTGCCTGCCTGCAGTGTTGTTTGGTACGTCGAATACGAGGTTATCCGGTGAGGGATCGAACCACGCACCTGGCACCACGCCTGTCTGGCTCACCCTGCGCTTCGACCAGTTGCACACGCTCCTGGAAAGATCGAATGCAGCCGTATCAAATAGGAGCAGCTATATGAAAATCAGGAAATGGCCAATAGTTTTTTCAAATGGGAGCCATCAGTTTTCCTTATGGAGCTTTCCTGATCCGGTGCCCGGGGCTTTGGGCAAACACAATAACGTTGCTCGATCCGCCAAGGATTTATTTTGCGTGCGGATTCCGGAATCAATAACAGAGATTGGTAGCGCACAAAAAGGAAGGGCGGGTTTTGCCCCGCCCTTGACGCTCAGACCTTAGTTACTCTCAGGGCACTTCATGGGAAAGTCGCTTTCTTTCAATGACCGTGATCCACGCGTTCCTTCCGAAGCCAATTGGCCGTGACACAAGGCACGTTGTTGGGGCCACAACGCCGACCGTCGCCGGCACGCGCACTAGCGCGAGGCTTGGTAGGGGCGTAGGATTTCGTCAGATCGTGTAGATAAACCCGTTTTTCATGATGAGCTCGACGTTGGCCGTGTTGGCGACGTTGTCGAGCGGATTGCCGTGGATCATGATCAGGTCGGCGATCTTGCCCGGCTCCACAGTGCCGAGCTCATGGTCCGCGTGGGTAAACTTGGCGGCGTTGATCGTCACCGACTGCAGCGCCTCGTGATTGCTTACGCCCAACGCGTAGGCGCGCAGCGCCCATGTGCAGCGAGAAGGCCGGAGCATTGAGTGGAGTATCCGTCCCGACCGCGACGAGGCCGCCCGCTCGTAGAATTCTCGCTGGTCTTTCGACTGATGATGATAGGCCGCCCGTTGGGCGGCGGTGGGGGCTTTGCGCATCATCAAGCAGACCTTCGACGTAGGCCTTCGGCATCAACAGCTGGAAGCGCGGATCCTCGACCATTCCGGGATCGTCACCGAGCAGAGCATCACCGCCGTGGGTACTGGTGAGGTCGAAGCCACCTTTGGTGTAGATTTCGACGACATCTTGATAGATAAAGCCGCCTGCCGACTGCCCCCAACTGTATCCCATCCGCTGCGTTGCAGAGAGATGGGGTCGTTCCGGTGAGGCCGGTTTGGAATCCCGGCGATATGAGATGGGTGCCGCTGGGAATGACCCATCTGATGGGCCGTCTCGGCGATCTTGGCCATCACCTCGAATGGACGTCCGCACGTACGCCTTGAGATAGTCCAAGTTCAAGGCCTCGGCCTTGCCCATCTCGAGATCGGCGACGTGTTCGTCCTTGAGGACGCGGTTCTGGCTGTAGAACACACGCGCTCCCTCGTACGTCGGGCCGGCACTGAATAAGCGCGGCCCAGCCATATTTTTCGCCTCCAAAGCTCCTCTTGAGAAATACGGTGTGGTAGGGACATTGCCGACCGACGTGACCGAGGTGATGCCATAGGAAAGCCAAATGGCCATCAGCAGCGTCCCATCGCATCCTTCAGTCGCGGATGAACGTGAGGATCCCACAGGCCCGGCATTACCGTGAGATTCGAGGCGTCGATCGAACCTGTCGCCTTTGCCGGGTTGTTGATGTGGCCGAACTCTTTGATCCGATTGCCGATGATTACGATATCCACGTTTTCGTAAAGGGTTCGGATTGATGCCGTCCCACAGGCCGCCCGCGTGGATGATGGTGCTGCCCTTCGGTACGGCCTGCTTCCATGTCAGGTCGAGTGGAACATTCCGCCGTCCGGTGCCATCGACCTGGATCGTCTTGAGCTTGCCGTTAGACACATAAAGGATTGTCCGCGAGTCGCCGCCCCACGAGGGCATGTCGGCGGCATGGTCGGTTAACTGCACTGGCAAGTCTGTGGGCACGCCGTTAGGGTCCACTGGAAGAATGTGAAGGGTAGCGTTCATAATAAACGCCATCCACTTGCCGTCCGGCGACCACACTGGCCCGGCCTCGTTGCGATCCTGGATTTGGTCCGGCGGAGTAGCCACGTTATAAAGACTCGAGGCGCCCGTAGCCACGTCCACGGTCCGGAGCATGTGATAGCCCTCTCGGAAGCGAGTTGTTTGCCCGCTGGAAGTCGGCCAGCGCAATCGTCTTGCCGTCCGGAGACCAGGTCGGCGCACCGACGGTCGGACCGCCCCCGCCTGATCGGCGAGCTTGCGCGATTGCCCGGTCGCGATGTCGTAGACCATCAACTCCTGGTCAGCGGTGATATAGGCGAAGCTTTTCTCATCCGGCGCGAGCGCCGGGGTGACCACGTCCTGGTCCGGGATATTCGAGAGCTGAGTTATTTCGCCCGTTGCCAGATCGATGGAGTAGAGCTGCGGGGAACCGTTACCGTGCCGGTCCGAGGCGAAGTAGATGCGCTTGCCGTCGCGCGACCATTTTGGGTCCCAGTCAACAAACGTATCGTGGGTCAACCGCACCGGCTTCCGGCCGATCCGCATGACCCAAAGGTCGTTGAGCGCGACGAACGCGATCATCTTGCCGTCCGGCGACAGCGCAGGCGAGGGAAGCCCGAGCACCGGCCGGGACCCTCGTAATCAAAACTATGATCCTTTGATCGCGCCACCGGACGACTGGTCTTCAGGAGCCGCGCTGAAGGCGATGTCGGTGCGGATTGCTGCCGCGTCAGAGTTACGGAAGCGTACCTTTCCATCCCCGGTATAGAGAAACCTCCCGTCTGGTAACCATCGCACCGGAAATGGAAAGACGTCTTCGCCCGATGTCACTACTTGCGTGCCCAGGACTATCTGACGATTGTTGTTCTGGTAGGCTACGCCCTGCCCGTTAGGGAACCACGCGGGCGCTTGCACGGTCCCACTGGGGGCGCTCGCCAACATTTCCCGCTGGCCGGCCGCATCGACGGCAAACACGAAGCGGCCATCACAGTAGGCGATTCGAGTCCCGTCCGGCGACCATGCAGGGGAGTGTTCCTCAGTGGTCATGCTGGTGCGCCGCTCGTAGGCTCCGGTTGCCAGGTCGATGGTCCAGATGTCATAAGAGCCATTCCCGCTGCGGTCCGACGAAAACGCAATCATGCGACCGTCCGGCGACCATGCCGGCTCGCGGTGATCATAGAGCCCGCTCGTCACCTGTCTCAGGTCCGAGCCATCGGGTGCCATCGTCCAGATGTGATAAGTGTTGTCGGAGTAGTTCTGAAACGCGATTCGTGAACCGTCAGGCGCCCAAACAGGCCAAAGTTAGCTTCGACCTGCCAGCCCGTGAGTCTCTTCTGCATCACCTCCGCTGCTTCGTATGCTCCACAGGCTGCCTTGGATCGCGCGAGGATGATCGTCTCCCCGTCAGGAGAAGGAGCGGCCGCCATGTTCGTGCCCTCGGTGGAAAGTAGTCGTCACCTCCTGGACCGGCCGGTTGAGAAGGTTGGCCTGAGTCAATGGTGGCATCATCACGAACGGAGTCAGCACCACGACGCAGGCAACGATCAGCGAGCGCCCCCATCTTCGTCCGGCCCTACTCAGTTTGAATCCCAATATTTTTGGATGCATCTCTGTTGCCTCCTCTGAAAAGGATCGAGTTCTCGCAATTTACTATTAGAAAGCCAGCAATCGAGTCCGCCCCTTCGACTCCGTGGGCCAGCCCTTCGATCCCGAACGGCACGAGGCGATCGCGCGGGTGCCCGCGGTGGGCCAGCCCGAGGGCACGGTGGTGAACGAGACGGCGCGCGGCTACATGCTCAACGGACGGGTGCTTCGCCCCGCCATGGTCACGGTGGCTACGCTGCCTGACGCAACCGCCAACTCGTAGTGGCGTCCAAGGACTACTACGGGCTCCTCGGCGTCGGACGCGATGCCGACGACGCCGCGCTGAAGAAGGCGTACCGCACCCTCGCCCGCCAGCACCATCCCGACCGGAACCCGGGGGACCGCCACGCCGAGGAGCGCTTCAAGGAGGTCAGCGAGGCCTACGCCGTGCTCTCCGATCCCGACAAGCGGGCCCAGTACGACCGCTTCGGCACGGTGTCGGGTCCCGGCGGACCTGGCGAGGCGGGCTTCGGCACCATCTTCGAGGATCTCTTCGAGGGCTTCTTCGGAGGCGGAGGGGGCGGCCGGCGCGGGCGTTCGCGGCGGGGTGAGGATCTCCAGTACCGGCTCGAGATATCTCTCGAAGAGGCGGCGCGGGGAATGGAGACCAAGCTCCAGATTCCCCGCCACGAGAGCTGCGAGACCTGCCGCGGCACCGGCCAGCAGGAGGGGACGACGCCGGAGACCTGCGGCACCTGCCGCGGCCAGGGCCAGGTGCGCTTCTCCCAGGGCTTCCTCACCGTGGCGCGTCCCTGTCCAGCCTGCGGCGGCGCGGGCACTCTCAACCGTTATCCATGCAGCGCGTGCCGCGGCGAAGGGCGGGTGGCGCGCGAGCGAATGCTCACCGTCACCATTCCCGCGGGGATCGCGGAGGGCAATCAGCTCCGCCTCACCGGCGAGGGTGAAGGTGGCCTCCACGGCGCTCCCCGGCGATCTCTACGTCCTCGTCCAGATACGCCCGCACGAGATCTTCGAGCGCCACGGCGCCGACATCGTCTGCGCCCTGCCCCTGACCTATCCCCAGGTGTGCCTGGGTGACGAGGTGGACGTGCCTGTCCTCGACGGCAAGGCCAGGCTCACCGTTCCCGCGGGGACGCAGCCAGGACAGCGGCTCGTGCTCAAGGGCAAGGGCATGCCGCATCTGCGAGGGCGCGGGCACGGCAATGCCGTCTACGAGGTGATTCTCGAAGTGCCGAAGAAGCTCTCGCCGCGAGAGCGCGAGCTACTCGGTGAGCTCCACGAGGTATCGAAGGAATCCTCTGGTCCGCTCCTCTCCTCCTTCGTCGATCGGATGAAGAAGCTCTTCGGCAGTTGATGGCTTTCTGGCAGCTGACCGTCCCCAGCTCGCCCGACACGTCAGAAGGCCTGACCAACTTTCTCTGGGAGCAGGGCGCCCTCGGCGTCGTCGAGGAAGAGGGTCCGGCCGCGCCGTCTCGCCTCCGAGCGTTCTTTCCCGACAGCGCCTCCTCGGCCGCCCTCGTGAGCTCGACGAAGTCCTACGTCGCCGGCCTGGACGTCCTCGGCTTCCGCACCGCACGGGGCGAGGTGGAGATCGCGCCCCTCCTCGAGGAAGCGTGGGCCAGCGCCTGGCAGCAATCTTTCCCGCCTCGCGCGGTGGGCCGGCGGCTCTGGATCAAGCCGCCGTGGGAGCCGGCGGAGGCCGCGGGCCGGGTGTCGGTGGTGATCGAGCCGGGACGCGCCTTCGGTACCGGACATCATGGCAGCACCGAGGGCTGCCTCGATCTTCTCGACCGGGTGATGGGCGATGCGCCGCCTCCGCGGGCCCTCGACGTGGGCATCGGCACCGGGATCCTCGCCGTCGCCGCCATCAAGCTCGGCGTCTCCTCCGTGCTCGGGCTCGACGTTGATCCCGACGCGGTGGCCGCGGCGAGGGTCAATGCCACACGCAACGGCTGCGACCCACGGATCGAGGTCCGCATGGAAGGCCTCGAATCGCTCGGCGACGCCGCGCCCGTTCCCCCTCGTGCTGGCCAATCTGCTCGCCCATACCCACCTCGCCCTTTCGTCCCCGCTACCGGCGGGTCAGTCGCTCCCGCGGGGGCGCTGATCCTGGGCGGCATCCTCGAGGCCGAGGCCGCGGCCGTGGTGGCCGCGCTCGAGGGAGCAGGGCTTCACGCTTCGCGAGCAGCTCGTGGTCGAGGGCTGGTCCTCGCTCTGGCTGGAGGCCACCAGCGCATGAGACGATTCCGCGTCCGCCCCGAGAACATCGTGGGCGATCGCGTGACCTTCGACGCCGACGAGACGCGCCATCTCAGGCGCGTGCTCCGCCTGGGGCCTGGAGACGTCGTGGAGGCGCTGGACGGCACAGGCACCATGCTCACCGTGAGGATCGAGTCGGCGGCCCCGCGGGGAGCCGAGGGCACGGTGCTGTCCCGCACCGCGCACCGGACGGAGTCGCCCCTTCGCCTCGTCCTCGCCCAGGGAATCGCCAAGGGCGACAAGATGGAGACCATCATACGGATGGCCACCGAGCTCGGCGTGACCCAGGTCGTGCCGCTCACCACGGCCCGCGCGGTGGTGAAGGTCGAGCCGGGTCGAAGAGAAGCGCGGGTGACTCGCTGGGAGCGCGTGGCGCAGGAGGCGGCCAAGCAGAGCGGCCGGGCCGTCATTCCCGAAATCGCGCGGCCTCAGGCTCTGGATGAGTGGCTGGCCGCCAGAAAGTCGGGAGGTCTCCTCGTCTGCCTCTGGGAAGGCGCGCTCACTGCCCTCGTTCCCCAGCTCCCCCAGGCGCTCGTCGCTGACGCCACGCTCGTGGTCGGGCCTGAGGGCGGGCTCGAGTCTGCCGAGGCGGGGACGCTGGAGAAGGCCGGGGCGGTGGTAGGCAATCTGGGCGGACGGATCCTCAGGGCCGAGACGGCGGGGCCGGTAGGGCTGGCCATCCTGCAGGCGCGCTACGGGGATCTCGGCGGAGGCGGATCCTGAGCACGGGATACGCCTACTTCGAGGTGGACGGCGGCAGGGGTGTGAGCGGGAAGGGCCACACCCTTCAGGAAGCCTTTGCCCAGGTCGGGGTGGGAGTCCTCGCTCTCGTCGCGGACCCTGCCTCGGTCGAGGAGCGGGAGACACGGGCCGTCCGGGCCCACGGAGTCGACCTGGTCGATCTCCTCGTCAATTGGCTCAACGAGTGTCTTTACGTCCTCGACGTCGAGGGCTTCGTGGCCCGCCGGATCGAGTTCATCACCTTCGTCCCCCATCGCGCCGCCCTGGGAGGAGAGCCCACGCGGCTCCACTGTCTCCTCCATGGGAGGAAGCCGAGCCTGCCCGTCACCGCTCTGGCCCACCCTTGGGCGCGTTCTCGACCAAGGGCGCTGCGATCATCGAAGGCCATGAAAGCGTTGAAGCGCGGGCTGTTACACAGGGCTAGAGACCATTCATGCTCGTCACCAAAATGAGACAGTAGGTACTTTCCGCCGTGTCCATGAGTCATCGAATAGAGGCCCTCCATGGGCGGAACTGAAGCAAACGTCCAATCTAAACAGCAATTTATACCAGATGCGCAATTATGGCACCCCCTTGCTACCTATGGGCCACGGAATGGGTAACCAGCGGACCATCCGGAGGGAGGTCTCGGTAGAGGGAATCGGGCTTCATTCCGGTGACCCCGTCAAGCTGACTCTCTCTCCCGCAGCAGCCGACACCGGGATTCTCTTCAGAGCCTCCGACGGCACCCTCATACCCGCTGACATCGACCATGTGGTCGACGGACGTGGGGCGACAACCCTGGGAGCCTTCGGCGTCCGGGTGCGCACGGTCGAGCATCTCATGGCCGCGGCGGCCGCCCTCGGCATCGACAACCTGGTGGCCGACATCAGCGCCGAGGAAGTGCCGGCGCTCGACGGCAGCTCCAAGCCCTTCGTGGATCTGCTCTACTCCGCGGGCTCCGTCACCCTTCCCGTTCCGCGCCGCCCGGTGGCGGTCCGCGAGCCGCTCCGGTGGGCGACAACAGCCGCTGGCTCGAGATCGCGCCGTCTGATTCGTTCCGTATCACGTACACGCTCGACAATCCCCATCCCGTGGTCGGACTGCAGGTCGCGTCTCTCGAGGTGAGCGAGAGCACGTTCGTGGAGGAGCTGGCGCCCGCCCGCACCTACGGCTTCTGAGAGACGTCGCGGTGATGCGGAAGAACGGCCTGGCCCGCGGCGGCTCGCTGGAGAACGCGGTGGTGGTGGGCAAGCGCTCGGTCCTCAACGACAGCCTGCGCTTCCAGGGACGAGTTCGTCCGGCACAAGATGCTGGACCTGGTGGGCGACCTCTGGCTGCTCGGGCGTCCGCTCCAGGGGCACGTCACCGCCCACAACGGCGGCCACGCGCTGAATCACGAGCTGGTGGCCGCAGTGCGGACGGCCTTCGCCACCGAGCGGCGCCAGCGCGTCGTGCGGACGCAGGTCAAGGCGGTGGGCAGCCTGGCGGACCGGCTCGAGCAGCTCGTGCCGGGTGGCTTGTCGTCACAGCCCGGTATCGCCGCCCTCTAGTTCCTTCCGGTCGTCCGGACTTCTCCGGGCTCCCGGACCTCCCCGACGCTATAATGTTGTACCCGTGGGGACCCTCCAGCTGTGAGCCGGACTAGCCTGAGCGTGATCGCCCTGATCGCCCTGGCCATGGTGTCTCTGCTCGTTCCCCTGGCCCAGGCTGATACCGAGCTCCGCATCAGCAATCTCTCCGTCTTCCTGAACGACTACGACGTCACGGTGCAGGGCGTGCTCCTGGGCGCCGTGCCCTCCTCCCTCACGGAGAGCCTGCAGAGCGGGGTGCCCGTGCACGTGCGGTTCGTGGTGGAGCTCTGGCAGCAGCGCTTCCGCGACAAGCTCCTGCAGACGCGCATCATCGAGCGCCAGCTCACCTACAACCCCGCGACCAAGGAATACAAGGTCGTGTCGCTGAACGGGGAAGACCGCGAGGCGTTCATGACCAAGCAGCTTCGCGACGCGCAGCGGGTGCTGTCCGAGCTGCGCGCGGGCAAGCTCGCCCCCGACGCCGCCCTCGACCCGCGCGAGCTCTACTTCGTGCGGGTACGCGCCGATGTCTCGCTCAACGGCGTCAATTCCTGGATCGCGCGCTTCAGCGGGGAGGCGGCGGAGACGGGCTGGGTCCAGTCCCCTCTCCTCACGCCCACGAGACGGCAGTGAGCCCGTTGACCGAGGGACCGGCCGAGCAGAGGCGCCACTACCGGCGCAACCTGCTCATCGTCTCCGGAGGGCTCGCCCTCCTCGGGTTCGCGTGGTGGGGGCTTCAAGGTCTGGATCCACCGGCCCCAGGTGCCGCTCGCCTCGAATCTGGCCGTCTTCGCCCTCTTCAATCTGAACCTGATCGTCTTCCTCCTCCTCGTCGTTCTCCTCTTCCGCAACCTCGTCAAGCTCGCCTTCGAGCGCCGGCAGAAAGTGCTGGGGGCCCGCTTCAAGACCAAGCTCGTCCTCGCCTTTCTCTCCCTCGCCCTCACCCCGGCCATTCTCATCTTCATCATCGCCTCGAACTTCATCAACACGTCCATCGAGGGATGGTTCAAGCCGCAGGTGGAGCGTCCACTCGATCAGGCCCTCGAGGTGGCCCAGACCTACTACCAGGGCCAGGAGGCCATGGCCTTGCGCCATGCGCGCTACATGGCCGACGTGCTGGCCCGCGAGGGGTTCATGGCCCCCGCCCAGCGCACCGTGCTGTCCACCTATCTCACCGGCCAGCAGGAACGGCTGGGGCTCGCCGCCATCACGGTGTTCAACCGCGCCGGGCAGCCCGTGCTTCACGCCAAGGACGTGGCCCTCGCCACCGTGCCCACGCGCTCCGTGAACAAGGAGCAGCTGCGCCGCGGCCTCTCCGGCCAGGAAGTCACCACCGTCCACGAGCTCGACGACGGCGACATGATCCAGGCCATCGTGCCCATCAAGTCGGGCGATCGCGCCCTGCTCGGGGCGATCGTGGTCGGCACCTACGTGCCGCAGCGGCTCGAGACGCGGCTACGCGGCATCAGCCAGTCCTTCCAGGAGTACAAGCAGCTGCGGCTGCTCCGCCAGCCCCTCAAGGGCATCTACATCCTGCTCTTCCTCCTCATGACCCTCGTCATCGTGTTCTCCGCCACGTGGTTCGGCCTGTACCTCGCTCGGGGTATCACCGAGCCCGTGCAGATGCTCGCCGAGGGCACGCGGGCGGTGGCCGCGGGCAATCTCAACTACAAGGTCCAGGTGCGCGCCGACGACGAGCTGGGCGTGCTCGTGGATTCGTTCAACCGCATGACGGGCGATCTCGCCCTCTCCCAGACACGGCGCTCGAGCACACCTACCGTGACCTCCAGGCCAAGCACGAAGAGGTGGAGCAGCGGCGCCGCTACACGGAGACGGTGCTCGACAGCAGTGGCCACGGGTGTGCTCTCGCTCGACGCCTCGGGACGCATCACCACCGTCAATGGCGCCGCCGAGCGCATGCTGGGCGTGTCGGCGGGAGAGGCGCTCGGCCAGCCTTCCACGGCCGTGCTGCGGCCACCCGTTCACTCGGAGCTCGCCGCGCTCATCCAGCGCATGAACCGGCTGCGCGAGAACGCGCTGGAGCGAGAGGTGCACCTCCGGCGCGAAGGCCACTCCGGTGACGCTCCTCGCCTCGGCCACCGCGCTCAAGGGACCCGAGGACGCCTATCTCGGCATGGTCCTCGTCTTCGACGACCTGACCGAGCTCCTCAAGGCCCAGCGCCTCGCCGCCTGGCGCGAGGTGGCGCAGCGCATCGCCCACGAGATCAAGAACCCGCTCACGCCTATCCAGCTCTCGGCCCAGCGCCTGCGCCGCCGCCTGTCCACGGACCGGAGCCCGGAGGAGAAGCGTCTGCTCGAGGGAGGCGACGGCCACCATCGTCCAGGAGGTGGAAGGGCTGAAGCAGCTCGTGGACGAGTTCTCCCGCTTCGCGCGCATGCCCTCGCTTCAGCCCCGGGCCACCGACCTCGGACGCCTGCTCGAGGGCGTGGTGGTCCTCTACCGCGAGTCGCACGCCGCCCTCGACATCAAGGTGAGCTTCTCCCCCGACATGCCGCAGGTGGACGTGGACCCCGACCAGATCAAGCGGGCGGTGCTGAATCTCGTGGACAACGCGGTGGAGGCGGTGGGCGGCTCGGGCCAGGTGACCCTGGAGACGGTCTGGATGCCGGAGAGCCGCCGCGCCCGCATCACCGTGTGCCGACGACGGCCCGGGCATCCAGGCCGAGGACAAGGAACGCCTCTTCCTGCCCTACTTCTCCACGAAGTCCAACGGCACCGGCCTCGGACTGTCCATCGTGCATCAGATCGTGACCGACCACGGCGGCACCATCTGGGTCGAAGACGTGGTACCGCAGGGGACGCGCTTCGTGGTCGAGCTGCCCGTGGGGCGCCTCGCCGTCACGCCGGCGGAGCCGCCCACCCCGGTGAAGGCCGGATAGATGGCGGGCGAGCACATCCTCATCGTGGACGACGAGAAGCTCATCCAGAGCACCCTGCGCGGCGTGCTCGAGGACGAGGGCTATCGCGTCACGTCGGCGGGCACGGGAGAGGAAGCGCTGGCCCGCCTGATCGACGACGCGCCCGATCTGGTGTTCCTCGACATCTGGATGCCCGGCATGGACGGGCTGGAGGCGCTGGCCGAGATGAAGCACCGGCGGCCCGACACGGCGGTGGTGATGATCTCCGGCCACGCCACCATCGAGACCGCGGTGAAGGCGACCAAGCTGGGCGCCTACGACTTCATCGAGAAGCCGCTCTCCCTGGAGAAGACGCTGCTCGTGGTCGCGCGCACCTCGAGCACGCCCGCCTGCGCGCAGAGCACCGGCAGCTGCGCGAGCGCGTGGAGCGGGGCAGGAGATCGTCGGCAAGAGCGCGGCCATCGAGGAGCTGCGCCAGCAAATCAGCATCGCCGCGCCTGACCACGGGCCGCGTGCTCATCCACGGCGACAGCGGCTCGGGCAAGGAGCTGGTGGCCCGGGCCATCCACGCGCGGTCCACCCGAGCCGAAGGCTCCTTCGTGGAGGTCAACTGCGCCGCCGTCCCCGAGGAGCTGATCGAGTCCGAGCTCTTCGGCCACGAGCGCGGCGCCTTCACGGGCGCGGTGGCGCGCCGCCGGGGCAAGTTCGAGCTGGCCGACGGAGGCACCCTCTTCCTCGACGAGATCGCGGACATGAGCCTGAAGACCCAGGCCAAGGTGCTCCGCGTGCTGGAGGAGCAGGCCTTCGAGCGGGTAGGAGGCAAGGAGACGCTTCGCGTGGACGTGCGCGTCATCGCCGCCTCGAACCAGAATCTCCAGGAGCAGATCGTGGCCGGGCGCTTCCGGGAGGATCTCTTCTACCGGCTCAACGTCATCCCCATCGAGGTGCCGCCGCTGCGGCGGCGCAAGGAAGACATCCCCGCGCTCGTGGAGCACTTCATCACGCTGTTCTCCGTGGAGAACGGGCGGCGGCCCAAGACGATGTCCGTGGAGGCCCTCGCCTACTTTCTCTCCAACGACTGGCCGGGCAACGTGCGCGAGCTCCGCAACATGGTGGAGCGGCTCGTCATCATGGCCCCGCGTGACGTCATCGGGCCGGAGGACCTCCCGCCGCCGCTACGCACCCGCGAGGAGGCCTGACGCCGGGCGACGAGCGCCCAGCGCGACCGCACGCTCAAGGAGGCGCGCGAGGCCTTCGAGCGCGCTTACATCCTGGGCGAGCTGCGCGCGCACGAATGGAACATGACCGCGCACCGCCGAGAAGCTCGGCATCGAGCGCAGCCACCTCTACCGCAAGCTCAAGGCCTACGGGATCGCTCCTCCCAAGGCATAGCCTGTGTGGTGCCGATACGAGCGTGGCGCGCGAGGACCTGGCGGGAGCCTGACGTCGGGGCGGGGGTGCGCCCCAGACCACGCTGAGTCGCAATCCGTGCCACCACTCGAGCCCGCCACGAGATGCTGGTCGCCGGCTCGAGAATCTCCCCAGAAGACACGGGTCTGGGGAGCGCACCCCGCCCCGACGCCACCCGCCCGGCTGCACGAGTGGTGCTCGATCGAGCGGCTTACTCGCTGCGGCACCTTGCGGAAGTCAAGGGCGGTCGGCGTTTCCTTCGGTGGCGTTTCGTGATACCTAGATAGGGCCGCTGACGCGCCAGTGCCGTCGTGGAACAGCCGGGCACAGCCTGGAAATGGATTCCACGCGGGTCATGACCCGCCAAGGAGGATTCGCATGCGACGTCTCTCTCGGATGTTCACCATCCTGCTCGCCGTGGTCGCTGGCGCCGCCGGCCCGGCGCTTGCCCAGTCCAAGGAGCCCGTGAAGATCGGGCTCTCCGCCGGCCGTGTCGGGCGGCTCCGCCGCCTCGGGCGAGGCCATCAAGCGCGGGCTCGCAGATCGCCATCGACGAGATCAACGGCAAGGGCGGCGTGCTCGGCGGGCGCAAGCTCGAGCTGGTCGTCCGCGACGACGAGGGCAACCCGCAGAAGGGCGTCACCATCGCGCGCGAGCTGCGTCGAGCGCGAGAAGGTGGCGGCGGTCTTCGGAGGTCTCCACACCACCGTGGCGCTCGCCCAGGTGCCGGTCTGGCAGGAGCTCAAGACGCCGTACATGGGCACGTGGGCGGCCGGCACCAACGTCACGCGCAACGGGCAGACTCCCGAACTACGTCTTCCGCGTCTCCGCCAACGACGACTACGTCGACCGCTTCCTCTCGCGCTACGCGATCGACGCGCTCAAGAAGGGCAAGCCGGGCCTGCTCCTCGAGAACACGCCGTGGGGCCAGTCCAACGAAGCGGGCCTGACCAAGTGGTTCGGCGAGAAGGGCGTCAAGGCGGTCGGCGTCGAGCGCTTCAACTGGAACGATCCCGACATGAGCCCGCAGCTCCTCCGGCTCAAGAACGCGGGCGCCGATCTCATCGTGCTCGTGGCCAACGCGCCGGAAGGCGCGCAGGTGCCTGCGCTCCAAGGCCAAGCTCGGCTGGGACGCGGCCATGATCTCCCACTGGGGCATCTCGGGCGGCCGCTTCGCGGAGCTGACCGGGCGATCTGTCCGACGGCGTCGTCTTCCTGCAGACCTATACGTTCTTCGGCAAGCAGAACGAGCGCGGCCAGTACGTGCTCAAGGTGCTGCGCGGAGAAGTACGGCGTCAAGGAGCCGGGCGACGTCATCGCCCCGGTGGGCACGGCCAACGCCTACGACGGGATGCACCTGGTCGCGCATGGCCATCGACCAGGCCGGATCCACCGACGGGCCCAAGGTCCGCGACGGCGCTCGAGAACCTCAAGGGCGAGTACAAGGGCCTCATCAAGACGTACAAGCGGCCGTTCACGGCGGAGCAGCACGACGCGCTCACCGACGAGGACTACGTCATGGTCGTCTGGAAGGGCGGCAAGATCGTGCCGGTCAGCATGAAGTAAGGGCCTCGCGCCCATCTACATCCAGCTCGTCGTCACCGGCCTCGCCCTGGGCAGCATGTACGGGCTGGTCGCCCTCGGCTACCACATCACCTGGGCGACCAGCCGGACCATGAACTTCTCCCAGGGGCACGCCGTGATGGCGGGGGCGGTGGTCGCCTACGCCGTCTTCGTCGCGCTGGGCTGGCCCTTCCCGCTCGCCCTCGTCGTCGACGCTGCGCCGCGCTCGCCGGCTTCGGCGCCCTCGTGGAGCGTGTGGCCGTCCGTCCCCTTCTCTCCGCGCCTCGCCCGCCTGGCTGCTCGCCACCATCGCCGTCGGCATCATCGCCGGAGAACGTGGCCCAGCTCACCTTCGGCAAGGACGCGCGCGCCTTTCCTCGCCGCTCATGCGAGAAGCCGATCATCCTGGGCTCGGCCGGCTTCTATCGCGCAGGAGCTCCTGGTGCCGGTGGTGGGCCTGCTCGCTGATGGGCCTCGTCCAGCTCTTCTACCACCGGACGGCCATACGGCAAGCAGCTCAAGGCGGTGGCGTGGAACCCGGAGGCGGCGGGGCTCATGGGCATCAACATTCCCGCGCGCGGTGATGGCCGTCCCTACGCTTGTCCGCCCTGCCTCGCCGGAGTCGCGGGCGTGCTCCTCGCCCCTCTCTCAACGTGTCGCCCGCAGATGGGCACCATCATCGGGCTCAAGGCCTTCGCGGTCGCCATCATCGGCGGACTGCAGCTCGGCCCCCGGCATCGTGGTGGCCGGGCTCGGCTACGGGCTGGTGGAGTCCTTCACCGCCGGCTACGTCTCGACGCGCGCGCGCGGGAGATCGTGGGCTTCGGCCTCGTGATCCTCGTGCTCGTCGTGAGACCCTGGGGGCTGCTCGGCGAGAAGCCGTCGAGGCGCGTGTGATCGACCGGCTCGGCTGGGCCGCCCTCGCCGGCGGCGGCCGCCGCTCGTGCCGCTCCTGTCACCTCCAACACCTACTACCTCTACGTCGCCATATCGGTCGGACTCCTGACCATCGTCACGGCCGGGCTCAACGTGCTCGTGGGCTTCACCGGCCAGACCTCGCTCGGCCACGCCGGCCTCTACGCCTTCGGCGCCTACACGGCCGCGCTCTGCGTCACCCGGGCGGGGATGGGCGAAGGGTCAGCCATCGCCTCGCCATCGCCGTCACCGTCCGTCGTGGGCGCCGCCGTCGCCGCCGCGGCGCTCCGCGTCTCGGGACCCTATCTCGGCCATGGTCACCATCGCCTTCGGCCTCGATCGTCGAGGGCGTGCTCGATCGAGTGGGGCTCGGTGACGGCGGACCCGGCGGCATCTTCAACATCCCCAAGCCCGCGCTGCGCAGCCACTACTGGACCGTGATGCTGGCGGCGGCGCTCGGCGCTGTGGCTGACGGCCAACCTGCGCCGCTCGGCGTGGGGACGCGCCTTCTCGCCGTCAGAGAGCAGCGAGGTCGCCGCGGAGTCGCTGGGGCCTGTCCTCCTACTACGTGCGCATCACAGCGTTCACGGTCTCGGCAGCCTTCGCGGGAGCGGCGGGCGCGCTCTTCACCTTCCTGAACGGCTACATTTCTCCCGGACAGCTTCACGCTCCAGACTTCCATCGTCTTCATGCTCGCCCTGCTCTTCGGCGGGCTCGGGCGCATCGCGGGGCCTGCGTCGCCGGCAGTCTGGCGCTCACCGATACCTGCCGGAGCTCCTCGACCAGCCTCCTCGACTACCGGCTCATCCTCTACGGCACGCTCCTGCTCGTGTCGATCTACTGGCTGCCTGAGGGCGTGATCGGCGCTTTGTCGAGAGGGCGGGCTCGGCGCTCCCCTCGCCCTGCCCTCTCCCCAAAGGAGCGAGGGAGAATTCTGGACCCTCTCCCCTACCGGGGAGAGGGCAGGGCGAGGGGGCCACTGCAACCGGCGGCGCGCTGCACCACGAGCGGCGTGAGCCTGTCGTTCGGCGGCATCATCGGCTCTCGCCGATGTCAGCCTGACTGTGGATCGTCGCAGCATCCACGCCGTCATCGGGCCGAACGGCGCGGGCAAGACCTCCTTCCTCAACGTGCTGTCCGGCTTCTACGCTCCCGCGGCCGCGGCACGATCATCGCTCGACGAGCCGATCTGCGGGTCGGTCCTGCCGCCGTATGCCCTCGCGCGAGCGCGGCATCGCCCGCACTCTTCCAGACCGCGCAGGTGTTCGGCGGCCTCTCGACGTGGGAGAACGTGGCGGTCGGCGTCGCGGGCCCCCGGCTCGGCTCGATCCTCGGCGCGCTTGCCGGCATGCCGCGGGCGGGCGCGTCCGCGAAGCCGCGATCCAGGCGCGCGAGCCACAGCGCTGCTCGAAGCGCTCGGGCTCGCGGAGGTCGGCCGCCGAGCCCGCCGAGGCATTGCTGCGGCCGGCCTCAGGCGCACGCTCGAGATCGCCCGGGCGCTGGCAACCGATCCGCTGCTCCTGATGCTCGACGAGCCCGCGGCGGGTCTCTCCGCACCGAGATCGTGGCACTGGACGCGCAGCTGACCGGCCTCCGCGAGCAGGGCGGCCCGGCCGTGATCCTCGTCGAGCACCACATGGACCTCGTGATGGCGGTTTCTGACCGGATCACCGTGCTCGACTACGGGCGCGTCATTGCCGACGGACCGCTCCGAAGCGGTCCGCCAGCGATCCCGGCGGTGATCGAGGCCTACTCTGGGCGTCGACCCGTGAGCGCGCTCACGGTGTCCGACTCTCGGCACCGGCCTACGGCGCCGTCGCGGTCTCTTCACGATGTCTCGCTGGAGGTTCGGCCGGGGAGATCGTCTGCGTGATCGGCGGCAACGGCGCGGCAAGACCACGCTGCTCAAGACGATTGCGGGCGTTCTCCGTCCCCTGCCGGGCGCGTCGTCCTCGCGACGGCAGGGACATCGGAGCGGCCGGCCGTCGTGGTGGGTGGCGCGGCACGGCATCACGCTGGTGCCCGAGGGGCGCGGCGTCTCTCGCAGACCAGAGCGTGCGCGACAACCTGATGCTCGGCGCGCCTCCGCGCAGCGAGCGCGCGCGACGCCGCCGCCGTCGGGCGCCGACCTCGAGACCGCGCTCGCCCTCTTCCTGCTCTCGCCGGAGAAGCTCGACCTTCCTGCCGGCGGCCCTCTCCGGCGGCCAGCAGCAGATGCTCGCGGTGGCTCGCGGGCCTCATGGCCAGCCGCGCGTGCTGCTTCTCGACGAGCCGTCACTGGGCCTGGCGCCGCATCCTCGTGCGCGAGATCTTCGCCGCCATCGAGCGCCTGAGTGCGCAGGGCGTGACGGTCCTGCTCGTCGAGCAGATGGCCGCCCAGGCCCTGGCGCTGCGCCGATCGGGCCTACGTCCTCGATCGAGGCCGCATCGTCCTCGAAGGGCCCGCGCGCGAGGTTCGCGAGAGCCCCGCCGTGGTCGATGCGTATCTCGGCCGGCGCGGCAGGCGGGCGCGCGCCTTGAAGGGCCGAGCCTCCGGCGACTATGATGCCAATTGTCATGCTGTCCCCGCCTCGCCGGCCTGCCGGTCCTCGGTCTTCTTCGTGTCACACTGGCTGGGGACCGCCTCGCTGGAGCGGCTCGCGCTCGAGTCTCTCAGCCGGGCCGCATCCACTCGGTCTTCGAGCGCGGCAGTCAACGTCCTGCTGGGGCGACGGGCGACCTGCTGACCCTCCACGGCCCCGATGACCGCTCGCGGCGCCGTTCGCCGTCGCCCCGAGCGCCTGCCCCGCTCGCGACGCGGTGGCGCCCGGGATGACGATAGACACCTCGACTTCGGGTGGGCGGATGCCGAGCGCGTGGCGCTCGAGATGCCCGGCGGCGCGCTCGGCTTCGGCAGGGGAGGCCCTGCCCGAGCCCGCGCGCGCGGGCGCTCCATTCCGCGGCGGGCCTTCGGGCGCGCGAGGCGCTCGCAAGCGTGGCATCGCGCTTGGCGATGCCGGCGCGTTCGCGGACGCCGCCTGCTGCCCTCATCGGCTTAGGCGAAGGGCCTCACGCCGGCGGGAGACGACTGTGTTGTCGGCGCGCTGGCCGCTATCCACCGCCTGGCGCCCGGCATGGCTCACCGCCGCCAGGATCGAGGCGCAGCGCCACCGGCTTCGCCGACGCGGCGCACCGCCGGACTGCGATTTGGCGCGGGACTTCGTCCTCGAGACGCCTGACGGGCGCTTCGCCGAGCCCGTCGCTCGGCTGCTCACCGCCGGCTCGGACGAGGACGCGGGAAGTGCGCGCGCCGACTCTGCTCGTCATGGGCGCGACGTCAGGCGCGGACACGTTGTGTGGCATCCGCCTCCGGATGCCGCGCCGCCGAAGCCCGAGCGGTACAGCGCGATAGCGAAGACCGCGAGCCGATAACCCCAGCCTCGATGCGATAAATGGTCCCGTCCTTCGATCTCCTCCCGCAGGGGCTGCCGCCTGCCCGACGGTCGGCTCGTGGACCTCGGCACGCTCGACGCGCAAGATCAAGGAGATCGGCTCGCTGACCGGCCATCCCGCGCACCGCGCGGTGGACTGCGGCGGCCGCGTGCTCACGCCCGGGCTGGTGGACGCCCACATCCATCTCGACAAGGCGCTCCTCTCAGAGCGTGCGCCCTGCGATCGAGGGCACGGTGGACGGAGGCGCTCCGCGTGACCGCCGAGGCCAAGCGCGGCGTTTCACCGTGGACGACATCCGGCGCGCGCGCGCGCGCGCGTGCTCGACCAGGCCGTGCGCGCCGGCACCACCGCCATGCGCAGCCACGTCGGAGATCGACCCCATCGTGGGACTGAAGGGCCTCGAGGCTCTCACCGAGCTCAAGCGCGAGTACGCGCCGGCCATCGACCTCCAGCTCTGCGCCTTCGCGCAGGAAGGCATACTCCAGCTCGCCCGGGACCGAGGCGCTGCTCGAGCAGGCCCTCGCGAAACGGCGCCGATCTGATCGGCGGCTGCCCGTACAACGACACGGACGCCCATGCCCAGATCGACATCGTCTTCCGCCTGCGCGCGCGAGTTCGACGTGGACGTGGACTTCCACATCGACTTCTTCGACGAGCCCGAGCACATGGACGTCCTCTACGTCGCCGAGCAGGCCGTGCGCTTGAGCTGGCAGGGGCGGCGTGGCGCGTAGGGCACGCGGAGCGAGCTCGCCGGCGCTCTCGCACGGAGGCCTTCCACCGCGCCGCGGCGACCATCCTCAGGGACGCGGGCGTCGGCGTCATCATCCTGCCCGCCACGGATCTCTACCTCATGGGGCGGAAGGACGTCCGCCATATCCGCCGCGGACTCGCGCCGGCCAAGCGGCTCCTCGCCGCGGGCGTCACCGTGGCGGCGGCGACCAACAACATCCTGAACGCCTTCACGCCGATGGGCACGGGCGACCTCGCGCTCATGGGATATCTCATGACGGCGGCCGCCCACACTGGGCACCGACGGCGACGTCGCCGACATCCTGGCCATGCTGACCGTCCATCCGGCGCGGATCCTCCGGCTGCCCGACTACGGGCTGCGCGTGGGCGCCCGCGCCGACCTCGTGCTCTGGGAGACCGGAGCGGCCCGCCGGAGGTGGTGACGACCATGGCCCCGCGCCGGCTGGTCGTGAAGGCCGGCCGGCTCTCCATCGAGCACGAGCGCAGCTGTAAGGATCTCTGGCGCACGGGCGCGTGATCGTGCCAGACTGAACGCCCGCCATGGACGCGCCCGGACCCTCGAGATCCTCATCACCTCCCGCACCCCTCTCATCGCCATCGAGCAGGACGCCCGCGAGTGGGCAAAGGGCAGGACGGTCCCCGCATCATGAGCATGCTCGAGGGCATCCGAGTCCTCGATCCTCTCCGCGCGTCATCGCCGGGCCGTACTGCGCCACGCTCCTGGGTGACCTGGGCGCTGACGTGATCAAGGTGGAGCGGCCGCCCCTGGGCGACGACCTGCGCGTGCTCCGCGGACGCAACGGGATGAGCGCGTCCTTTGGCGCCATCAATCGCAACAAGCGCGGGCATCGCGCTCGATCTCCAGAACCCGGAGGGAAGCAAGATCGCCTTCGAGCTGGCGCGCCGGGCCGACGTGGTCGTGGAGAACTTCCTGCCCGGCGTGGCGGCCAGGCTCGGCCTGGGGTACGAGGCCGTGAGCGCCGCGAATCCGGCAGTCGTCTACGTGTCCGTCACCGGCTTCGGCCAGGACGGGCCGCACTCGAAGCGCCCCGGCTACAACACCATCGCCCAGGGCATGAGCGGTTTGATGGCGCTCACCGGTCATCCGGGCGATCCTCCAACGCGCGTGGCCGGCTCGACGTCCGATCTCTCGGCGGCGCTCGTGGCCTTCGGCAGCGTCTGCGCGGCGCTCGTCCACCGCTTCCGCGACGGGCGCGGCCAGCGCCTCGACGTGAACCTGCTGGCTTCCAGCCTCTCGCTCCTGCCTGATCCCACGGCGATCTTCTTCGACACGGGCGTGAAGCCCAAGCGCGAGGGCAACCGGAATCCCGCTCTCGCCCGGGCGGGGCCTACAGGACGCAGGACGGCTACATCAGCATCGTGATCATGAATGCGAACCAGTGGGGACGCGCTTCTGCGCCGCGCTCGGCGAGCCCGAGCTCGAGAAGGACCCCCGCTTCGCCACCAATGCCGGACCGCATCTCGCGCTACGAGGAGTTCCAGGCCTACGTGGACAGCGCGGCTCAGCAAGGCGACGACGGCTGAGTGGGTCGAGCGCTTCGAGGCGGCGTCCATCGCCGCGGGGCCGGTCTACGAGTTCCACGAGGTCTCTCGAGGACGCGCAGGTCAAGCACCTGGGCCTCGTGTCGAAGTTCGACCAGCCGGGGTCTGGGCCCCGTCCACGCGCTCGGCTTCCCTGCCCGTGCCTCGCTGACTCCGCCTCGATCCGCCGCCCCGCCCCTCTTCCTCGGTCAGCACACGGTCGAGGTCCTGCCGCGCGAGCTTGGCTACGCGCAGGGCGAGATCGACCGCCCGGCGTGCAGCGCCATCGCCCCCGGCGCTTGAGCGTCTCGGGCCTGACAGGCGAGAGAGGTGGGAGGGTAAGTAGCGCAGTACCTTGATTCATTCCTTCTAAGCGGACCCTGAGAGGCCCGCAAAGGGAGTTGAAGAATGAAGTATCGGGAGATCAGGTTGAGAGCGGCCCAGCCAAGCGCTGGGCGTTTTTTTGCCCGCTGACCGATCCCCTTCACTCCGCCCTCTCCCCCTCAGGGAAGAGGGGAAGCTGGGGCAATGACGGCGCCGCGGCAGAAGGCGGAAGTGCTGGACCAGGCGGGGCTCGACCGCGCGCTCGACCCGCATCGCTCACGAGATCGTCGAGCAGGCGCGGCGGCGCCGACGGACTCGCGCTGGTCGGCATCAAGACGCGCGGCGAGACGCTCGCCGAGCGCATCGCCGAGAAGATCGCCGGCGATCGAGGGCAAGCGCCCGGCGGTGGGCGCGCCTCGACATCACGCTCTACCGGGACGATCTCCGGCCTCGCGCGGGCAGCCCATCGTCCGCGAGCACCGAAATCTGCCTTCCCCTCAAGGCCACATGACGATCGTCCTCGTGGACGACGTCCTCTTCACAGGCCGGACGATCCGGGCGGCCATGGACGCCATCATCGGACCTCGGCCGCCCCGCGTGATCCAGCCTGGCCGTCCTGGTCGACCGGGGGCACCGCGAGCTGCCCATCCGCCCCGACTACGTCGGCAAGAACCTGCCCACCAGCTCGCAGCGAGACCGTCGCCGTCATGCTCCGCGAGCACGACGGCCAGGACCGCGTCGTCATCCAAGAGCCGCCGGAGGACTAGAACGCGATGGCCTGGACGCGGAAGGACTCTCGTCAGCATGCAGGACATCGAGGCCGGCCGAGATCACCGACATCGCTCGACACGGCCGAGTCGATGAAGGAGATCGCGACGCGCGAGATCAAGAAGGTCCCGGCGCTGCGCGGCAAGACCGTCGTCAACCTCTTCTACGAGGCCTCGACGCGCACGCGCACCTCCTTCGAGATCGCGGGCAAGTGGCTCTCGGCCGACGTCATCAACTTCTCGGCCTCGCGGCTCGAGCGCGGAGAAGGGCGAGAGCTTCGTCGACACCGCGCAAGAACATCGAGGCCATGAGCCCGGACGTGGTCGTGGTGCGCCACAAGGCGTCGGGCGGCCGCGCGCTCCTCGCCAGGCACCTCGCGTGCTCGGTCGTCAACGCCGGCGACGGCGCGCACGAGCACCCGACCCAGGCGCTGCTCGACCTCCTGACGATCCGCGAGAACGCAAGGGCACCTCGAGGGGCTCAACGTCACCATCGTGGGCGACATCACCCACAGCCGCGTGGCGCGCTCCAACATCCACGGCATGCGCAAGATGGGCATGACGGTGACGGTGGCGCGGGCCGCCGACCCTGATCCCGCCCGCCTGCCGAGGAGCTGGGCGTGAAGGTCAGCCACCGGCTGGAGGAGGCCATCGCGCACGCCGACGTGATCATGATGCTGCGCCTGCAGCATGAGCGGATGACGGGCGGCTTCATCCCTCGCTGCGCGAGTACTCGCGCGTGTGGGGCCTCGGCGCTCGACCGGCTGCGCGCACTGCCGGCCCGACGTCCTGATCATGCACATCCCGGGCCCGGTGAACCGCGGCGTCGAGATGCTCGCCCGAGGTCGCCGACGGCCAGTACTCGGTCATCCTCGACCAGGTCACCAACGGCGTGGCGGTGCGCATGGCGGTCCTCTTCCTGCTGGCGGCAGGAGGCGGAGGCGAGCATGAACCTCCTCATCAAGGAGCGGCCGCGTCGTCGATCCCGCCAACGGCCTCGACGCCGTCGCCGACGTGCTCGTCGCCGACGGCACGCATCGCCAAGCGTCGGGAAAGAATCTCAAGGCGCCGGCGGGCACGGAGATCGTCGACGCCGCGGGCAGGTCGTCTGCCTCGGGCTTGATCGACATCCACGTCCACCTGCGCGAGCCGGGCTACGAGTACAAGGAGACCATCGCCACCGGCACGCGGGCGGCGGCGGCGGGCGGCTTCACGGCCGTCGCGCTGCATGGCCAACACCCTGCCCGGTCAACGACACGCCGCTCGGTCACCGGACTACATCCCGGCCAAGGCGCGCGCGTCGAGGGCGTCGTGCGCGTGTACCCGATCGGCGCGGTCACGCGCGGGCTCAGGGGCGGGAGCTGGCCGAGCTGGCGCGAGCTGGCCGAGGCCGGCTGCGTCGCCTTCTCCGACGACGGCAAGTGCGTGATGAACGCCGAGATCTACCGCCGCGCGATGGAGTACGCCCTGCCGTTCGGCACGCCGATCATCAGCCACGCCGAGGACGAGCACCTGCGCCGCACAGCGGGGCGATGCACGAGGGCTGGTCTCGACCGAGCTCGGGCTCCTGGGCAGCCCTGGCGCCGGCCGAGGACGGTCATGGTCGCGCGCGACATCCTCGCTGCGCCGAGCTGACGGGGCGCCCGCGTGCACATCGCCCACGTCTCGACGGCGGGCGCCGTGCGCCTCGTGCGCGAGGCCAAGGCGCGCGGCGTCCGCGTCGACCGGCCGAGGTGACGCCGCACCACCTCGTGCTGACCGACGAGGCGCCGTGCGCGAGTACGACCCCAACGCCAAGGTGGCGCCGCCGCTCCGCACGCAAGCGCGACGTCGAGGCGGTGCTGGAGGGCCTCGCTCGGACGGCACCATCGACTGCATCGCCACGGACCATGCCCCGCACGCGCTCTCCGGAGAGAGAGGTCGAGTTCGGCAGCGCGCCAACGGCGTGGTCGGGCTCGAGACGGCGGTGCGCTGCTGCCTCGACCGGCTGGTGCGCACCGGGCGCATTGGACCTGCCCGACGCTCGTCCAGCGGCTCTCGCCGGGGCCCGCGCGGCTGCTGGACCTGCCCGGCGGCAGCCTCGCGCCGGGCGCGCTCGGCGGACATCACGGTCGCTGCGACCTCGAGCTGCGCGTGGATCGGTCGACCCGCCCGCTTCCGCTCGCGCGCGCGCGCAACACGCCCTTCGGCGGCTTCACGCGGGACCGGCGCGCCGCTGTCTATGACCATCAGTCGGCGGCAAGGTGGTGCAGGTGTGACGTGCGCGGGTCATGACCGGCCGGCACTGTCTGGCGCTGGCCGACGGCGCGTGTCTTCAGGGGCCGGAGCTGCTGGCGCGCGCAGGCGAGGCCCACGGCGAGGGTGGTCTTCAACACCTGCCATGACGGGCTACCAGGAGATCATGACCGACCCGTCGTACCGCGGGCCAGCTCTGTCTGCATGACGTACCCGCTCATCGGCAACTACGGGATCAACCCAGGAGCGACGTCGAGTCGCGGCGGCCGTGGGTCAACGGCTTCACATCGTCAAGGAGGCCTGCGCTATCCGTCGGAGCTGGCGCGGCGGGTCCCGATCGAGACACATGCGGCGAGCACGGCATCCGTCGGCATCCAGGGCATCGACACCCGCGCGC
>ERZ1370068.6506-contig-5485_pt1 | contig 41687 bp, 67 predicted proteins | sample MGYA00561227_ERZ1370068 | MGnify/ENA primary metagenome ERZ1370068 (study PRJEB38410, sample SAMEA6850437) | metagenome | study: Metagenomic assessment of the ecological functions of the soil: analysis of the soil microbiota associated with the... | reverse complement strand
GTAATACTTCGTTCAGTTACGTATTGCTGCAACTGCGGAACCCTGCGAGGGCGCCAGCCAGCGCAAGATAGCTACAGAAAAAGACGAGCGGGGTCATAGCGGAAATAAACCACCTGTGAGGCGGCACGAGTCGCGTCAGGCCATGGACGCCGTAACTCCTATTGCTCGCTCGTAGGCCACCACGTCCGCCAAGTAGTTGACCCTGCAAGCCAGACCGCGAACGCTCAAGCAGATGATCGCAAAAAGGCGAGACCTCCTCGACTGGATAGAAGCTATCGGGACGCGTGGCCGCCGCTCAGTCTCAGCTCTCGTCTCAGTCCGTTTATTGGTAAGCAAGCCTCGGGTCAGCGGCAGCAGCAGAGATAATTTTGCCCAGACGGAAGCCTTTGATGAGAGTAGCTGTTAGCTCAAGGCCCGGATCATTGGGCCGCTTTACGACAAGCCGCCATCGCTCTAAGCCCGTCAGATCAGCCGTGAAAACGGATGCTCCCTCCGTCGAACACGCCTGCGTAAAGTGTCGTCGGTCACTAGATCCGCCAGGGCAGCCTGAAAATTGCGCTGGCTCATGAAGGTCTTCTCTCTCCAGGCTCAGGCTGATATCGCGACCAGAGGTCCTTGATCCGCGAAAGTTGTCTCTGCAAATTTTCTGATCCCATCGGCTCACCATGAGCCGAACAACTCCGAAAACGAGCCCGCCGACGTAGGAACATTGTGGGAGGACCCACTCAAGTAGCCTCTAGACAGGTTCCGGAGATGGCCCGGAGTGCGCGTCAAGATAGAATCCTCGAATTCCATACCGCCTGCAACGTGGAGTTCTATCACGCGATCGAGATTCACCTGGGCAAGGAATGCAATAGGGTCGGTTCCGTTATTGCGGCAATTGACGTAGACGTTGTGCAAGTCCAAGAAGACCACAGCCGCTCGATTCACACAGGGCGTTGAGAAACTCGGCCTCGTCGAACTCCTGCTGCTTGGCATGAAATAATAGACATTGTTTTCGAGCAGGAACGGCACCGGTATCTTTTCGCGAATTTCTATTACTCGGCATGTGAGCAGCTCCAGAGTTTCGCGGTCGAGCGGAGCGGCATCGTCAGGTTGAATTTATCTCGCTCGCGCCATGCTCTGTGAATGACCAGCAAGGTGATCACTATGCCAGGAAAATTGAGCCATGTGTGCCAGCGCGCCATCTGGGCGACGTGGTCGCGATTGAATCGATGAGCGCTACCGATGGACAGAGCCGATACTATGCGGGACTACAGGCTTCTCGCGCATCACCCGACGGAGAATAGGTTATCCCATTCGGATCCTCGACATAACGTGGGGTGAAGTTCAGCCAAGATCATTCCACAAGATGTCCGGCACAATTTCAGAAAATCAAACGCGCCGGAAAAATTTTCGATGAAGGGCCGCAACTTCCGGTGGTACCCGACTCCCACTCCCCGGCTTGGCGCTCGGTCGTTAATGTCGTAGACAAAACTCGCTGCGTCTCAAGGTTCGTATCGTGGAAAGTCCCGTGTCGAAGCCGCGGATCGCCGCGATCGCCGTCGGTGGACTTATATCCTAGGGTCCCGTCCCTGAAGTTCGCTGACAAAAATCGACGACGCTTAGCAAGGATTTCATCAGCCGTTTTAGTCCAGACAAATGGTTTCGGGTTCTCGTTGGTTAACAGGATGTATTGTTTGATAGCCTTCTCTAGAGCGGGAGTGCTCCGGTGAACGCGCGCTTGATCTGTTGTTCGGTGAGCAGTGGCAAACCAGCGCTCGACCAGATTGAGCCAGAGCCGCTGGTCGGGTGAAGTGCAGATGAAAGCGGGGCGCTTGGCCAGCCAGCGATAGTCCAGCGCGGTTTATGATTCAAAGCTGTCAAAATCAGATGGACTTGGAGATGAGCCGGGACTGGGTTTCAATAGGCGTCAACGAAGCTACGGAATTCTACCGATCGATGTCGATGATGCAGCTGACCCATGATCTTGCCGCTCTTGGCATCATCAAAGCAGCAAACAGGGACGTGGTACCGTGCCTGATATAATATGGGTGCGCCGCTCGACTTTCGACCGGGTCGCATCGGCAGCAGAGGTTGGGTTCGGTCAAGCCTGAATGTCTGGTTTTCTCGTCAACACAGAGCACCAAGCACGGTCTGGAGGGATTGAGATACAGTCCGACGATGTCACGGACTTTGTCAATGAATAGTGGGTCGGTGGAGAGCTTATAAGTTTCACTACGATGAGGGCTGCAGGGCAAAAGCACGCCAGATGCGATGGACGCTCATACGGCTCAAGTGTAAGTGGTAAAACAAAATCTGACAGTCATGATAAGTTCCTCGTCGTCCGAAGACATCAGCGTGAAGCTGAAGAGAGGAAGCGAGGAGAAGTGACCACAGCAGATAAAGTGATCGAAACCAAGGTCAGGTTTTGGGTTAAGGTAAGCAATTGGGCAATGTGTCGAAAGGCGTGTCGGATCATGGGTTATAGCCGCGACGGTTTTACCGGTTCAAAGAGTTGTACGAGACCGGCGGCGAAGCGGCGCTGGCCGAGATCTCGCGGAGCAGGCCGAATCTGAAGAACCGCATCGCCGGGGAGCGAGCGAGCAAGCCGTGGTGGAGCTAGCACTGGCTGAGCCGGGATGGGGGGCAAGTGTGCGCCGCCAATGAGTTAAAGAAGCAAGGGTTTTATTTCACCTGCGCGAGTGCGCTGTGTGTGGCTGCGCCACGATCTGGAGTGGGCACCAATCAGCATAAAAAGGAAGAATAGTATTACAACTTTGAGGACGTTTTCCGGCCAGCCTGAAATGGGCGCGATCCACCAGTTTCTTGCTGTCATTGATATTCTTCATAACGAAAAGCCAGTCTACTATGACAGCGTTAGCAAGCAGCTCTGCACACTGCAAAAGCCGGTCGGGAAAAGTGATCCGTCGCGTGGACGCGGCTTGTCGGTAACAAAATTACTGGAGCTACGCGGGCGCTGGGCCGCTCGCGCGAATGTAGACCAAACGCCGAGCAAACAAATGGCCACGACACGAGGAAAGATTCTCATAGCACGTTTAGCGATTTCTCCACTTTCCATTATTTTGCGGGAAGAAAAACGAATAAATACGAATCCCTCTGCCTCTGACAGATCGAAGGTAAAGACTTTTCATCGATATTTGGCACGACGGCAACAGCAACTGCTCCGCCAGCGTTTGTGAATGCATCGACATCTTCCGTAGAGCAGCTTTGATGGCGATATCTCCTCGGCCGCCTTATAGCTCCGCCGACAAGGTATTCGTCGGCATAGTAGCCCTCCTGTGAGCAATCGCGAGGTAGAATCCTGAAGCCGATAAATAGGGGTAGGCTATGCGTACCGTTTTCGATGCAAGGACATGCTTTGCGCTGTTACACCGATCAAAAACAAAAAGAAACTTAGTCGCTCTCATCGAATTTCCCCCACACCTCAATTTGTTTGCGGAACGCAAGAAGTGATGAAGCGTTCCGTCTTCGTCGAAACCATACGAATCTACCGAAGATGCAAAAGTCTTTCCGAATCCTTGATCAAAATCTTTCGGTCTTAGCGCGCTTTCTAACCATACACGCTTTTAAGTGTCTTTGCACATGAGTTAGGGCGCTTTTTTCATTTAAATTCAGCAAACCCTTCATAAACACTCAGGTGAAAGTAAATTATTCGGTTCATCCCCATCAGCAATGGTCTTCAAGTACTTGCGCCCAGCAGGGCTCTCGTTGCCACCACTACTGGGACTCGGTCTCCTGGTGGGTTCTCAACAAAACGAATGTCCCTTCTCGACTTCCCTGATCGCGTCGTCAAGAGATAGTTTCAAGGGTACCCCCTATCAGAACGCCGCCGACAAACTGAATCCTACCAAGGCTAGCGCGCGAAGGTTTATTGATGCATGAAATTTGAGAGCCAAAGAATTGCCAACACACTGTATCGCGCTTGAAAAACTGAGCGACCGTTTTAGGATCGTGAACGCTTGCTCGTATGCCACCTGGAGGCGGTGAGGTGCGCATGAACGATATACCGCGCGGAGTTTCCAGTATCGTTCGAAGTTGCGGTAATCCTTGTCCAGTACCATTGATGAGTACGTCTTCGCTAAACCTTATTCTCCGGCCTGTTGCTGAATAGCTGCCATGTCGGATTGTGAGACATTGGGCGCCAGCACTTCAATACTAGCAGCCACAAACGGATGAAAGTTGCTGCTATGCATCAGCAATATAGACCTTGCCCGCAACGCCTGCGAGCTCGTTAGCGAGCCATTTCCATCCCCAGATATTGCTCTTCAAAAATCGGCGCGGCGAGAAAGTCATCTTTTCGGTGCCTTGCCCGGTAAACCAGGATCCTCGACAAGTGCATGGTAGCCCACTCAAATGGGTGCAACTCACAATGAACATCACCGACGCGAAGCCAACCACGGTCTGCTTCGTAACTCTGGATGGTGGTCAATCACCCACCGCCCCAGAACCGTGAGATAGTCGCCGTCACCACGTCAACTCGACGAAGTGCGTTAGAGCGGTAAACGCCTCGCCAGATGGTTTTTGCGGCCAAGACCAAGATTTGACGTGATTTATTCTCGGCGGGTCAATTGGATAGGTCTCACAATGAATGGCACCCTGCGGCCCTGCACCGTTCCATAGACCAGGATTGTTTCTCGAAACAGCGCAATTAAGTGGCGGTAATTTGGGTCGGTTCAATGTCGAATCCATCATCGTAAGATGTTTCGGACTATTCCGCGAACTTCGACATTATCTAAAAGCAAGGTAAATTTGTTGTAGAGAATTTGTCCAACAGCCATTGATTCTTAGGCCTTTATCAATCTTTTTTAATGTGAGCTCGGAGTTCATTGAGGCGCCCCCAGGGCTATCGTCTTTGGCTCGAAACGCGAGCCTATTCGTGAGTCGCGCCATGCCGAACGCCAAACAAGTCCCGCGATCCCACCCATCAGCTCCCACCAAAACGGAAACGGTTTCGGTTAATGAGTCGACGACCGAGTTCTCGGCATTAAAGATCCGCGCCCTTATATCATAGTCTATTTTTCTAAAGCACCCCTACCGTGTTCAATCAACCGTCAACTTTAAAGGCCTCTACCGTATGTCGCAACATAGACTACATTCGTGCGATTATCGAAAAAATGACGTTATTGCCGTTGCCCGAGTCGTGCCCAGGCAACACTCCGTGCTGGGAACCTCCATTCGCGGACGCCATGATTCCGGCCTGGTCGGTTCCAACCAGCACGTGCTGCAGGTTTCCAGGGTCGAAGGCGATCGTGGGCCTGACATGATCCGTTAGCGTCCGTAAATGAAAGCGTCCCGCCAGCCGTAATCAGATTCGTAGGCCCGACCTGCGAGACCAGGTCCTTCCGCCATCCTGACTCATCGCCATAGTCATCGCCACCGGATCGGCGCCGATAAGGTTCCGCTCATCGCATTCGGATCGACGGCATAGACCGCCAGGCAAGACCAAGCGTTGCAATGTCTCGCGATACCTTCTAGTCCGCTGCTAAAGCCTGAGCATTTAGTCCGCCGAATGTCTGAATCTGGAGGGGCTTCTGAGCTGCTGTTGGTGAGAAGTTTCCTCTCTAGCAGCAGAGTTCATGGTCGGCGCGGCCTTGTCTTTGCGACAAAAAATGCGGCAAGCGTACGAGAGCGGCGACCCTTATCTCGCATTCGGCAAGATGGCGGGCGCGCTGCCAGCCGACGCGACCAAAGAGACTCACCCGCGAATTCGAGCTGTTCAAAACCTGCGCGCTAGGCATCCAGTACGGCATGCAGTCGACCGGGCTGGCGCACGGGCCCGGCACGACCGGAGGTGAAGCGCGCGCGCTGATCAGCATCACCGCAACCAGTTTCCGGAATTTTGGTCGTGGGTCGACCGCGTCGTCTCGACAATCAATTCAAAAATCGCCCTGCACTGGGAGCGGGTGGCGCGTGCTGCAGCGGTCGAGACTTTCCTGCGAAGTGGCGCAGGAGCGCAGAAATTGGCCATTCAAAGCACCGGGCCGGATTTGCTGAGATTGTGCTGCTGTTTGGTTACGGAGCGCGGGATTTCGCTCTGCGCACCGATTCACGATGCAATTTTAGTCGAGGATTCGCTTGACGTATCGAGCGAACGACTCCAGGAGGTGCGCGAGATAATGGAGTCGGCAAGCCGGACGTTGCTGGACGGAATCACGATAAGAACCGAGGGCAGCGATTTTCCGGGACCGTTTCGTCGACAAGCGCGGGGTCAAGATGTGGGGTCGGATAATGGAGTTGATGAAGGAATGCCAGCCAGTTACCGCAACGCTCTCTCTTCGACTGGGCGCGAAAGTCAGGTGTACAGGGTCCGGCAGGCGTGGTGTACAGAGTCCGACGGGCGCAGTGTACAGCGTCACAAAGGGGCGTAACAGTATAGTCTTAATTATAGTCTCTTAATTATCGTCTCTTCCCATAATGAGTAAGGGGGTGCAGGGGCAAATGTTGGCGAAGCTCTTTACCCGAGGTTCCTGAGTGGTGGGCTTATCAGGCCGCATTGGCTGGCAACGAACCAAGTCGTACGGGGCATATTACATAGGCCACATTCTGTGGCAACAGTACCGGCTCAGGAAGAAATCAGTCGGGCTCAAGCTGCCCGTGGTCAGCTCCGCCAGGCGGGATTTGGGCGAAGTTACACTCGCAACGCGCTTAAGTCGCTGGAGAGGAGCTGGATTAATCCGCGTCAGAAATTTCGAAACCAATCGCCGGAAATTGCCTTGATCACAGCGCGCAGGGACCTTGTCACGTGACAAGGCCGTCGTCACGGAAGCTTCTGCGGGTGACGATAGGCAAGCTCATGAAGTGAATCAAAAAAATAATTCAGCTGCGGAGTCATCCAACTCCAGCTGTTCCGGATGACGGCGCTCGTCTCGCGGTGACTTTAACGGTAGCGGAGTTGCGGTCGTTGATTCACGGGCGGTGTCGGATCACCAGGATAACCGCGACGACTCGCTTATGGACATCAACGAGGCGGCAAAGTTCATTCACCAATCTGTGACCTATTGCTATCGCAATTGGCGCGCGATGGGCGGACGCAAGCTCGGCAAAAATCTCCGCTTCACCAGGGTGGGACTGCAAAAATGGATCGATTCGAAAGGCGTTTGACATGGGCACCTCCTATAATGTACATAATGTACAGCATGGATGAAAGGGACTCAGGCGCGAGAGAGGCAATGGGGCTGACTCAGCTCGGGCTGGCAAAAAGAAGCTGAAGATAACCTCGACCTCGGTGGCGAGAATGGAAGAACAGAAAATCATGTTCGTGACCGAACTCGCGGTTTCATTACTTGCTCCTCATGCAAAAACAAAAAAGGGGAGGTGAAAGAATGGCGGGACTAGGGCGAATCTACCCGGCGCGGACAGACCTGGTGGGGTAATCATATTATTTCAGGGAAGGAGCAGCGCGAGTCGTCGCAAGCACCAACAGAGCACGACGCGGTGAGGTGAAGCTGCTCGAAGCGGAAGCGAATCAGCGGAGATTGGCCGGGGGGTCGAAGGCCATGCTCAACGAGCGAGCGGATCGCGTTCATCGATATGGCCGCCGACTACGAGCGGGATTACGAGGTCAACAAGAAGCGCTCGCTGCGGTCGGCGAAGCTGTCCGTTACTCATCCTGAACCGAGGTTCTATTTCCAGCACTATCGCGCGCCGGATATTACGACCGACAAGGCGCGCAGGAAGTACGTGTGGCGAAGCGGCAAAGGCGAGGCGCGGCGAATGCCAGCATCAACCGCGAGAGCTTTCGGCGCTCAAGCGCATGTTCACGTTGCAGACGCGGGCGGGGAAGCTCAGCAGCTTAAGCCGCGCATTCCGATGCTGGAAGAGAATAACGCGCGCCAGAGGCTTTTATCTCACGCGGATTTCTTGAAGCTCGTCAGGCGTGGGCTCCTGATTATCTGAAAGACCCTGTGGGGTTTCTCTCTATCGGTCCGGCTGGCAGCGTGTGGGCGAGATGTAAGGCGCTGGAGTGGCGCGACGTGGATATGGCCGGGCGCGTGGTTCAGGCTGCGGCCAGAGATATCGAAAAACAAAAGGGCCGGGTGCTTCCGCTGCGCGCTGGGCTTCTGGATATATTCTCGTGAGGGCCAGAGAAGCGGCGGCTCGATTGCGTGGGTGTTCCACAACTAACGGCGAGCCGGTCGGGGATTTTCAGGAAGTCCCTGGCGTAACGCCCTGAAGGATGCGAAGCTCGGGAAGATGCTCGTGCACGACTTTCGACACGCGGCGGTTCGGAACCTCGTTAAAGCCGGGGTGCCGGAGAAAGGTCGCGATGGAGCTTTCAGGGCACCAGACCCGCAGCGTCTTTGACCGCCTACTCGATCGTCAACGATGAGGACCTGGCCGAAGCGTTGGACCGCGTCCGCGAGCGCACCTGGAAGGTGTCGGCTATCCGGAGTCGGGCCTAGCGAAATTAAAGTAGTAATGGATTAGAGCTACATTTTTAATTTCACGCACAATCCACGCACAGTGACGCTGTTGGGCCAGATGACTTTTTACGCACAAACCACGCAAGTGGTTGAAAGTTACGGTGAGGCCGCCGGAGACTCGAACTCCGGACCCGCTGATTAAGAGTCAGCTGCTCTACCAACTGAGCTAGCGGCCCGACACAAATGGACGAAGTCGGAAGGCAGCGGGATGAATCAGAAGCATTGCGTGATCTTCTGCTTTATCGCTCATCCTTCAGACGTTGCAAAACTGGGGTGAGTGAAGGGACTTGAACCCTCAACCCCTGGAGCCACAATCCAGTGCTCTAACCAGTTGAGCTACACTCACCGTAACAAGACTCATTCTGGCGCGCCAGAAGGGATTCGAACCCCTGACCTACGGCTTAGAAGGCCGTTGCTCTATCCAACTGAGCTACTGGCGCCAATCAAGTAACGAGTACTGAGTGCCGAGGGAGCAAATGCCATCGCACTCTGATACCCTCAGCACTCAGCGCTCATAACTCAGTACTGTTACGATGGTCGGGGCGAGAAGATTCGAACTTCCGACCCCCTGCGCCCAAGGCAGGTGCGCTACCAGGCTGCGCTACGCCCCGTCAAAATGACCGGAGTCATTTTACACGCGAAGCCTGATGAAATCAAGGTTTTGCGCGCAAATCAATCAACAGACGGCAGTGCCTCGGCCAAGTTTCGCCAGCGCCTTTGCCGCGATGACTCACCGTGGCTTTGATTGCGCAGCTCGATCTCGCCGAAAGTTTTGTCCGAATGGTGGATAGAAAATAACGGATCGTAGCCGAAGCCGTTCGATCCGGCGAGCGCAAAGCGATCCGCCCTTCGCAGGATTCGCGCGCGGTCAATTCTTCAGAGCACTGCTTCGATCGGGGCGCGCACAGCGCCAGGGCGCAGACAAAGCGCGCCGTGCGTCTTTCATCCGGAACATCTTCTAATTCGCGAAGCAGCTTTTGATTATTCCGCTCGTCGTCGCCCTCCTCCCCGGCGTAGCGTGCCGAATAGATGCCCGGCGCCCCGTTTAAGGCGTCGACCTCTAATCCCGAATCATCGGCTAAGGTGAGCAAGCCGGAAAATTCCGCCAAGACGCGAGCTTTTTTGCACGCGTTGTCTTCGAACGTCGCGCCGTCTTCGATCACCGTCGGCGGCTCGGTTAGATCCTTCAGCGAGAGAATTTTGAGCGGAAGCTTGCGCAAGAACGCCTGCACCTCGGCAAACTTGCCTGAGTTGGTGGTAGCGACTAAGAGCTCGATCACGTCAAAATCGGTTCAGCTGAGCGCAGCGATGACTTTTTGCGCCTTGAGCAGCTCTTTGATGCCGCTGTGGGCGATCTCCGCCATGCGTTCCATCTGTTTCTTGGTGAAAGGCGCGCTCTCCGCCGTGCCCTGGACCTCGATGAACTTTCCGGACCCGGTCATCACGAAATTCATATCGACATCGGCTTTGCTGTCCTCTTCGTAGCAAAGATCCAACAGAATCTTGCCGTCGACAATACCGATGCTCACCGCGGCCACCGCATCCTTGACCGGATCGGCGCTGAGAATGCCGCGCTCACGCCAGACCGCGTACGGCTTCCATCAAGGCGATATAAGCGCCGGTAATCGATGCCGTGCGGGTGCCGCCGTCGGCCTGATCACATCGCAATCGATCCATACAGTGCGCTCGCCGAGACTCTTGAGATCAGCGACGGCGCGCAGGCTGCGCCCGATCAGCCGTTGGATTTCGTGCGTTCGGCCGCCGACCTTTGCCGCGCGACGATTCGCGGCCGATGCGCTGCTGCGGACGAGCCCGGCAACATGCCGTACTCGGCGGTGATCCAGCCCTTGCCGCTGTTCACGCAGAAAACGGCGGCACCCGCTCTTCCAGTTTGGCCGTGCAGATTACTCGGGTATCGCCCATCTCGATCAATACCGAGCCGTCCGCGGTCTTGATGATAGCTCGGCGTGATCTTTCAGCGGTCTAAGTTGGCTCGGTTTTCGTCCGTCAGATCTCATTCAGCGTCCAATCCATTCCTCGTAATGTCAGGTTTCTAACTCTTACTGTCTTACTCAACCATTCAAATGAAACACCACCATCTTTAATTCCGGTCATTTCCTGCACGGCGTAGCGTCGGCCCTTCTTTGCCAAAACCGGAGTCTTTCAAACCGCCGTAGGGCATGAGATCGACGCGCCATTGCGAGCCCCAGTTGACGTGCAGGTTGCCGGCTTCCGCTTCACGCGCAAATTTCATCGCCCATTCGACGTTCTCGGTGAAAATGCCGGCGGCCAGTCCATAGATGCTGTCGTTTGCCGAGCGCGATAGCGTCCTCGATCGTGTCGAACGGCGTCACCGCCACCGCCGGCCCGAACAATTCGTCGCGCGAAATACGCATGTCCGGGTGCACGTCGGCGACGATCGCCGGCAGATAAATCGCGCCGCGCCTGCCGCCGCCGGCAACCAGACGTGCGCCGCCCGAGCCGACCGCTTCGTTGATCCACTCATCGACCCGCACAGCTTCGCTCTCTTTGACCATCGGTCCGACTTTCGATTTCTCGTCGAGTTGATTGCCCGTCGTCAACGCTTCGACTTTGGGTTTCAGCAGCGCCGAGAAAATCGCCGTATACTTTTTCGCCGCCAACACCCGCTGCGTCGAGATACAGGTCTGACCGGCATTGCCATAGCCGGTCATCGCGACACGGCGTTCGCCACTTTGTCCAGGTCGGCGTCCGGCATGACGATAACTGGGCTGTTTGAGCCGAGCTCCATGGTGACTTTTTGATCCCGGCGGTGCGGCAGATGCGATCGCCGACTTCCCGGCTGCCGGTGAACGTCACTTTGCGCACGCGCCGGTCGGCGACCAGGGCATCGCCGATCTCGCCGCCCGAGCCGGTGATGCATTGGATCCTCTCCGGCGGCAACCCGATTCAAGCAAAATCTCAGTGAGCTTCGAGCGCCGAAAGCGGCGTATCGGAGGCCGGTTTGACGATGACCGTATTACCTGCGGCCAATGCCGGCCCGACTTTGTGGCAGACTAAATTGAGCGGAAAATTAAACGGCGCAATCGCCGCCACCACACCGCACGGCACGCGCAGCGTGAAGCCGAATTTCTTGCTGCCGGTCGGATCCGCGTCCAGCGGCACGGTCTCGCCGTGGATGCGTTTGGCCTCTTCCGCCGAGCCCATCATGGTTTCCACGGCCCGGCTAGCTTCGCCGCGTCCTTCGGCGATCATTTTTCCTTCTTCCTGGAAATGGTTTGTCCCAAGTCCTCGTTGCGCGCCGCCAGCAGATCGGCGGCCTTGCGCAGAATCTTCCAGCGCTCGTAGCTCGACAGCTTCGCCATCACCTTGCGCCGCGCTCGGCGTAGGCCAAAGCTTTCTCCAGATCGCCGGCATCGGCTTTCGGCACCGTGTCGATGATCGAATCGTCGAACGGATTGCGCGACTTCGATCTTTTTCGCCTTATCGATCCATTGCCCTGCGATAAAGTTCTTCACGACAACGAACCTCGATTAGCAGTTTCAGACTAATTCTACTAGCTGTTGATCTACTCGCTGCCATTTTCGCCGGAATTGCCGCGATAGAAACTCCGGCCGTAGGCGCGGTGAAACTACCGTCCATTTCGAGCCCGGCTCCTTTCGCCGGCAAGTTTTGAATCGCTTGGATCTTGCCGTCAAGATCGTCCAGTGAATGAAGCATAACGGCTTCGACCGTCTGCGGCAACTTGGGCGAGCCGAATTCATAGGCGCCGTGATGGCTGACCAGCAGGTGCTTCACCAGCAGCGCCAGTTCCGTCGGAAAATCGGGAATCGTGGCAATTTTCTGGTCGACCAACTCGACTTCCATCACCAAATGGCCCAAGAGCTGGCCCGCGTCGGTGTAATCCACCGCCCGCTCAAAAGGAAAACTCATAGACTTTGCCGATGTCATGAAGAAAGCCGCCGATCAGCAAGAGATCGACGTCGATGCCGCGATAGTTCTCGACGACTGTCAGGATCAGCTTGAGCAGCGACAGCGTATGCTCGAGCAAACCGCTTAAATAAGGATGATGGGATCGTTTTGGCGCCGGGCGCCTGCTTCAAAAGATTCATCAGCTCCGTCATCGGCAAAGAAGCTTCGGCAAGAGCCAGCAGGTGCGGATTCTTGATCGCGCGGAGAATCGACTGAAGCTCTTCCAGCATAGCGTCAGGCATCGAAAGCGCTCTTCGGCAAGAAATCTTCGGCCGCGACCTTTGATTCTTCGACGCGCATCACGTCCTGCACCCGGATCTGCATTTTCCTTGATACAGCGTCGCCTGGCCGCGCACCCGGACAAAGTCATTGCGTTCAAATCCGCGTCCCAGATCATCGGCGCGGTCCCATATCCGCGCTTCGATTTCACCGCTGCGATCGAGCAGCTTTGAGTCAAGTAACTGCTGCCGCCCTTGGTGACGCCGTGATTTTTCTGACGCGACCAAAAACAGATCGTCGATCGGCTGATTTTCGCGGATATCGGCGGCGTAGAGAGATTTCATGTCACGGCCCTCAAGGCATTATCTTAATGTCTGAGCCAGATCATAAAGCGAGCGGACCAAAAAATGCTGCAAAAACATCACAGCGATCAAACAACGACCGGCGAGAGATCGAAGCCGCCGACGATCACCGGTAAACGCGCGCGCACTCGCTCCAACACCGGCTCGGTCGCGCTGTAGAAAGCGCACAATCGGATTGTTGTAGGATCCGCCTGCACAAACGAGATCACGATGCGGCCGATGAGTATCCAGACATAGGCCCACAGAACATAGTCGAGAACCTGAGCCACAGCGAACAGCAGGTTGGTAAAAATAAACATCCGATCACGTACGCGGGCCAAAGAGCGCTGTGCCGATGCGCACGATCGTCGCGCCTTCTTCGACGGCGACGGGGTAATCGTGCGTCATGCCCATCGACAGCTCTTTTGAGTCGACGTTGGGAAGCCTGGCTCGCTGAGTTTTCCTTCAGCTCGCGCAGCTCGCGAAAATACGGCCGCACTTGTTCGGGATCCTGCCTGAACGGCGGCACCGTCATCAGTCCCTCGACTCGCAAATTGGCCAGCTTTGCGACGCTTTCCAGCAACGATGCCACGTGATTCTTGGCGATGCCGCTCTTGCTTTCCTCGCCGCCGAGATTGATTTCCACAAAAGCTCGGATGATTTGCCCACGCCGCCGTCCTTCTTTATCGAGCTCTCGCGCCAGCGCGAGATTATCCAGCGACTCAATCACGTCGAACAGCTCGACCGCGAGCCTGACTTTGTTGCGCTGCAGATGGCCGATCATATGCCATTCGACCAGCGTTGAAATTTCGCTTTTTTCTCGCCGGCTTCCTGCACATAGTTCTCGCCGATGAGCGTAACCCCGGCCGCTAGCGCGGCGCGAATCGCCTCAATACTCTGCGATTTAGCAGCAGCAAGCAATTTGATCGCGCTCGCTTCGCGCCCGCTTTTCGCGGCTGCCTCGTCTATGCGCTCGACGAGCTTTCGATAATTACCGCCGACGTCGGCCATGAGGGCAATTGCTTACCATAATAGGATTGATAATTCACTCTCCGGCGGCGGCGCTTAGATTGGCGCCGCCGAGTCGCGTAATGGTCTCGGCACGGAGAGAAAAAATCATGCCGTTCGAATACCTGCCGATCATGGCGCAACACTCGGCGCCCAAGCCGCCGCGCGTGCTGGCAGCGCCGTCGAAGCCGGCCTGGCGTGAACTCAATAAATCGACGCGCGAATCGCGCATCGCTTTACTGAGCAGCGCGGCATTGCGGTTGGTCGACCAAGCGCCTTTCATTCCGCGCGAAGACCTGAGCTATCGCCGTTTGCCTGCGGATCCGGGTGCCGGCGCGATCATTATCGACCACCATTCGGGAATCGGCCAAGTGCCGAGGCAGGACCCCGAGATCGTCTTTCCGCGCACCGTTTTGGCAAAGCTGGCGGCGCAAGGAATCATCGGCGCGCTATCGCCCTTTCACTTCTCTTTCATGGGCGGCGTGCGGCGCCATGAAGATTGAAAATTCACTCGCGCCGGCGCTCGCCCGAGAACTGCAGCAAGCCGGGGTCGACTTGGCTTTGCTCGTTCCCTATTGACCTTTTTGCCATGAGACCGTCGGTCTCATCGCCCACGTCATCGAAGGCCAGGCATTCCGACTCTGGTCATCGGCACGGCGCACGATATCTTGACTCAAGTCACGCCGCCGCGGGCGGCGCTTCGTCGATCATCCGGTCGGCAGGACTTTCGGGCCGCCGCACGAACGGGCGCGTCACGAACTGGTATTAGCCAAAGCTTTGGCCGAGCTAGAACAATTCGCGCGCCCCGGCGAGATCCGCGATCTTAAGATCAATTGGTCGCCGGACGGCTCGCGTGCGTGGGAAGATGAGCTCCGCGCAGAGCTGCTGCGCGACCGTTGACACAAAGTGAATTTGATAGTTAATTGCGGGAAATTCCGCGACCGTTAATAAGGAGTAATGAATGGCGCAAAAGTCTTTTCCGATCCTGGCCCGCGCTCGCGATATCATTGGCGCGCTTACCGGCCTATGCGGCCGCGCCCTATTATGAAGGCAAAACGGTTAGAATTATCGTCGGCTTTTCCGCCGGCGGCGGCGTTGATACCTATTCCCGTCTGATCGCGCGCCATCTAGGCAAACATATTCCAGGCGGCCCGGCGATCGTCGTCGAAAACATGCCTGGCGCTGCCAGCCTCGTTCGCCGCCAATCATGTCTATAACGTGGCCAAACCCGATGGACTTACAATTCTGAATTTTCATGGCAACCAAGTGATCAACCAGGTGATCGGCAAGCCCGGCATCGAGTTCGATGCGCGCAAGTTCGAATATATCGGCATCCCGACCCAAGAACAACGTCGCCTGCGCCTTCAACAAAGCCAGCGGCATTACGACGTTCGATAGCCTGAAAACGCCAAGACGCCCGGTGAAGCTCGGCGGGGTCGCGCCGGGTGATACAACCTACAACACGGCGAAGCTTCTGATCGCGGCTCTCAAGCTGCCGATCCAACTCGTCGCCGGCTATAAAGGCACGGCCGAAATCCGCCTCGCCGCCGAGGCGGGCGAAGTGGCGGGCGGCTGCTGGCAGTGGGAGTCGATTAAGTCGATTTGGCGCCAGGGGCTCGACTCCGGCAACGTTGCGGTCGTGCTGCAGGTCAACGCTCAACCTCATCCCGAATTAGCCAAGGTGCCCAACGCTATCGATTTCGCAACCAACGAGAACAGCAAATTGTTGCTCAAGTTCGGCGGCCATGATCCGTCGGCGATCACTCGTCCCTACGCGGTCGCACCAGGTACGGCGAAAGACCGGGTACAGATGCTGCGCAAAGCGTTTGTCGACAGTTTGAAAGATCCGGAATTTATCGCGGATGCCAAAAATCGCGTCTCGATACCGACCCGCTGACCGGCGAAGAAATCGAAAAGATCGTCGGGCAACTTTTTAAGATGAACGCATCCCCTGGTGAACCAGTTGAAAGAAATCCTAAATTAGCGTGACAAATAAATAGCTGCAAAGTTTTCAGGAGATCCTATGAAGGCAATCATCGGCGTAGTGTTGAGCGCGCTTTTCTCGCTTCTGCATTTCGCTTCGGCCATGGCCCAGGACGGATTTTATAAGGGCAAAACGGTGCGCATCATCGTCACGGCGCTTCCGCGGGCGGTGGCTACGACACGTACTCACGCACGATCGCTCGACACATGGGCAAGCACGTCCCCGGAAACCCGGTCTTGATTGTCGATAATATGCCCGGCGCGGGATTCTTGATTTCCGCGAATTATATGTACAAATCGCCAAACCCGACGGCTTGACCGTCGGTCATTTCATTGGCGGGCTTTTCCTACAACAACTGCTCGGCAAGCCCGGCGTCGAGTTCGACGCGCGAAAATTCGAATACATCGGCGTTCCGGCGCAGGACAACTATATGCTCGGCGTGCACAAGAGCACAGGCATCACCAGTATCGAGCAATGGCTCAATTCCAAGACTGTGGTAAAGCTCGGCGGCGTCGGCGCCGGCTCTGCCACCGATGACATACCAAAGTTCTCGCCGTCGCGATCGGCCTGCCTATGCAATTGGTTAGCGGCTACAAGGGTACTGCCGATGTTCGCCTCGCCTTTGATAGCCAAGAAATTTTGGGGTCTGCAATTCGTGGGAATCGTTCAAAGCGACGTGGAGCAAGGAGCTTAGTTCGGGCGACGTGGTTATCGTTTTGCAAAACGTCGCCAAACCGCACCCCGAACAATCAAAATTGCCGCTGGCAATCAACTATGCCAAAACTGACGAGGGTCAAAAACTTATCAAAGCCTTAGTGCATAGCGTTGGCCCAACCGCACGCCCTATGTGTTGCCCCCGGGCACACCGAAGGATCGAGTGCAGATTCTGCGTAAAGCATTCATGGACACTATGAAGGATCCCGAATTTCTCGCCGACGCGAACAAAGCAAAGCTCGACATCAACCCGCTCGACGGCGCCGAGCTGGAGAAGAACGTGAAAGAAGTCTTCAATCTCGACCCCGCACTAATTCCACGCGCCAAAGAAATTTTGAAATGACGGCCGCGCAGAGACCGTCATCCTGAACGCGCAGTGAAGGATCTCGCCCAGTGTCGTCTTCAGGATGACTTTTCTACGAAGCTCACGCCGCAACCGCCACAAGCTAGAGGCTGCAAGCCGAAGCAATGCCTCGATAGTCGGGCGGAGATCGACGTGGGTGTGACGTTTTGTTTTGTTAACGATGTGAAACGAACTATCCTGGGGCAGGCGAATGTACGTCCAGATCCGCGCCGACTCGGGAACTTTGACACCGTGTTCGCCCCATGACTGAGAAGTAGCACCGCGGCACATGGTCCGTGGTCATGATCACGGTGGTCTTTCGGCCGTACTCCCCCATCGTATTCAGCGTTTCGATTAATTCTTCGAGCCATTGATCGTACCGGTGCAGCGTTTCTGTGTAACCGGGAAAATTCCGTTGGTGACCGTAAAAATCCGCGTCGACAAACGAGATAAACATAAAATTCGGCCGATGCCGGTGCAGGTAAGTTATGGCGTGCCGATAGGTATGCTCGTCCAGCCGACCTGCTTTACGATAGTGTTCCGACTCCCATTGTTTGTCTCCTTGCAACATATTGTTGTTGCGCTGTTCGCTGTCCATCGGACCATCGAACAAGGGCTCGTCGCCGGCGTTGACGAACGTCGTCTTCGCTTTGCTCTCGACCGCGCACGCAATCCGGTTCCAAGATGCCAGTGTCGCAACTTTTTTGGGATGGAGCTTGAACTCGCGCACGAACCGTTCGGGGAAGGTCTCGGTCGAAACCCGGCCACACTTGTTGTGAGCGCAGTCCTGAACTGCGCCGGCGAAGATACTTTGATACGCCGGCAAGCTGACTCTGTAAGGATTCGCCACGCGGTCGTTCATGAACAGGTGGCCATCGCCCGACAAAGTGGAGTGGAGATAAGAAAATATCGGCGCGTTTTGGTTTTGCGTCGCCGCGATTTCCTGCCAGCGCACACCGTCCAACATGACCAGGATAACGTTCGATACGGTTTCCGGCGACGATGATTCCTGCGGATCGACATCGGTCGCGGTCCAAAGCGAGCTATTGGCGCAATCATCGTCGAGCGCGTCGATACTGAACGCAGGTATCACAAGGCCGCTCATATAGATGAAAACAAGCAGGAAACCGAGGAAAATCATGCGCAGCCAGCTTTTCTCTCGCGTCGTCACAGCCGGCCGTAAACGCACGATCAATACCACGTAAGGCGAGCGTAGATTTCTGTGCTTGCATAGGAAAATTTACCGCGGACGGCCGACAAAAATGTCCATCGCGCAAAAATGTCCGGACAGTCAAAGACCGCAATCAGCAGGCGTGACATCCACTGTCACAATATGTCGTTTGTCTTTGTCATAGTAGGCGTAGCGCAAGGTCACGCCTTTTGAGAAAGTCGTCGCGTGTCTCGGGCTGGTTGCACGCTCCTGGGCGATCTTTTGCTTGGCCCCAGCAGCAAATTTTTGCGGATTCACTTGGCTCACCGAATACCCCGCAAGCGATAATTATAAATTAGCATGCCCTGATGTCCTTCGGCCGGCATGAGCTCTGTTTCCTTATCGATCATGACCGGCACCGAACGATTGATCTCGGCGGCGATTTTGCCGAGGTAGGCAGCCGAGCGCGGATCTTCTTTCTTTGCTAAGTAACCCGGCAAAATCCACCATGCCAAATAGGCTGCCAAAGCTCCGGCGACGATCCAAAGGAGCGATTTCATCATCGTAAAGCCTTTCATTCACCACCGACCCATGGGTTCATTTATGCTCCGGTGTTGGCGCGCGGATTTCAACCAGATGCCAGGTCGTACTACTCCTCGCTTCCGGAAGTAATGATCCACTTGCGCGGCAGCTTCGGTAAGCGCTGTAGATCGCGTTCCTTGATCAACAAGTAACCGGCTTGTCCCCGCGCGAGCAAGGCATCGAGCGCAAAGTGGCGTCGATAGGATCGGCATAACGTCCCGCGCCGTATAGAAATTAAAGTCATTCATGGTGTCGGCGTAGACGTAAACCGGAACCGTGGCCGGGACGATTTGATTCACTTGCTGGGAGAACAACCGCGGCGATTTGAAATTTTCCAAATAGGGCATGAGCCAAATCGCGGCGCAAAGCACAGTCAATGCCATCATCGCTGCGATCGACGCGGCAGCTTGGAGCGGCCGGCGACGCCATAAAAACAACACAGCGCCGCTTCCACCGCAGCAGGAGCACTAGGCTCGTCGGCAGCATCGCCGCGAAGGCGTCGCGCCTGACGAACCATGCCGCGCAGAGGAACAGCGAATCCGGCGATGACGACGAGGCCAAAGAAAGCGATCGTCAGTCCTTGATAGGCAGCGCTTAGCGCGATCTTTCCGGTCGCCAGATCATCGAAATAGCTTCCGACGAACAGAGCCAATGTCGGCATCAGGGGCAACAGATATAAATCGCGCTTCGTATCGGAAAAAGTAAAAAATAAGAATACCGAGAAAAACCACAGCACAAAAAACTGCACGATCGGGTCGGCCCATCGACGGCGATACGGCCGAAAAGCAAAAGCGCGGGAATCAGAAAAATCGTCCAGGGCAGGAAATCCGCCGGCAGCGTGGTCAAATAATAGTAGAACGGTTGGCGATGCCCGGCGCCCGCGGTGTAGCGCTGGATATGATGAATATAGATAAAGTCGGCGAGCCATTTTCCATCGGTCGCGCGCGTTACTAAGTAAAACCAGGGAGCCGCGATCAAAAAAACAGCGGCAAGCCGAGGTGGAGCTTTAGCACAAAAATCAGCCGCCATTCGCGCCGGACCAGCATTACTGCGAGGAACAGGAGTCCGGGCAGGACGACGCCGATCAGCCCCTTGGTTAAAGTCGCCAGGGCTATAAACAGGTAAGTGAACAATATCTCGTGCGGCTGGCCTTTGTGGAAAAGCGAGCGCGCGCCAAAGTAGACGGCAAAGACGAAAAAAGCGCAAAACACCATGTCGACATGCGCCCAGCGCGCTTCCCAGACCACCCGCATGGTGGTCGCCAGTATCGCGGCGGCGATAAATCCCGTCCGGCCGTTGAAGAAATCTCGACCCAAAGGTAGGTTCGAAAACAAATCCGACGCCGCCCAGGGCAGCGGGCAAGCGCACCGTCCATTCGTTGACGGCGCCAAAAACTCGCGCGCCGAACAGCGCCAACCAGAAATAAAGAATCGGTTTATCGGTGTAGAGATCGCCATTGATCGTCGGCACGATCCACTCGTTTTTGCTGAACATGACGCGAGCGATCTCGGCATAGCGTGGCTCGACGGGCGCCCAGAAATCCCGCATGCCAAGGGCAGAGATATAGAGCATGAAACATAGGAGGCAGAGATAAAGCGGGTAAAGCTTTTTGCGTGTCCGGACTAGGCGCTGATGATGGGAAAGACATCGAAGGTTTTGTCACTGGACAGAGATAACTTGTTCTTATACATGACCCGTCCTACGACACCAACGACGACATACCGTATCCGTAATACGGCACAGACAAGCGAATTCTCAAGCTAAAAAAACGGGGAGGAAAACGTTCTGTCTCCCTCCCCGCCTGCGAAACTAGTCGACAATTGTCCTAGTATTGATAAAGCAACTGCACGAGCTAAAGTCGTCTGATTTGAATCGGCACCGTTAGCCCCTTTTTTATAGACGGGTCGATTGGCCCAGTCTTGCCTAAGCTCCGCTCGTCAAAGGAGCATTTTGGTGAATTTGTAGGTTCCTGCCAACGTCACTTCACCTAGGAAACGTTGTGCACGGGAGTGCTGGCCGCAAAACCTTGTGTTCTCGACGCCCCCTGGTCTAAAAAATAGCTCCGTTCGGACTGCCGTGCTGAACCGCTCAGTCCAGGCCCAAGATCCAACAGCGGCAAAGGCGTACCACTGTGCATTCCTAAGTCCCGTCGGGGTCGACGCCTGGTGCTCAGTACCAAAGGTGTATTCTAGAAGAACGGTGAGAGGGTCCATCGGCTTGATCGTGGCTACGTTGCTCCAGGTAATACGCTGATTGTGGGTGTTACGCGTCTGTTCCGGCCCGACAACGATATTGCTCGCCAACCCGAAGGTATCGGACGGCGTAAAATTAACTCCGCCCAAAAACGACGGCGAGCCGTTGTTGTCACGAGGATCATCCCAGCCGGTCACGAGTCCACCGCTCACGCTGAGCGTCTTGAGAGCCGGATAAGTAAAAAGAGTCCCCAGGTGACGTAAAGGGACGGCATAGTTAAAAGCGAACGAGCGGGAAATTTCATCGTTGTAGTTTCCTGGGTTTAGAAGGATTTCCGTTCCCAGGGTGTGTCACAAACAAACCACCCTTGAATTGAATACCTTCACCGACGGGGATCGTGGTGGTAACATATGACTCGCGCACCTCGGCTGAAGGTTCCTTGTGCAATCTTTTCCCCACAGCGTCGCTTCCCTCAACAGCTCTCCAGTGCGGCCGAAATCACCGGAGAGGTGAAAACCGACGCCCCAATCCTTCTCGGGCTTGTCCAACGCTATATGAAAATCGTTAAATTCGATTTTATTTTGGTCCATATCAAAATATCGACCGCTGATCTTGGAGGGACTTTTCGGATGATTAGAACTCCAAGTGTAACTCGTGTCAAAGTACCCGCTAATGCCAATGCCTAATGCTTTCTCTACCGCACCCTTGCCGTCAGCGATCTTGCCATCCAATACGCCGACGCAACAGTCTAAGCTGAGCCAGCCCCGGACCGAGAGGTTTTTCCTCTGCCGGAGCAGGTGTTGGTTCCTCGGCGGCGTGAATGGCCATCGGTGGCAACACAGAGCTTCCCTAACAAGATGAGTAACGCTGCCAATCCCTTTTTCATCGTCTCAACCTCCTCGCAAATTCAAAGCACTAAAATAAGTCACTAGCTTTTACCATGCTCATAACCTGAGAGTCTATCTTTTGGATCTCAAAATTCTTGAAATCTAACTTCAGTCCTAGACTTCACGCTCAATGGGATCAATTTCCGAGAAACCCACGCCTGCAATAATTGCGATCGCTCAAATCTTAGTCACGATGGCGCCTAGCTTTTGGGCAGCACCTCTCAGCTACGATCCCAGCAGTGAATCACCTAATGCTCAATTCCCCTGATTTTTCATTACTGCTACGGAACTGAACCGGAATTTAACAAAACAGTCCCGAATCAATGCAAATGTCGGCCCAAATTTACGGTCTCGCAATAAAAATATGGGTTGTTGATTCATGCAATACACCAACCGACCGTTTGCTGACATAGAAACACTCCGCATTCCGCGCTCGGTAATCGAGCAGCTCGCGGTTAATTAACTCGTAGAAAATCACATCTTCAGTGAAGATATCCGCTGCCCTTCAAAGTGATGAGCTTGAAATGCCCGGCCCTGCGCCGACGAGATAAACATTGCCATCAGGCTCTTGGTCATAGTTCAGCGATCTCAATTATCCTCAAGCGGAAAATCGGCAACTTTACGCACCCGCACCGCGCATGCCTTAAGCTCGGGCTGACGCGAAACCGGATCGCGTGCGCTGAGCGTCAAGTTATTCGCCGCTTTGAAAAAGCCTTCGTCCCTGCTCCAATGAAACGGCAGAAAACATGTGCCCTGGACGATCTCTTCGGTGACTCTCGCCTGCGCCATCACTTTGCCGCGGCGCGAAATGATCTCGACGAAGTCGGCGTCTTGTATATGATGCCGCGGCGCGCGTCGGCGCGGTTGATCTCAAAACCGGATCGGGCGCGCGGCGCCGCAGCGCCGCATTTTTTCCCGTGCGCGTCATAGTATGCCAGTGATGCTTGAGCCGCCCCGTGGTTAAAATCAGTGGATAGTCGTCGTCCGGGCTCTCGACCGGCGGCGCATGTTCAACTGCGATGAAAGCGGCCTTGCCGTCGGCCGTCGCGAAGCGCCCGTTTTCATACAGCCTCGTCCCTTTTGTCGGTTTGGATTTGGGATACGGCCACTGCACCGGTCCACGGCTTTTGAGACGCGTGTAACTCGCGCCGGAGATGTCGCACAAAGTCCCTTCCGTGAGCGCCACGAACTCGGCAAAGATTTCTTCCGCCGACTGATACATAAAGTTGGCGCCGAATCCCAGCGCGTAGGCGAACAGGGAAATAATTTTCCAATCCGGCAGCGCCTCGCCGGGCGGCTCGGCGAGCTTCGGCATATAAGTGACGCGCCGCTCGGAATTGGTCATCACGCCCTCTTTTCGCTCCACTGGGCCGCGGGCAAGATGACATGAGCGAGACGGCTGGTAGCTGTCGGATGATAGGCGTCTTGAACCACCACGAGCTCTGCTTGGCGCAGCGCTTTTTCGATCAGGTCGATGTCCGGCGCAGAAGCAGCCGGGTTGGTGCAGAGAATCCAAATCGCCTTCAGCTTGCCCTGCGCCAATGCTTCAAACTGCTCTAAGGCGGCGAGGCCCGGCTTCGGAGCGATGCTGCCGCGCGGCACCGCCCAGTGACGTTCGACCTTGGCTCGATGCTGCGGATCTTCCACGCTGCGGTAACCGGGCAACATGTTGGATAGGCCGCCGACTTCCCGGCCGCCCATTGCATTGGGTTGGCCGGTCAAAGAAAACGGTCCTGAACCCGGCTTGCCGATCTTTCCGCTAGCAAGGTGGAGATTGATAATCGCATTGTTCTTCTGCACGCCGACGGAGCTCTGATTCACGCCCATGCTCCAGAGCGTGAGCGCGCTTTGCGCCATGCCGAATATCAACGCCGCTTCGACGATCAGACACTCCGGCACGCCGCAAATCTCTTCGGCTACCTTCGGCGGATATCTCTCGACGATTTCCTTGAGCTCGCGAAAACCATTGGTGTGTTGGGCAACGAATTCGCTGTCGATCAAGTTCTCATGGATGAGAACCCAAAGCATGCTGTTCAGCAACGCGACGTCGCTGCCCGGTTTAAGCGGCAGATGCAGATCGGCGAAGTCCGCGGTTTCGGTGCGGCGCGGGTCCACGCTGATGACGGTCACTCTCTTCGGATCGCTTTGCTTGCGCTTTTTGATCCTTTTGAAGATGACCGGGTGGCAATCTGCGGTGTTGGTGCCGATGAGCAACAGACAGTTGGCCTCGTCGATATCGGCATACGAGTTCGGCGGGCCATCGGAACCGAGCGAGGTTTTGTACCCGGCCACCGCCGAGGCCATGCAAAGGCGCGAGTTGGTGTCAAAGTTATTGGTGCCGAGAAAACCTTTCGCCAGTTTGTTGGCAACATAATACTCCTCCGTCGTCAGCTGGCCCGAACCGTAAAAAGCGACGGCATCAGGGCCGTGCTCGTCGATGATCGCACGAAACCGTTTCGCCAAATAGGTCATGACCTGCTGCCAGGAAACCCGCTTGAAAGGGCTGTCCTGACATTGGCGCAGCTGAGGATAGACTAACCGATCATGGGTCTGGATAACTTCCGGCAAATAGATCGCTTTGAGGCAAAGATCGCCCAAACTCGACGGATGATCAGGATCACCTTTGATTCTAGTCACCGCACCAGCGCGAATTTTTGCCAGCAGACCGCAGCCGACGCCGCAATAGGGACAGTAAGATTTTCCCAGCGCTCGCTGCCGTTAGGTTGTATCGTTTCCACGTCGTGCGAGATCCGCTGGGTATTGAATCGAAGTGCGACAGCGCTTTGGCTTCCGCATGTCTCAGATTATCGACGTACTCGTCCAGGGCTCGTAGTTTGCGATAATTTGGAAGGAAACGATTGAAACCAGTGAATTACTCGTTCAGGAAAAGCTCTTCCGGCATCACCGCGCGCGGCAACAGCCATCGGCTGCGCTTCGACAGCAACAATCATGTCACTGTTTCGCGCCGCCCGTTCTTCGAGAAAGCTTAGAAGCTGCTTGCGTGCCTGATGATATTGGGGATCGTCGATGATCATGAGTCGATCGCGCGGTCGTTCAAACGGCACCGTGACGATTTCGCCGACCGTGGCGGCCGGGCCGTTGGTCATCAGCACGATGCGGTCGGCGAGCAACAACGCCTCGTCAACATCGTGGGTAACCATGAGTACCGTTTTATGCGTTTCGGCGCAGAGCCGAATCAATTGGTCCTGCAGCTCCATGCGGGTCACCACGTCGAGCAGACTGAAAGGCTCGTCGAGCAAAAGCACCTTGGGCTCCAACGCAAAGGCGCGGGCGATGCCGACGCGCTGACGCATGCCGGCGGAAAGCTGCTCCGGGTAACAATCGGCAACATCGTTAAGGCCCACTGAAGCGAGGAACTTATCAGCGCGCTTTAAGCGCTCGTCGGGTTTGCTAGGATGGCTGACCTGTTCGAGCGCGAGCAATACGTTCTCCCGCGCGGTCAACCACGGCAGCAACGCCGGAGATTGAAACACCACGCCGCGGTCCAATCCCGGCCCAACCACTTCGCGGCCGGCCACGATCACTCCGCCTTCGGTGGCGTCGTTGAGGCCCATGGCGATCGACAACACCGTGGATTTACCGCAGCCCGAGTGGCCGACGATACATACGAATTCGCCTTCACCGACGCGCAAATTGAAGTCCTTGACGATGACGGAAGGGCCGTGCTCGGTAGCGTAACTTTTGCCCAGGCTTGTCAATTCGAGAAACGGAATCATCCTAATGGTTTCTCCGTTCAGTGAAGCAATTTTTCCACGGCTGAGTCTGTGGCGCCGCGCTTTCTGCCGGACATAAGAACATTCACGGTATCTCGCCGCACCCGCTGATAAGCGGGCTCATCGATTAACTGGGAGCGCGAGCGCGGATGGGGCGTCTCGACGCGGACGGCGGGTCCGAGAGTCGCTCCCGGTCCGGATGTCAGCGTGTAGATTGAGTCAGCGAGTAAAATCGCTTCATCGATGTCATTGGTGATCATCACGACGGTTTTCCGCGTTTCTATCCAGATGCGCGCCAACTCTTCCTGCAAAGTCGCGCGGGTGAGCGCGTCGAGGGCGCTGAACGGCTCGTCCATCAGAAGCACCTTGGGGTCCATCGCTAAACCGCGCGCCACCGCGACGCGCTGGCGCATGCCGCCGGAAAGTTCCCGCGGCACTTTCTTCATCGCCGCGCCGAGATTGACCAAGTTGATATAGCGCTCAGCACGGTCCCGTTTCTCGGCCTCGGCAAGATGAGGTGCCACGGCGTCAACAGCGAGATAGACGTTTTCGAAAACGTTCATCCAAGGCAGCAAGGAATAATTTTGAAACACTACGCCGCGGTCGGGACCCGGCCCGTCGATCGACCGTCCATCGAGAAGAATTTCGCCACGGTCGGGCTCCAACAGTCCGGCGATCAATGAAATCAACGTCGTCTTACCCGACCCGGACCGGCCGACAATACAAACAAATTCGTTTTCGTCGATCGCCAAATTGATGTCGCTTAACACCGCCAGCCTGGCGCTATCTGCCGACGCGCCAGTCGCGTTGCGCCGATAACTTTTGCCAACTCCCTTGATTTCAAGATAGGCCATCGCGTGTCTCAGGCGGTTTTGAAACGTCGCTCGACCACGCTCATGAGCCGGTCGAGAGCAAAGCCGATGAGCCCGATGGAAATGACGGACAGGAGAATATGCGAGTAGACGAGACTGTTGTATTCCTGCCAGAGAAAACCTCCCAGACCGGGCGAACCGGTCAGCATTTCGGCGGCGACGATCACCAGCCAAGCCATGCCGAGGCTCAGACGATAGCCGGTGAACATGTAGGGCAACGTCGCGGGGATCATAATCTTGCTGAGCTTCTTGAGCGGCGAGAGTTTCAGCACCCGACCGACGTTGAGATATTCGCTGCTGATGCTGCGCACGCCCATCGCCGTATTGATCACCGTCGGCCACATAGCGCAGAGCGCGATCGGTGAACAGCGCCGCCGGTTCCGACTGCTTGAAGATGACCAGACCTAACGGCAGCCAAGCCAACGGCGAAATCGGTCGGAGCACTTGAATCACCGGATCGAAAGCTCGGTGAAAATTCGCCGAGAGGCCGAGCAAAAAACCCAATGGCGTGCCGATCGCGATTGCCAAGAGAAAACCCTTTGCCACGCGAATAAGACTTAAAAACGCGAAGCGGAGAATGCCTTGGTTCATCTCGCCATCTTTGAAAAACGGGTTGAGGATATAGTTCTGGCTTTCTTGCCAGGTGCGCAGCGGCGACGGCAAATCGGGCGCCACCTTGAGGCTGAGAGCCGTCCAGATAATCAACACTAGGCCGATACCGAACATCGGCAAGATCATCGCGGCGGAGTCCATGCGTTTTTCCATTTTGCAACTTTCCTCTACGCCAGGTTGTTGATCGAGAATTTCTTTACGTAATCTTCCGGTTTGGCGGGATCGAACTCGATCTTGTCAAAGAGTGTTTCCTTTTTCATGTCTTCTTTCGGTACGGTAATGCCCATCTCCTTGGCGACTTCACGGTAGATATCGGGCCGATGAACTTTATTGACGATGCCTGTGTAATCCGGCGCGGCTTTCACCATGCCCCAGCGGCGGAATTGTGAGAGCCACCACACGCCATGCGATTTCCACGGGAAATTCGATATTGCGATCGAAGAAGTCATGTACAAAGGATCCTTTTCCCTGCGACCGTCGCCGTAATCGTAATCGCCGAGCATGCGCCCGAGAATCACTTCTTTCTGGGTGTTGATATATTGCGGTTTCGACACCACCTCGGCCATGTGCGCGCGATTTTCCAGTTTGTCGATGTACTGGCTCGACTCCGTCACCGCGCGCAGGATGGCTTTGACGGTTTTCGGGTTCTTGTCGGCGAAATCGGCAGTAAACGCTAAAACTTTTTCCGGATGATCCTTCCAGATTTGCTGCGTCGTGATCGCGGTGAAACCAATGCCGTCAGCGATAGCGCGCGCGTTCCACGGCTCGCCGACGCAGAAACCGTCCATCTTACCGACTTTCATATTCGCCACCATTTGCGGCGGCGGGATCGTAATCAACGAAACATCCTTGTCGGGATGAATACCGCCTGACGCCAGCCAATAGCGCATCCACATAGCGTGCGTTCCCGGCGGAAAAGTCATGGCAAAGCTCATCGGTTCGCCCTTCGCTTTGGCTTCCATAACAACCGGCTTGAGTTGCTGCGGCGTTTTTACGCCTTTGGCGAGCAATTCTTTGTCGAGCGTGATCGCCTGACCGTTACGGTTGAGATAGAAAGGGACGATCATCGGCTTTTGCGGCGAGCCGAGAAGTCCCATGGTCGACGCGTAAGGCATGCCGAGAAGCATGTGCGTTGCCTGGTTTTCGCCGAGATTGATTTTGTCGCGGATCGCGGCCCAGGATGCTTCCTTGAGAGATCGTTGACTCGATGCCGTATTTTTGAACAGTCCCAATTCGTGCGCCATCACGATCGACGAACAATCGGTCAAGGCAATGATGCCAATCCGGATGCTCGTCGTCTCTGGACCGTCCGCGGCGTACGCGCCGCCGATCCAGCCCTTTGGCATTCCGGCCAACAGGGTACCCTAACGCGCCGCCAGACAGTTTTAGAAAATTTCGCCGAGTCAAATCTTGGCTTTGCTTTTTTCACTTGAGCCACGTCATCATCCTTCCAATAAAAATTGGTCCCCTTGTGCCACCAGCTTGAAAACCCTGACTTTCAATTTGGGATCCGTCGAGCACGCCCCGGTCTTGAGATCGAATTTGTATCGATGCAGAGGGCACACGACTTCACCACCTTCGATCCAACCGTTACAAAGCTGGCCGCCCTCGTGCGGACAGATGTTTTGAATGCCGTAAAGTTGTCCGTTGTTTTTGAATACAGCCATTTCTTCACCTCGTGCGCGCACTAACTTCGCGCTGCCTTCTGCGAGCTCTTGAGATTTTATTATGGGCCGCTCCACTTCGGCTGCAGGCTTGGACGGCACAGCTACGGCTGAGAGGAATCTTTCTCAACTGCTGGCGCATCGCTTTGAACGCGCCGTGCTTGACTAAACCGCCGACGACGTCGGCCAAATCCTACACGGCACGTCTTCCATGATTTTTACCGGACGTTGGCCTCGCATCCGGTAGCGCCGCCGGCAAACACGTCGACCGCTTCGATGATTTCGCCGTTGACTTTGATATTTTTGCCGAGCAGGCCGATGTCGCGGCTGTGTGGTTGCCGCAACCCGCCGGACAGCCGGACCAATGCATGCGCAGCGCCTGGGTCTTGCCGAGCTTGCGCTTCCAGAGCGCGCGCGGTCTTCAGCGCCCACCCCTTGGTCTCGATCAAAGCGAAATGGCGGTAGTCCATGCCGGTGCAGCTCACCAGACCGCGCATGACCTCGGAAGGATCGTAACGTAGCTCCTGGAGCACGGGCTCGCTGGTGAGCTCGCCGATCATGCGGTCGGGCACGTTGGGAATAATCAAATTCTGCCCGACGGTCAGTCGGATCTGGCCGTTGCCGTAATTTTCGGCCATGTCCGCGACTTGAAGCATTTGTTCCGAGGTCATGCGTCCGACGGGCACCGTGAGCCCAACATAGTTGAGGCCTGCCTGTTTCTGGCGAAGCACACCGACATGGTCGGTGTGCTTCGGCGTCCGCTGATCAATTCCCGCGGAGGCTAGCGGTCGATCAACGCGACGTTCCAATTCTTTGCGAAATTTTTCGACGCCCCAGGCTTCGACGAGAAAGGCCAGACGCGCTTTGGTGCGCAACTCGCGCGCGCCATGGTCGCGGAAAATAAGAACGATCTGGCTGCAGACCGCCGCGGCCTCGTCGACCGTGACAAACAAATTCAAGGGCAGAGGCGATCCGATAGCCGCCCGAGCCCATCTTTCCGCCGACGGCGACGTTGAATCCAAGGACCTCGGCGCCACCGATTGTTTTTAGCGCCGGCGTCATAGCGATGTCTTGCGCTTCGGCGTGGGTGCAGGCTTCCTTGCAACCGGTAATGGTCACATTGAATTTTCGCGGCAAATTTGTGTAGTCCTTGTTGCCGAGAAACATTTGCGTGAAATCACGCACCACCGCCGAAGGCGTCAAAGCTCGTTAGGCGTGAGCCCGGCGACCGGACAACCGATCACGCCGCGAATGTTGTCCATGCCGGTTTGCAGCGAGATTAGATTGACGCCCCTCAGTCGATTCCAGATTTCCGGAACCTCGTTGATAGTGAACCAGCGCAGCTGCATCTGTTGGCGTGTCGTGATATCGGCGAAGCCCTTGCCAAATTCACCGCTGATTTCACCGATGGTGCGGAGCTGTATCGCCAGTCATGAAGCCGTTGGGGACGCGCAAACGCATCATAAAGCGGCCGGGCGTCTGGCGGCGGCAAAATACGCCGGCCCACTTCAGACGCTCCTTGTCACCGTCGGTGATTTTCTCCCAGCCTTCGGCGGCATAACGCGGAATGTCTTGAAGAATATCCAGCCCGTCTTTCTCTTGTTTGTATTCTTCAATCTTGTTCATCCGGGCGATTCCTAGAACAGCCGCATTGCCGATTAACTTTCCGCGCCCTTTTGATAGAAAATCTCGGGGCTGGTTTGATTCCGCTCGTCGAGCAGTTTCTCGGCATTGGCAATCGCTTGATCGATGTCTTCGATCGGCGTCGTCGAGATCTTGCCGTGCCCTGGATAAGAGCGCGCGCAAACCGAAACAACGCAGCCGGGTGAGCGAATCCAAATAGTCGCCGATGCTTCCCGACTCGGCGATATAGGAGAGCGTGCCGCCGGCGAACACGCTGTCAGCGGAAAAAGAGCAGGCCGCATCTCGCCTCGATGATCGAGATGCAACCGGATCGTATGACCGGGCGTGTGAAACACGCGCAGGCTGTAATTGCCCAGATCGATGCGCGTCATGTTTTCGAGCCACAGGTGCACGCGCGCAGCGGAATTTCGTTCAAGTCGTTACCCTTGTACATGGTCACGTAGTAATCGCCCGTGATTATCTTGGATGCGGCGAGACGATAGGCGGCAATCATCGCGCAGTCTTGAAAATAACGATTGGCGCCGATGTGATCGCAGTGCTCGTGCGAATTGATCACCAGGTTGACGTCGCGGACCTTTATCCCGATGTGGCGCAACCCGCGGTTCAAGCACCGGGAAATTTTGATCCGAACCCGAATCGATCATCACGTTCATGTAATCGCCCTTGATTACATAGCTGTGGCTGCTCCCGCCCAGAGCCGCGGATCTGAAAAATGCCCGGATTGAGCTCAGTCACAGCGGTGCTGCAATATCCCATCTCCTACTTCCTTTCCGGCGTCATCGCGCTTTCGAGGTCTTGGTAGATATCGAACTGGCACGCAAAGCGATCTTTTTTAAAATAGCCTTCCAGGTTTGGATCTAGGCTGCAGATACGAAGGACCCCGGTGCGTTGATCGACTTCTCTTTTGAATGAAGTCAGCAACCCGACTTCCCAAACGCCGAACTGATCCAGCTCTTTCAAGTCGACGATCACGCGCACACCGTCACGCGATAACCAGCGTCGAAACAGATATCTAACCCGCAGGGGCTCGTTGTTTTGAGCCTTGCCGGACGGTCTGATGATGACCCAGCCGGCTGTGTCGCTGACCCGATACTTCAACTACGTTCATTTCCATAACGCCCAGGCTTTGCGACGACGCCGGCTCGGGGGGCTGACTCTCGGGACTTGCAGGTCGAAGCACTGCGCCATCTCCAACACCGGCATCTTCGGGATATCTTGGTCCGCTTGATCGCCGAACACTTCCGCCAAAAAAGAATATTGTCGAAGATCTTGCCGGTCGGACTTTCTTGCCGCGCTCTGGTCATCCCATCCTCCTTAGTAAAATAAAAAGGCGCTCCATCGGATTCCCGATGAGCGCCTTTGCTCAACGAAAGCGTCGTTGCCCTCGCTTGATGTTATCAGCAATCGTTATGCCATAATCGCGCGAGCGAAATCGCTGCAATTTCAGCGCTGCCGATCAGGGTTGCGCCGATGTTGCACATGTGGAAGTCAGGGTCTGCCTAGAGACATGGCAGCGCGTTGAGTCTGTGTGGAATTTGCTAACTCTTTTCGCCCTTGAAAAAGCCGCCGGCCAGAATGATCGCCTGAGCGACGTCCGCCATGGGCTTGCGCATGTTCATGCTGGTTTTCTTGATCAAGGTATAGGCCTGTTCTTCCGAAATACGCCTTTGCTCCATCAACAAGCCCTTGGCGCGCTTCGATGAGCTTGCGCGCTTCAGAGTTTCTTTGAGCGTTGAGTTTTCAGCTCTGAGCGAGACAAAGTCGCGGAACTGCGCGATGGCGAGCTCGATCGCCGGACTGAGTTCCGCAGCCCGCAGCGGCTTGACCAGATATCCTCTGATGCCCGCCGATTTCGCGCGCTCTACCGTTTCGCTGTCGAAGTGACTCGTCACCAGAACGATCGGCAGCGGCTGCGCAAGCATCACGTCGCGGGCCGCCTCGATCCCGTCGATGTCTGCCAGGCCGACGGCCATCAAAGCACGTCCGGCAGCGCTGTCCGTGCCAAGGCCACGGCCAGTTTTCCACTGGTCCCCTCGCCGGCGATCTCGTATCCGCCGTCCTTTAATGTCACAAGGATTTGCTTGCGCGAGGGCTCATGATCGTCGATGACCAGGACGCGTCTCATTCAGTCGCCTGGCCTCCATCCACTTTGCGATTGCGTGAACGCGACATGCGCCGAACGAACTCGGATAAAAATCGCTCCGCGTAGTATTTCAAGGTCGGCGCGTAGCTCTGCGTATCGGCGCGAATTTTGTCGGGCAAGACGTAGGGTGCGAGCGCCAAATCTTTCGAACGCTCGTCGAGCCAGCGCTCGATCATGCGCGGCGTCACTTCAAGGTGAAACTGCAAGCCGTAAATCGTTTTGCCGAGGCGAAAAGCTTGGGTGCTGTAATGGGCCGACGACGCAAGCCGGATCGCGCCGGCGGGTAATTCGAAGCCATCGCTGTGCCATTGAAAAACCGTCGCGCTCTCGGGCAAATAACCGAGCAGCGAATCCACCTGGCCATGCGGCGTGATGGAAATGGGGCTCCAGCCGATTTCTTTGACGGGGCCATGAAAGACTGCCGTGCCAAGCGCGGAGGCGATCAGCTGCGCCCCAAACAGATGCCCAATACCGGCACTGCCTCGTCGATCGCGGCGCGGATAATTCTTTTCTCCCAGCGGAGAAAGAAAATTTTCCTCCTCATCGACGTTCATCGGCCCGCCGAGAACGATCAGCGCGCTTACATGTTCCCATTCCTCCGCCGGCATTTCGCCGTGAAACAAACGAACAACTCGATAATCCGATCCTTGCTTTTCTAAAACCTCGGCGAAAAATCCTAAGTCTTCGAACGGATCATGCTGGAAAACCAGGACCTCTTCCATAACGGTCCCTCGCGCAGTGCTGAGTCCTGAGTGCTGAGGACTGAGTTGTCGGCTAGGCGGCGCGAGTCACGTTTGTTCCTTGCGCAGTCCTCGTTACTCAGTCCTCAGTCCTTGCCATCAGATATCGAAGTACAGAGCGAACTCCCAAGGATGGGGACGCAGACGGATGGCATCGACCTCAGCCTTTCTCTTGTACTCCAGCCAGGTCTCGATCACGTCCTTGGTAAACACATCGCCTCTGAGCAGAAACTCATGATCCTTCTCCAAAGCATCCAGCGCCTGATCCAACGACCCCGGCATCGATTTCACCTTGGCCGCCTCTTCGGGCTCTAGCTCATATAAGTTCTTGTCGATCGGCTTGGGCGGCTCAGTCTTGTTTCTGATCCCATCCAGTCCGGCCATCAGCATGGCGGGGAAGGCAAAGTACGGATTGGCACTGGGATCGGGGGTCCTAAACTCTAGTCTCTTGGCCTTCTCACTGGTGGAGTACATGGGGTATACGCACGCAGGCACTGCGGTTTCTGGCCGAGTAGACTAAATTGATCGGCGCTTCGTAGCCGGGAACCAGTCTCCGATAGGAGTTGGTCGTGGGGGCGATGAAGGCGCAGAGCGCGTGGGCGTGTTTAATCAACCCGCCGATGTAGTATCGGGCGGTGTCGCTGATCAACCCGTAGCCTTTCTTGTCGTAGAAGATATTCTTCCCGGCTTTCCACAGACTCTGGTGGCAGTGCATGCCGGAGCCGTTGTCTTGAAACAAGGGCTTGGGCATGACCGTGACCACTTGCCCCTCTTCCTGGCGGTGTTCTTGACCACGTACTTATACGTCAGCACCTTGTCGGCCATCTTGGTCATGGTGTCAAAGCGCATGTCGATTTCAGTCTGGCCGCCGGTGGCGACTTCGTGGTGATGGACTTCGATCTTGACTCCGCATTTCTCTAGATTTAACACCATCTCGGATCGTAGATCCTGGTACTGGTCCATGGGGGTACGGGAAGTAGCCTTCTTTGTATCTGAATCTTGTTGCCGAGATTGGGCTGGTCTCCGCCTTTGCCGGAGTTCCAAAAGCCTTCGACCGAGTCAATATGATAGTAGCCCTCATGATGGTTTTGGTCGAAGCGCACGCTGTCGAAGATAAAAAACTCGATCTCGGGGCCCCAGTAGCTGGTGTCGGCTAGGCCGGTGGACTTTAAATACTTCTCGGCTTTCTGGGTGATGTATCTCGGGTCTCGGGTGTAGGACTCGCGGGTGATGGCGTCGAGGACGTTGCAGATAAAGCTGATGGTGGAGTGTTCGGTGAACGGGTCCATCATGGCGGTGTCGGCGTCGGGCAGCAAAATCATGTCGGATTCATTGATCGATTGAAATCCGCGTATGCTGGAACCGTCAAACCCCAACCCTTCTTCGAACAGCTCGGCGGATAACTCGGCTGCCGGGATCGAAAAGTGCTGCCATAACCCGGGAAAATCGACAAACTTCAAATCCACGATCTCGACCTTATTCTTCTTCGCCATCTCTAAGGCGTCTTTCACTGACATGATGTATTGGCCTCCTTATAAAAATTTGTCCCTAAAATAGAACGCCGTGTTACACAGTGCTGGAATCGTGCGCCCGCTGAAGCGCCCGCCTAGAGCAAAATTTGGGATTCGTCCGTTAAATCGCCTCCGCGCCCTTTTCTCCCGTGCGTATGCGAATGACTTCTTCGACAGAATACACAAAGATCTTACCGTCGCCGATCTTGCCGGTCTTTGCGGCGTTGGTAATTGCGTCCACAACCGCGGCAACCTGGTCGTCCGTCACTAAAATCTGCAGCTTGACCTTAGGCAAAAAATCCACCGTATACTCGGCGCCGCGATAAAGTTCAGTGTGGCCCTTTTGGCGGCCAAAGCCTTTGACTTCCCTCGACTGTCATCACCCTGGATGCCGACCTTGGTGAGCGCGCGTCCTTCACTTCATCCAGCTTGAACGGCTTCACGATCGCTTCAACCATTTTCATAAAGCTCCTTGGTTAAAGGCCCGATTAAAATTGATCGCGGTAAAATAGTCGGCATTTTGTCAGTGACAGCAAGCTGCGATGCCATGAATGTCGAATCAACTCCGCGCTAGTTGCTGACAATGATCAATAAGGATTTTTTCGCCGTTGCTCTACAATCAAGGCCGAACGATTTTCATGCAAGCTTTGCTTAGCTATTGAGCGTTGGGAGCCTGAATTTCCTAAGCAGCCCTCTTCGAAAAAATTAGATAAGAAATATTTCCCGCGAAAGTTGACGGACTCTGGTAGCCGGAATCTACGCTGCAGACTTCAGGTCCGACTGCGACAGAGATTCTGGTAGTTCAGGATCGTTGCCGAAAAGGCACGACGATATGAGGCGAGCCGCATCTCGACCAATGCGGCTCTCGCCAGTGCCTATTCTTAAGCGAGACGCGGCCCTGCTGTAACTGAAAGTCAGGATAACCCCAAGCACGCCCATCTCGGGTCCATCGAGACCTTCAATCTCGGACTTCTTTACTGACGCGAATCGGCGTAATGACGATCCGCTTGATCTTGAACCACACAAAGAGCCATGACGAAACCAAAGATCGCGACCGTGCCCGCGTCGATTAACTGCATGATGAACTGCGAGAAGTCACCGTATGAAGGCCACGCACGCCGTCCGAGCCGTACAGCCTTCACCCATCCCGTCGCGCACGACGCCGTTCCAGCCGGCGCCATATTGGCCCGGTCGCGAATATGCCGACGGAGATAACGCCCCACAGACCCGTTGACGCCGTGGACGGAGATCGCACCGACCAGGATCGTCGATGCCCCGAGCTTCCCAGAAGAACACGCTCCACCACCACGAGCCAGCCAGCCACCAAACCGATGACAGCCGCCGCCCAGCGGATCGACGAACGCGCATGGCGCTGTGATCGCGACCAAGCCAGCAAGCATGCCGTTGCACATCATCGTGGTATCCGGCTTAAGCCCCTTCATCATGAGTGTGACCATTGCAGCGAGCGCACCAACGATGCCGGCGAGCATCGTGTTCACAACGACGTAGCTGATTCGCAAATCGGTGCCCGCGAGTGTCGAGCCCGGATTAAACCGAACCAACCGAAAGCTAAGATGAACGTTCCCAACGCGACCATCGGCACGTCGTGACCAGGCATGGCATTCGGTCTGCCCTGCGCATTGAATTTGCCAATGCGCGGCCGGAGAACCATCGCTCCGGCGAGCGCGATCACGCCACCCATGGAGTGAACGACACCGGAACCAGCGAAATCGACGGCGCCGTGACCGAGGCCCAATTGCATACCACCTTTGCGCCAGCCAACCACCGCCCCAAACCCAGTTGCCATCAGAGGCAATAAGGCAGTGCAACCACAATCCGAACAGGCAGTAATTCTTCCAGGCCCAGCGTTCGGCCATCGCACCGGTCGGGAATCGTTGCGGTGGTATCCATAAAGAACCATCGTCGAAAAAGAACAGCACCAAAACTGCGAGTATCGCCTGACAGCACCGGTCAAAAACCAGCCCTTCAAACCGATTAGGCCATAAGTAAACGCGCCTGTTGCCTTTCCTGCCGCATCGACAGCCGCACCCCAACCCCAACCTTCGATTGAGCACCGAAAGGCCTGGACCGAGGAGACGGGTACCAACCGGGAGCGACAGGACCGTTCCACCAGTTGCCCCAACCGATGGCGAACCCGTAGACCCAAAACGCGAGACACCCTAGCGGATAAATCATCGAGATTCATGGCCGCGGTATGCGACGCATTTTCGCGCGGCAAAGCCCGGTCTCAACGAGCATGAAGCCAGCCTGCATGAACATGACTAGAAAACCGGCGACCAGTGCCCAAACATAGTTGATCGAATACAGGTTGTAGCGCCATCCGGTCATAGAGGTCCTGAATGCGACAACTTTTTCCGGGATGTCGCCCTTGGCATCGCCTCGCGGGCGTCAGCCACCGCGCCGGATGCCGCCGCCCGCGTCCGGGATCGGAGGCCATGCCACGCAGCGGTTTGCTCTGGATCATCAGCAGTCAGGTAAGCGTAAAATAAGTCAACGCTTCGGCGCTGGGGCTGTCACCGCGGCGGGCGCTGGAGAGTCGCCAGCAGCGGAGTCTCCCGCTTTTTGCCGGTTCGGAGTGTTTTCGGACTGCGCTGAGCAGAGATTCGATTTAACGTTCCAGGGAACAAACTGGTAACAACGCGAAGCTGTGATCCGCAGAACCGCCCAGTACTAGTTTTTTATCGCGCATGTTTTTCTCCCTCCCACAATTCAGTTCCACTAGGTTTCTCGATTGAGTTCACATCGTCGCGCTAGTACCGGTGGCCTTCACGCGGGCGTGTTTGCCGCATGCGATGATCACGCCTTACTCCGGATGGCCTGTGTCGTAATAGGATAGCCTTGCGGCGTATGCGCTTGCTCAGTGAAGCTCCGGCGCTCCCTGCGGGTAGCGGCGGCGTGTAAAACGTGTCCGAGATATGCAGGGATACCGTGCTCCGTTGCAAATCGAGGACCGATAAGTTCACCTTCCTGCAAACTCGCACGCAAATGCCCACATCGCATTGACGGCGTACGGCGCAGTGCGAGCGGGACGACGAACGTCGCGCTCGTTATAATCAAGCTGCCGATGGCTTGAGCTTGCAAAACCTGAAGGCCACCGCCGTAGAAAAAGACCCAGCGTTAACGGTGAAGCTGCGTGTCCCTGGCCCGAGTGGACCACTTGCGCGTTAAATTGGCCGCAAACTTACAAACAGTCCCGGTGACAGGGAACCCGCCAGATACCGCAAATTCCGTGAACGGGGACCGCTCAGATCGGGTCGTCGATGTGCAGCCATTCAAAACATCCACAGCCGACGACGAGCAGTACCGGCTGATGGGAATACAGATCGATTTGCTTTAGGCTGAAACCAATAACAGGGAACCAGTGATGCTTTGATGTGAGGCTTCGATGCCGTGAAACTTATGGTTTACTTTTGTTTCTTGACTTCACCATCAGCGATGTTTGGCGTGTCACTGGTCGAGTCGTACGGTTTGCCAGGCCACTAAACGTCTTCGAGGTATCGATCGGTAACGCAAATCCAAACTCTGGCTGCATACGCAGCTGGGTAATGGCGATCATCCGCTTTCAAGGCAAACTGGGATCAATTTCCACGAATTGCGTTCATGATCGACAAGCTCCTCACTGCCTATTATCAGTTTTCCGCTGTTTCAAATTCGATCTGGTTTTATCGCCACGGCGCATTGGTATTAGTGGGCTCATCGGTCAGACACCGAGGAATGGCTCACATCAGTGACCCAGGCCGGAGCAGTTCCTATTCAGTGTCATCAGTGCCTATCAGCTCGGACTGTTTGCCGCAGTCAATTCAGCAGTGATCACTCAGGGCCGGACAACACTTTCCGCCATCCGGCAGATCTTTCAGACGGTAACCTCATTTTTGCAAGCTCAAGCCATCAGCGGTTCAATTCTCAGCAGGCACCGGCCAGTGTCAGATCTAAGCTCTCACTGATCTCCGCCGTCAATGTCGATCAGTCATTACCAGGGTTTCTCAGGAGATGACTTCATAGGATGCTCGGAGTTACCTGACGCAATTTCCTCTAATATCGAATCACGTTGCCCGCCCGCTTCTCACGGGCTCAAACTGCGAACATACGAGGCGATCTGTTACGACGGAGGAGGCCATCCGTGGAAGCGTATTGATCGGCATGCGGCTCTTCCTTCGCGTGGCTCTGTTCTTGCGACAGATCAACCGAACTCGTCGAAACTAGTGAACTTTCCCAGATGGAGGAAAACATGCACGATGATCGACTTCGTACCGACGAGTTCTGCGATTACGATCAGATTACCAGGCTATTCCTGATCGTGGGTGAATTTCAGCTCGACGAACGCTGAGACCGGCAAACGGAGACCACCTACCGCTCTGTTACCTGACAGCGCCAAACGCCAGAGGTCTCGATACCCCGGGCGACGCGGGCGAAACCGCCGGGCGTGACTGATCCAAATGGTGCTATCAATCGTCGAGCGACGCCGCAGGCGATCACCGAGGCAATCCGGAAAGTTATCTATCACGTCAGGACCTCCGGGCCGGATGGCTCATAAGCCTCCTGTTCGATCAACCTGTGGGCACTGATCTCAGTCAGTAAATGTTCATTACCAGGCTGGACATTCGCCTTAGGCCGGGCTGGTTTGCTGCCGGGCTGCAAAGATGCTACCGCCATGTAATTATCTCATGATTGCTCACACCCAGGTGTCCTGTTTTGAGTCCACGGGGACTAGTATCAGACGAACAAGCAATTAGAACATACAGTAAGCCGATTATTTCCCATCTCTCGATCCAGGCTGCACCTCGTCTTTCAGCGCAGATTGCAGGATCCCGAGTGAAACTATCATTTCGGCAGAAAGGCTTGGCCAGTGTGTTTACTCCTCGGCTAATCGATTTGAAGGTTGGTTTTATTGTTCTTGTCAGCATTACTGATTTTTGTTATTTATTCTTTCCATGATAGTTTAAATGGATCTGCCTGTGATTCTACAAATTACTGATCAACCATTTCCACTGATTAAAAGAACCACTGCCACTGTTCGGTCCGATGATTTTCCGCGCCCCATTACTCTGTCTTTGATGGTTTGGGCGGTGTCAACGGCGCGAACGCATTCATAATGGGACTCGGTCACGCGCCAGTATCGACCTGCCATGGTTCCGACAATAATTCTTCCATGATCCAGCGTGATCGCTGCTGCGCCGAAGCGATCGATTCCGGGCGCGATTAACAAATTGTCTGCGGGACCCAGTCACATACCTGATGCATTTTATATGATCGTTATGAATTGAAACTGAATTCATCTCAGCTCGTTGTTGGATGCACTAATCGACGAACCATCGCGGGCGTCCGATCCGGCTCCACGATCAGTGTTGCATTACTGTATCGTGGTAAGCTCTTCACGTATTTTGCTCACGTGAATCAGAGGGCTTAGACCGGGCTCCACCCCTGATGATATATATGGCTGGCATCTGCTAGCCCAGTCACGATCTGCTGCCTAGCCCTGCTAGATAGATCATGGGTCTTGGTAGCACTCAATCAACGTTTGATCTTCAATTCAGCACCATGAGTTATGAGCGTATTGCCCTACAGGAGAAATCAGGAGTGCAGACAGTCTGGTGTTCTCATTCATGGAATCAACTGAATTTATGGGGCATCATTCCTAGAATTAAACTCCAGCCTGAGCCAGTAATCTCAACTTAACTCCGAAACACATCATCAGCTCCATTGAAGTGGCATTTCGTGTCACCTTTATGAACGACTCAATTGTCTTGATAATCGGCTGCGAGTACTGGCTGTTCGGACAAGTCGCGGCCACCATATGGTTCCAGATCGCGACGTCGTCGCCGATTCGCAATCACGATAAAGTTGAGATTAGTCGATGGTTGAGAGATGAGCATCACTGAAGACCACCCAACGCCGGTGCAGGCGAACTATAGTCTCTTAGTAACGAAGCGAGACCGCGTTGATCGAGGCGCTCTCGTCGTGCCTTTCAGCAACAATCCTGGAGAACTTCTGAGTCTGTCGCCGTCGTTTGAAATCCTGCGGCATAAATTCCGATCAGTCTGTCCGGCACGTCACCTCTTATCATTTTTCAGGCTGCCGGGAATGAACCAGCGCTCGTCAACTGCGAAACTATGTCCAGATATTCGACGTGTTCTCTGAGAACAGCGAAAATCTATTGTCTGCAGAATGAAACAACGCCAGGTCGATCGACATTCGTAACATCGACTGCTATCACTGACAATACCGACTAACACCACGCGGTCAGTTCAAATCAGGGTAGCCACAGCAAGGGCACCCACGCGAAAATGATGATTCGAAGCGATCAATCGGCTCGGCCAGCTGGATAAATAGAAGGACGCCGCTCACGCAAAGATCAGCATCCGAAATATGTTCGATCAGGAAGTCGAGCACTGACGCGAAAGAGCCGCACTTCGAAACTATCGCGGCGCCCGTCTCCGACGGATTTTGCCTAAGATCAAACTGCGAATTTCAATGTGGACATTTCAAAACCACCACCAGATGAACCTAACTTTTTTACAAAGAACTGGCTGAAGTCAAACGTTGTCAAGTCTTTCCGTATATTCCTCATGGAGAAGTCGTTCATACCACAAAGGAGAAAGGCGCGGGTGAACTCGCTGGTTGAATCCTAGGTACCCCACGCTCCCTGGGCGCGACGCTGCTGCGACGCATTCCGGCACTGCTGCCGTATTCCCATACGGGATCGCGTGCCAGGAGACAATATCATGTCGTGGCGCCATATGGCGGCGTAGGTCGAGGATCTATTTTTCAGTTATATCGGCCTGGCGCGCGCCGATCCCGGCGTGATTATCCGCACCAGTATTCAGACGGGTTTGACATTTCCAGCGCATACGCGGTTTCAATCGTCAATGAATCCGACATGCTGCTGCCGACGCCATTTACCACCGCCGGAAGCATCGGCTTTATCTGCGGATGAATACGCGAAACCGG
>ERZ1370068.9566-contig-8335_pt1 | contig 41693 bp, 45 predicted proteins | sample MGYA00561227_ERZ1370068 | MGnify/ENA primary metagenome ERZ1370068 (study PRJEB38410, sample SAMEA6850437) | metagenome | study: Metagenomic assessment of the ecological functions of the soil: analysis of the soil microbiota associated with the... | reverse complement strand
TACGTATTGCTGGCAGGTGCTGTTCGCATTCCTGCGCCAGCTCGGCACCACGCTGATCGTGGCGCTCACCATCCCGGTGTCGGTGTTCGCGACCTTCATCATCATGTATCGCTTCGGACTGTCGTTCAATCTCATGTCGCTCGGCGGGCTCGCGCTCGCGATCGGCCACCTGCTGGACTGCTCGATCGTGGTGCTCGAGAGCATCTTCCGCAAACGCGAGGAGGGACTCGACGGGCGCGCCGCAGCCGGCAAGGGCGCCGCCACCGTGGCGATGGCGGTGACCGCCTCGACGCTCACCACGGTCGCGGTGTTCTTCCCGCTGGTGTTCGTGGAAGGCCTGGCGGGCCAGCTGTTCCGCGACCAGGCGCTGACCATCTCGGTGTCGCAGATCGCGTCGCTGGCGGTGGCGCTCACCCTGGTGCCGACGCTCGCGGCGCTCGGCGCGCGCGCCGGCCTGCCGAAGCTCGAGATGCCCCCGTCGGTCGCGGACGCTGGGCGGCGGTGGCGCGCTGGCTCACCTTCGTCGCGCTGCTCGTGCCGCGGCTCGTGGTGCAGGGCGTGGGCCTGCTGGGGCGCTGGGTCGGGCCGGTGGTGGATCGCGCGCTCCGTCCGTTCGACGCGGGCTACGCGTGGCTCGAGCGCAGCTATCCGCCGCTCCTGCGCGCGGCGTTGCGGCACCGCGGCCTGGTGCTGGGGCTCGGCGCGGCCGGCCTCGTCGCCATGCTGGCGCTCGGCACGCTGCTCCCGCAGAACCTGTTCCCGCCGCTCTCGCAGGGCGAGTTCCACTTCAACCTGCGCCTGCCCGAGGGCACGGCGCTCGCGGTCACCGACGAGACGCTGCGACGACTGGCCCAGACGCTCCAGCGCGACCCGCGGGTGCGCTTCGTCTACACCACCGCCGGCCAGATCGATCTCTCCGCCTTCGCCGGGTCGGCGCGCGAAGCCAATCGCGGGCAGATCGCCCTCGCGCTCAAGAATCCCGGCGATCGACGCGCCGAGGCCGCGATCGCGGATCAGCTCCGCGAAGCCATGGATCAGGTGCCCGGCATCAGCTACGAGTTCGAGCGCCCGGCGCTCCTGACCTTCAAGAGCCCGGTCGAGATCGAGGTGTTCGCCTACGACCTCGACACGCTGCGCACCCTCTCCGCGGCGGTGGCGCAGCGCATCGCCACCGTGCGCGGCGTCGAGGACGTGCAATCCTCCATGCGCCTCGGCGACCCGGAGGTGCAGGTGGCGTTCGACCGCGACCGGCTGGCGGCGATGAACCTCGATCCCGCGCAGGCGTCGCGCCTGGTGCGGAACGCGGTGCAGGGCGAGGCGGCCACCCAGTTCAGCGATCTGGACCGCAAGCTCGATGTGCGAGTGCGCGCCCGCGAGTCGGATCGCGCCGAGGTCGCCTCGCTCGCCAATCTCGAGGTGGGCCGCAACCAGGGCCGCGCGGTGCCGCTCGGGGCGGTCGCGCAGGTGTCGGTGACGCGCGGGCCGAGCGAGGTGCGGCGCATCGCGCAGCAACGCGCCGCGGTGGTGAGCTGCAACATCAAGGGCCGCGATCTCTCCTCGGCCGCCACCGCGATCGACGCGGCGCTCCAGGGCGTGGAGGTGCCGGCGGGGGCGAAGGTGGTGCTGGCCGGGCAGAATCAGGAGCTCGCCGACTCGTTCCGCTCGTTGCGCTTCGCGCTGCTGCTCGCCGTGTTCCTGGTCTACCTGGTGATGGCGAGTCAGTTCGAGTCGCTGCTCCATCCGTTCGTGATCATGTTCACCTTGCCGATGGCGGTGGGCGGCGTGGTGCTGACCCTGATGCTGACCGGCACTTCGGTCAACGTGATGGTGCTGATCGGCTCGGTGGTGCTGGCCGGCATCGTGGTCAACAACGGCATCGTGCTGGTGGACTACACGCGACAGCTCGCGGCGCCGCGGCCTGCCCAAGGAGGAGGCGCTCGTCGAGGCGGGTATGGTGCGCATGCGGCCGATCCTGATGACGGCGCTCACCACCGTGCTCGGTCTGCTGCCGATGGCGATGGGGTTCGGCCCGGGCGCCGAGATGCGCGCGCCGCTGGCGCTCACCCTGATCGGCGGCCTCACCAGCGCCACCGTGCTCACGCTGGTGATGCTGCCGGTCGTGTACGCGACGCTCGATCGAAAGCCGTGAGCCCGTGAATCTCCCACGCTGGAGCCTGCGGAATCCCGTGACCGCCGGCACCACGATCGCCTCGCTGGTGCTGCTCGGGCTGATCTCGGCGCCCAAGCTGCCGCTCGCGTTCCTGCCCGAGGTGAGCTTCCCGAGCCTCGAGATCGAGATCCCCTATCCCAACGCGCTGCCCGCCCAGGTGGAGGAGGAGATCACCCGGCCCGCCGAAGAGGCGCTCGCCACCCTCAGCAAGGTGCAGCGCATCAACTCGTGGTCCTCCTCGACTGGGGCCAACATCAACGTCCAGTTCGACTGGGGCCAGGACATCGCGCCGCTCCGCATCGAGGCGCGCGAGAAGCTCGAGCGCATCCGCGACCAGCTCCCGGTCGACGTCGACCGCATCACCGTGAACAGCTTCCGCTCCACGGACATTCCGGTGCTCGAGTGCCGCGTCGCGGCGGACCGCGATCTCTCGCGCGACTACGAGCTGCTCGAGCGCCACGTGGCCGACGCGCTGCGGCGCGTGCCGGGCGTGGCCAAGGTGGAGCTCTACGGCGTCGAGCCGCCCCAGGTCCACATCGATTTCCACCTCGCCGATCTGCAGCGCCACCGCCTCCAGGCGAATCAGATCCTCGACCGGCTCGACGCCTCGAGCCGCAGCCTGAGCGCGGGCATGCTGCGGAGCGAAAGACGAAGCGTGGCCGCTGCGCGTCGTCAACCAGTTCGACGATCTCGAGGGTTCAAGCGCTTCCCGGTGGGGGCCGATGGCCTGCGGCTCGAGGACATCGCCACCGTGACGCTCGCCGAGCCCGATCTGGAATACGGCCGGCATCTCGACCGCGGCCGCGCGATCGGCCTCAACGTGATGAAGGAATCGGGCGCCAACACCGTGGCGGTCGCCGAGCGCGCGCGTCGCGTGCTCCACGAGCTCGAGGCGGATCCCCAGCTCAAGGGCATCCGCGTCATCACCTTCACCGACCAGGGAGAGAGATCCGGAACTCGCTCCAGGGGCTGCTCGAGGCCGGGATCATCGGCGCGTTCCTCGCCACGCTGGTGCTGCTGTTCTTCCTGCGGCGCTTCACCACGACCATGGTGGTGGCCGGAGCGATCCCCTCTCGCTGCTGGCCGCGGCCGCCACCCTCTACTTCGCGGGCCGCTCCCTCAACATCCTGTCGATGATGGGGCTCATGCTCGCCACCGGCATGCTGGTGGACAACGCGGTGGTGGTGCTGGAGAGCATCCAACGCCATCGCGAGCGCGGCGTGTCGCGCATTCGCGCCGCGCTGCGCGGCAGCCGCGAGGTGCTGCCGGCGGTGATCTCGGCGACCGCGACCTCGATCATCGTATTCCTGCCGCTCGTGCTGGGCGGACGCACCGAGATCACCACCTGGATCGGCGAGGTGGGTCGCACCATCATCATCACCCTGATCGCCTCGCTGTTCCTCTCGCTCACCGTGATCCCGCTGGCGATGGGGCGGCTGCTCGACGCGGGGTGGGACGGCCGTCGCGGCTCCTGGTCCGGCTCGCCGAGCTCCATCAACGGGTGCTGGCCTGGACGCTCGTGCATCGTCCGGCGGCGGCGGGGATCGCCGCGGCGTTGTTCGTGGGCGCGATCTTCCTGTTCATGCCGGTCGACAAGAGCACGTTCACCGCGGCCAAGGTGCAGGCGGTGCAGCTCCGCTACGAGTTCGCGGACAACGTCAACTACCGCGAAGCCGAGCGTTACGTCGACCGTGTGGAGGACTGGATCCAGCCGCGCAAGGACTCCCTGCACGTCAAATCCACCTACTCCTACTTTGCCAACAACGAGGCGATGACGCGCGCCTACCTGGCGAGCGGCTGGGCCGACGACGAGGGCGCGCGCAAGGTGCGCGCGATGCTGCGCCAGGGACTGCCGGGGCTGCCCGGTCTCAAGCTCCACCTCGAGGACAACGAAGGCGCGTCCGAATCGGCGCAGCTCGCGGTGCGGCTCTACGGCGAGCCCGGTCCGCGGCTCGACCAGCTCGCCGAAGAGGTGCAGCGCCGGCTCGCGCGCGTCGAGGGGCTGACCGACGTGGTGCTGGGAGGCGAGCGCGGCCGCCACGAGGTGGAGGTGGTGGTGGATCGCCAGCGCGCCACGTCGTACGGCCTGACGACCGCCGCGGTCGGCGGCTCGGTCGCCCAGTTCTTCCGCGGCCGTTCGCTCGCGCGCTTCCGCGGGCCGCAGGGCGAGGTCGAGGTGCAGGCGCGACTCGCGGACCAGGATCGGCAGAGCCTCGATCGACTCGAGGAGATGCCGCTCGCGGTGCCGGGGAGCACCGCGACCGTGCCCTCGCGGCGGTGGCCGATTTCCGCATGGTGCGCACGCCTTCGGCCGTCGAGCGGCAGCAGCGGCATTCGATCGTGTCGGTGCGCGGCAACTACGACAGCAAGAAGGCCGGCGAGGTGCGCGGGCGGGTGCGCCAGGTCATGGACGGGATGAGCTTCCCGACGGGCTACACCTGGTCGTTCGGCCAGGGCTTCGAGGAAGAGGACCAGACCCAGAAGGAGATGCTGATCAACCTGCTGCTGGCGCTCGTGCTCGTCTACCTGGTGATGGCGGCGCTGTTCGAATCCCTGCTCCATCCGTTCGCGATCATGTTCGCGCTGCCGTTCGCGTTCGTCGGCATCGCGGTGACCTGCTTCGCCACCGCCTCGCCGCTTCAACCTCATGGCCCAGATCGGGCTGCTGATCCTGATCGGCATCGTGGTGAACAACGGCATCGTGCTGGTGCACCACATCCATCAGCTCCGCCAGAGCGGCATGGAGCGCAGCGCCGCGATTCTCGCCGCGGCCAGCCACCGGCTGCGTCCCATTCTCATGACCACGCTGTGCACGGTGCTGGGCATGCTGCCACTCGCGGTCGGCGGCAACCACGTGGGCGACGTGCTCTACTACCCGCTGGCGCGGACCGTGATGGGCGGCCTGGTGGCCTCGACGCTGCTGACCCTGCTGCTGGTGCCCTGTCTCTACACGCTGCTCGAAGACGGCGCGCGGATGATCGGCAGCGTGTGGCGCTACGGACCGCGAGGTCCCCGTGCGTCGGCGCAGGATTCGGACGCGGGCGTTCCCGAGACGGTCTGATCTCCAGGGCGTGACCGGCGCTCGGCGGCCGTGGTAGCGTCGCCGCCCCGGCCATGTCACCGCTCCTCGCTCGTCGCGCCCGCATCCTCATCCTCGGTCTCGCCTGGGGCCTCGTCTGTGCGAGCGCCGGGGCCGCGAATCGCCCGCCGCGCCTGACCGATCTGCACACCATCGGCTCGCCGGCCGCGGTCGGGTCAGAGCGAGCCCGCCATGACGGTGGCGCCCGACGGCAGCGTGTACATGTGCTGGTTCGAGCGCCCGGACAGCGCACGCGTCGTGCTCCGGCTGTCGCGCTTCGTCAAGCGAGAGCTGGCTCGAAGCGATCACGGTCGCCGAGGGCGACTCGTTCGAGGTGAACTGGGCGAACGTCCCGGCCATCGTCGCGCTCGGCGGCGACAAGCTCATGATCGGGTGGTCGTGGAAGACTGGCGAGGGCGAGGCCTCTGACGTGCGCATCTCCGGCTCGACGGACGGCGGCGAGAACTGGGCTCCGCCGGTCGTGCCACATCGAGATCGCACCGCGACCGAGCACGGGTTCGTCTCGCTGGTGCCGGCCGAGCGTGGCGGCGCGCGCGCGTTCTGGCTCGACGGACGAAAGTACGCGAGCCGCGCCCTGGCCGATTCGGCGAACGCTCACGGTGGTGAGACCGCGCTGCGCACCGCGTGGGTCGGGCTCGACGGCTCGCTCAGCGATGAGGACGAGGTCGATGACCGGGTGTGCGACTGCTGCCCGACCGCGGCGGTGGGTCGCGGCGCCCGAGCCCTGGTGGTGTACCGCGACCGCCGGGGCCGCGACGAGCGCGACATCTCGGTGGCATGGCTCGAAGCCGGAACGTGGAGCGAGCCGGCGCCCGTAGGCAACGACGGCTGGCGGATCGACGGATGCCCGGTCAACGGCCCGGCCCTCGACCGCGCGGGCACCCGGCTCGGCGTGGCGTGGTTCACCATGGCCCGCGACAGCGCCGCGGTGAAGCTCGCCTTCTCGGACGATCTGGGTCACAGCTTCGGTCGGTCGTTGCGGCTGGACGGCGGCGACCCGCTCGGGCGCGTGGCGCTCGTGCTCCTGGACGACGGCTCGGCGCTCGCCGGCTGGCTCGAGTCGCGCGGAGCCGAGGGGTTCTTCCAGATCCGCGGCGTCGGCCGCGAGGGCGATCTGGGCGATCCCGTCACGGCGGCTCGCCTCACTCCGACGCACGCGAGCGGAATCCCACGCATGGTGCGGAGCGGCGAGCGGCTGTTCTTGGCGTGGACCGAGACCGGCGAGCACCCGCGCATTCGCACCGCGATCGCGCGGATCGTGCGCTGACTCGCCGCCGCCCCCACCCGCCTCTTCTGCCGGTTACTCCCAGCGGAACCAGGCGAGGGCGAGGCCGAAGCTCACGATGCCCCACGCCGCCAGCACCGCGAGTTGCGGAAGCACGCCGGCCAGTCCCGCACCTCGTTCATCAGCGCGCGGAACGCGTCGTTAGCGGCGGTGAGCGGTAGCGCGCGAGATGAACGGCTGCAACACCGCGGGAAGCGGTCCGCGGAGAAGAAGCTGCCCGAGAGCAGCCACATCGGCATCATCGCCACGTTCATCAGCCCCGAGACCGCCTCGATCGTCCGCGCTCGGCTCGCGACCAGCAGGCCGAGCGCCGAGAACGATAGCGCGCCCACCAGCGTCACGAGCAGGAACCCGAGCCACGAGCCGCGCGATGAGCACGCCGAAGGCGTAACGCCCGAACAGGACGATCGCCGCCACCTCGAGCGCGAGCCACACGATGCGCGCCAGCATCATGGCGAGCAGGTAGTCGCTGGCGTCGCATGGGCGTGGCGACCATGCGCTTCGAGGAGCTTCAGCTGGCGCGCGTTCGCCACCGGAAAGCCGATGCCCCACATCCCGGTGCCGAGCAGGTTGAGGCCGAGCAGGCCCGGGATCAGGAAGTCGATGTAGCGCGATCCGGCGCGCGGGCGGGTGTCGAGCCGCAGCCGGACCACGTCGTGGCGACCCGCCGCGGCCTGGAGCGCGTTCACCACCTGGAGATGCGCGAGGCGCGTCTCGGGGCGCGCGGGATCGAACGCCAGCGTCGCCGGTCCGAAGCCGAGGGCCGCACCATCACCACCACCTTGCCGCGCCGCAGCGTCTGGTCCGCCTCGTCCGGTGCGATCATCCTCACGTTCAGATCCGGCGCCGCGCGGAGCGCCGGCGGCGACGCCGATCGGCGTCCGCACCGATCACGACGCCGACGTTCGACTTCTGTGGCCCCGAGCTGCGGAACGCGATCCCGAGCGCGAGCGCGAGCAGCAGCGGGAAGGCGAACACCCAGAACAGCGCCTCGGGCTCGCGCAGGAAGCCCATCATGCGGGCGTACGTCAGCTGCCACAGCGCCGAGCGTTCGAGCATCATTCGTCGCGCAGCTTGCTGGCCGGTGAGGCTCACGAACACGTCCTCGAGCGTCGCGTGATGGGTGGTGAGCGAGGCGAGCTCGGCGCCCTGCGCGGGCCAGCTCGGCGAGCAGCGCCGGCACGGCGCGATGCGGCTCGCGCACGGTGAGCGCGATGCCCGCGGGCTCGGGGCGCGCCTCCACCACGCCGGGCAGCGCCGCACCGCCGCGACATCCGAGATCACCGCGCACCGCGAAGCTCGACCACGTGCTCGGCGCCGAGTCCGAGCGATCAGCTCGGCCGGCGTGCCGAGCGCGATCACCTTGCCGTGGTCGATGATCGCCACCCGGTCGCAGAGCTGCTCGGCCTCGTCCATGTAGTGCGTCGTGAGCAGCACGGTGCGCCGCTCGCGACTTGAACGCCACGATCAGATCCCAGAGCTGGCGCCGCGACTGCGGATCGAGGCCGGTGGTCGGCTCGTCGAGGAACAGCACCTCGGGATCGTTGACCAGCGCGCACGCGACCGACGAGCCGCTGCTTCTGTCCGCCCGACAGCTTGCCGACCACGCCGTTGCGCTTCTCCTCGAGCTGGACCAGCGCAGCACTTCGTCCACGCTCGGGCCGCGCGCGTAGAAGCTGCGGAACAGCCGCACGCGTCTCCTCCACCGATGAGCTTCTCGTGCGAGCTTGGTCTCCTGGAGCTGGATGCCGAGCCGCTCGCGCAGCGCGCGGTCGTCGCCTGGCCCCACGCTGGCGCCGAGCACGCGACCTCGCCCGCGTCGGGACGAGTGAGGCCCTCGAGGATCTCGATCGTGGTGGTCTTGCCCGCGCCGTTCGGGCCCAGCAGGCCGAAGCATTCGCCGCGCTGGACCTCGTAGGTCGAGCCCATCGACGGCGGTGACGTCGGCATAGCGCTTGATCAGTCCGCGGCACAGGAGCGCGGCTTGCGGGGACTCGGCGAGCGCCGGAGCGAGGGCCATGCGCCGGGAAGATAGCTCACCAGGCTCGCAGCTTGCAGGAGCCGGGCGGGCGGTTCGCACGAGTCGGGCTGGGCGCGTTGCCCCAATCTGGCGTCACCATCTCGAACGACGGCTCCCGACGGCATGCGGCGTCGCACATCGCACGCGCGCAAACCGCGCGCTCGAAACGCGATGGCTGAGCGCGCTCCTCGCTCGTGCGTCGCGCACGATGCCTCGGCACGGGCCCTGCCATGGGCGAGCGGCCGGAGACATCCGTCCATCTCGCCGTTCGGGGGATGGGTCGGTGTCTTCGACTCATGCGCTCGTCCGTCCGAGCCGATGCCATACAAAACGAACCAGGGAGGTGCGAAGTTGCGCAGGGGATCTCGTGTCACTGGATGGGCGCGATCGCTCTGTGTGCGGCGATCACTTGGGCCGCTCCGGCGCTCGCGGGCCCATACAGCCGACTGCAAAGTGCTGCTGCCCGGCGAAAGCGCCGCTCCCGGTACCACGTCCGGCAAGACGGGGACGCCCCAGGCTCAGACCGTCGGCGTGCCGTTCACCATCACGGTGCGCGCCTGCGACAACACCTGGAATCTGGTCCCCACCGTCACGAACGCCGTCCAGATCCTGAGCTCCGACGCGAGCGCCACGCTGCCGTCGCCCGGCTCAGCTGGCGTCTGGCACCCGCACCTTCAACGTCACCTTCAACGCCGGCGGTACGTTCACCGTGTTCGCCCACGACCAGACCGACGGCACCATCCCCGACGGCACGTCGCTCGGTGCAAGCTCTCGTGTTGCAGGGCTTCCGTAGTTCGCGCACCATCAACCAGAAGAACCAGTACGCGGGCGTGCCCGATGGGCATCACCGTGCGGGCCGTCAATCCCGCGGGCCAGACCGTGACCGGCTTCAACGGCCAGGTGCACCTGCAAGGAGATCACCAGCTACGGCGACGGCCGTATCTCGCCCGAGTACGTGACGTTCTCGAACGGCGCAGTGGAGCGGCAACATCACCTGCTACCGCGCCGACGAGACCAGCATCAACCGCGGCAACGTCAACCTCTACGCCCTGCTCGACGCGGCGCCGGCCAAGAACGGCACCAGCGATCCGTTCACCGTGCACCCGGGTCCGTTCGCGCGCGTGCAGATCATCGTGCCGGGCGAGACGCCGCTGCCGGGCAGCGTGTCGGGCAAGATCGGCTCGCCGGCCACGCAGAGCGCCGGCCAGGCCTTCAACGTCAGCGTCTACGCCACCGACGCCTACTGGAACCCGGTCCCGAGCGGCGACAACGTCCGCATCACCTCGAGCGATGCCGCGGCCAGCACGCCGCGTGACCGGCGTGCTCGTCAACGGCTTCACGCCAGTTCAACGTCTCGCTCGGCACGGTGGGCACGCAGACCCTCACGGTCGCCGACCTCACCAACGGCTCGATCCAGGGCATGACCAGCCCCGGCATCCAGGTGATCCCGTCCGCGCGTGGACCAGCTTCGTGGTCAACGACCATCAGCTCGCCGCAGACGGCGGGCGTGCCGGTGCGCGGTGACGATCCGCGCCACCGACGCCAGCGGCAACACCATCCCCAACTACGCGGGCGACGCGATCGTCCAGGCCAACACCGGCGCCGGCAGCATCGCGCCCGGAGTTCGTCACCTTCACGCAACGGCGTGTGGACCGGCCCGATGATCTTCAAGGGCGCGGGCGGCGCGGTGTCGATCACCGCGTCGGACTTCTCGGCGCCGCCGCACACCGGGACCAGCAACAGCTTCACCGTGAACCCCGGTCCGCTCGCGGGCTGCAGGTGCTGGTGCCCGGCGAGACAGGCGCGCGGCGGCACGGTCGACGGGCGTGAAGGCACGCCGACCACGCAGCAGGCCGGCACGCCTTCACGCTCACGGTGCGCGCGCGTGGACCAGTTCTGGAACCTGGTCCCGCGGCGTCAACGACAGCGTGCGCGCTCGGCTCGACCGACGCGTTCGCCGGGATGCCGGCGCACGCGCGGCTCGCCAACGGCCAGGTGCTGGTGCCAGACCACGCTCTACCGCGTCGGCGGGCAGCGGATCTGGGCCGACGACATCACCAACACCGGCGATGCGGCCCGACACCTCGAGCGTCATCCCGGTGACCGGCGGCCCGTTCGCGCGACGTGCTGATCCTGGCGCCCGGCGAGATCGTCGGCGCCGGGCACGCCCGACCGGCCGCGCCGGGCACGGCCACCGACCAGTCGATCAACTACGCGTTCAACGTCACCGTGCTCGCCACGGACAACTGGTGCAACCCGGTGACCGGCGTGCACGCGACGTGGTGCGCATCACCTCGCGACGATCCGCTCGCGCACGCTGCCGCCGGACACGCGCTGGTCGAACGGCACGCGTCGACCTGCCGGTGCGGCTCGCGCGCGGCGGCTACAACCAGATCACGGCGTCGGACGTGACGCAGCCCGTCGATCCCGAGCAGCTCGACCCAGGTGCGGGCGATCTCGAGCGGCTTCCATCTCGAGGCCGCGATCACGCCCGCGACCGCCGCGCGGCGGGCGAGCCGTTCACGCTCGACCGTCAAGGTCACGAACGACGCGGGCAGCGTGATCCAGGAGATCAACTCGTTCGTCACGCGTCGAGGTGCAGAACGCCTCGACGCAGCAGCCCGGGCGCGGCACGCTGCTCGACCACCCAGTTCCAGCTGCTCCAGGGCCAGCGCTCGGTCTCCGAGACCTACACCTTCGCGGAGCCGATCGTGATCGTCGCGCACGACGACGCGGGCAACGCGCCGGCGACCTCGAACGCGATCACGATCACGCCCGGGCCAGCCGGCGGCGATCCAGCTCACCAGCGACCCGACGCTGGGTCGGCGGCAACAAGCACGCCACGCTCGACGGCGCGGCTGGTGGACGCCTTCGACAACGGCGTGCCCGGACGCGCGATGGTGTTCTCAGCTCATCTCCGGCACCGGCACGCTCACGCCGATCGACTGCCTGACCGACGCGAACGGCGTCGCGCGCGCGGACTTCCTGAGCCCGCGCCAGCCGGAGACCGATCACGATCCGCGCGACGTCGGGCTCGCTCGCCGCGGACTTCGACCTGCAGACCGCGTTCGTCGATCCCAACGCCGCGGGCGGCTACGTGTCCAACTATCCCAATCCGTTCCATCCGCCGCGGCAGGGCACCACCATCGCCTACAAGCTCGACGACAACGCCGTCGGTGACGCTCGCGATCTTCACGCTGAGCGGCGACCTGGTGCTGCGCAGCACGCTTCGATCGCGGCGCGTCCGGGCGGCACGCAGGGCCTGAACGAGTTCGCGTGGGACGGCAAGAACGGCAAGGGCGAGCGTGGTCGCCAGCGGCGGCTACATCGCGCTGATCGAAGCTGAAGCCAACGGGGCAACCCTGCACGTCATCCGCCGCAAGCTCGCGGTGGTCCGCTAGGAGGGCGCCATGAACCGCACGGCAAGGATGGGAGCCGCCGGCGCTGGTCGCGGCGCTGACGTGGATCGCCGCACCCGCGGCCGCGCAGGACGCAGAACGCCGGGCAGCCCGGCGAATGGCTGTCGCGCTACACCAGCGCCCGCACGCTCGGCATGGGCGGCGCGTACGTGGCGACCGCCGACGATCCGCTCGGCGTGCTGTGGAATCCGGCCGGTCATCTCGACGATGGATCAGAACGAGCTGCGCTTCGAGAACGCGCGTCTGTTCGAGGAGACCTCGATCAACGGCTTCGGCTTCGCGGTGCCCGGCAGCTGGCTGCCGAGCTTCGGCGTGACGCATGGTGTCGCTGGGCTCGGGCGACTTCCAGCGCACCAACGACATGAACGACCCGCTCGGCACGTTCAAGAACGGGCGAGACCGCCTACCTGCTGACCGGCCTCGAAGGCGTTCAGCGCCGCGCCTCGTCGATCGGCACCAACCTCAAGTTCGTGCAGCAGACCGTCGAGGACTTCAGCGCGCAGGGCTTCGGCATGGACCTGGGCGTGCTGTATCGACGTCACGCCGACGGTGCGGGTGGGCTGCTCGGTCGCCAACCTCGCCGGGTCCGAGCCTCAAGCTGCGTGATGTCGCGGAGACCTATCCGGTCGCAGATCCGCGGCGGCGTCGCCGCCGCAGATGTCTGCAACGGCCGCGGCCTGATGTCGCTCGCAGCTCGACCAGTCCGACCGGGCCTCGGCACGCAGCTTCCACGCCGGCGCCGAGTACTGGCTCCAGCCGATGATCGCGCTGCGCGTCGGCTTCGACGACTCCTACGGCACCGGCGGGTTCAGCGTACCGCTTCGCGCCGCAGTACCAGCTCGACTACGCGATCGCCGACCAGCCGCTCGGCCTCACGCATCGCGTGGGCTTCAGCTACCGCTTCGGCGGCTTCTTCGCCAGCTCCAAGGCGGATCCGGCGATCTTCTCGCCGACCGGCGAGAACGCGGTCACGCAAGATCTCGCTCAACGCGCGGACCAAGGCCGAGCCCGATTCGTGGACGCTCGAGATCGTCAACAAGTCGGACGAGGTCGTGCGCCGCTTCGCGGGCCAGGGTCAGCCGCCCGCGCACGTCCAGTGGGACGGCAAGGACGAGACCGGCATGCCGCTGGCCGATGGCATCGTACCACTACCGGTTGACGGTCAAGGACCGCGAGGGTCGCAGCCTGATGGCGGCCAACCGCGCGCTCGAGATCTCGACCACCGGACCCGAGGGCAAGGTGCCGGTGATCCCGGTGCAGGGCGCCAGCCAGCAGGAGCCGGATCAGGAGAATCCCAAGTGAACGGCCGGGTCCGCGGCTCCCAGACCCTGACCGTGCTCGCGGTCGCGGCGCTCGTCGCGACCGCGCCCGCGGCGCACGCCGGTCGCGCTCCACGAGCGTCGTCGTCCGCGGCGGCGCCTTCGCTCACGGAGGTGGGGAATGGCTTCGAGCAGAACCGACTGCTGGCGGGCGCCGAGCGGCTCGCGGCGCTTCAACAGACCCAGGAGTCCGTGGCTCAGGTGCTTCATGGTGGCTTGGATGGCGAGCAGCGGACCGCGGCGCGCTTCCTCTCGGGCGCAGTCCAGTACGAGCTCGGCAATTTCGGGAAGGCCGCGGAGGAGTTCGGCCAGGCGGCCGACGGCGGCGACAAGAACGCCTTCGCGGACGACGCGGCATTCGCGGCCATCCAGGCGCTGGAAGCCGACGGCCGTGACGGCGAGGCCGCCCGCGAGTGGACCAAGTGGGAGAAGCGCTTCCCCAGAGTCCGCTGATCCCCGCGGCGCGGCTCGCCGAAGCGTGGAACGCGATGCGTCGCGGCGATCTCAAGACCGCGACGCCGATCCTCGCGCACATCGCTTCGGCCTCACCGTGGATGGAGAAGGATCCGCGCGTGGTGATGGCGCATGCCACCGCGGCGTATCTCTCAGACAAGCCGTCCGACGCGCTGGTGATGCTCGGTCCCAAGCCGAGCGGCGCGGCGGCCACCTACCTGAAGGCGCTGTGCCTTCAGGCGCTGGGCTCGCGGCTCAAGGCGGCGGCGGCGTTCCAGGAGGTCGCGGAGCGTTACCCCGATTCGCCGCTGCACCGACCGCGCGCGGCTCGGCAAGGCCAACGCCTTCCTCGCCGCGCACGACTACCGCAGCGCATCCGAGGAGTTCGCGCGCGTCTCCGCGCGCGTGCAGGACCCCGAAGTTAAGGCCGAGGCCGACCTGCGGGCCGCCGGCTCGGTGTTCCTCACCGGCGTGACCGATTCGGCGCTCACGATGCTGCGCGCCGTGGTCGAGTCCCACGCCGGAACCGACGTGGCGGCGCGCGCGCAGTTCCTGGTGGGCGAGGCGATGGTCGCTCAGGGCAAGCCGGGCGACGCGATCGTCGAGTTCAATCGCGTGCTCTCCCAGTACTTCCAGCACAAGGTGGCGGCCAGCGCCCAGTACCGCGTGGCGCGCGCCCTCGACGAGATGGGCCGCCGCGCCGACGCCACCGGCAGCTACCAGGCGGTGGTGTCCGGCTATCCGCTCGAGCCCGAAGCCCCGGCCGCCGCGTACCTGGCCGGCGTGGGCCTCATGGAGCAGAACAAGCCGCTCGCCGCCACGCCGTACTTCCAGCTGGTGCTCGACCGTTACGCGGGCACCAAGGACAAGGCCGGACGCGTGGTATTCGCGCGGCCCGAGCACCAGGAGCTGGTCGAGGCCGCGCTGTGCCTGCTGGAGCTGTGCTATCACAGCGCCGGCGACCTCGGACAGCTCTCCGGAGCTCCGCACCTGCTCCTGCAAGCAGCTCCCCGGCAGCCGCTCGCCGTGGCGCGCCTATGCGCTCCTGATCGACGCCGACGCCTCGGCGGCGATGGGACGCTATCCGCTCGCTCAGGATGCGCTCGAGCGCTTGATGCACGATTTCCCGGATCACCCGGTCGGCGCCTCCGCCACCAAGCTCCTGGCGTGGACCTACGCGCAGCAGGGCAAGGACAGCCTGGCGATCGCGTACCGAGGAGGCGCTGCTCGCGCGCTGGGGCGCGCGCGGCGACAACCAGATCGTGAGCGCCGCGATCCTCGACATCGCGCACGAGCGCTTCAACCAGAAGCGCTTCCAGCGACGCCGCGGCGGCCTACGAGGACTTCATCAAGCGCTTCCCCGGTCATCCCAAGCGCGCGCTCGCGCTCTACCAGGCCGGTCTCTGCTACCTGCGCCTCGATCGCGCCGGGGACGCCGTCGACCGCTGGGAGACGATCGTGCGCGACAGCGCGACCTCGCCGCTCGCCGAGCGCGCGTGGGCGCGAGCGGGCGACGTGTACTTCCAGGCCGATCGCTACGTCGAGGCGAAGCGCTGTTATCAGGGTCTGCTCGAGCACTTCGCGGGCAGCTCGGCGGCCTCGCTCGCGAGCCTGCGCCTGGCGCAGTGCGAGTACAACGCCGGACACGACGCCGCGGCGCTCGCCGGCTACTCGAGCGTGATCGAGAAGTTTCCGGGCACGCCGTCCGGCACGTGAAGCCTCGCGTGGCACCGAGCGCGCGCTCTATCGGCTGAGTCAGAGCGCGGGCGGCACGCAGACGCTGGAGAAGCTGGTCGAGCAGTATCCGAACAGCGCCTTCGCGGCCGACGCCCGCTTCCAGATCGCCAAGCAGCTGTATCAGGGAGAAGCACTACGTCGAGGCCGCCGATCAGTTCCGCCGCGTGGTCAGCCAGTTCCCCGGCTACTCGGCCGCGGACCACGCGCAGTTCCTACTGGCCGACTCCGTACGCGCAGGCCAAGCGGCCCGACGACGCGCTCCAGGCCTACGACCAGTTCCTCTCGTACTTCCCGAGCAGCGAGCTGGCGCCGACCGTGCGCTTCCGGGTCGGCATCATGAAGTTCGAGGCGAAGGACTACGTGCAGGCGGCGGTGGCCTTCACGCAGGTGCTCGAGGACTCGACGGCGCCCGACGTGCGCTCGGCGTCGCGCTACAACCTGGCGCTGTGCGAGCGCCTGGTCGGCCAGCCCGACGAGGCGCGCACCGCGCTCGAGCAGCTATCGCAAGAGAATTCCCGAGCGACTCCCGCGCCGCGGAAGTGGCGTATCAGCTCGGCGACCTGAACGAGACCGCCGGTCACTTCCCGGAGGCCGCCCAGGAGTACGAGACGGCGCTCGCGGCCAGCTCATCGGCGACGCTCTCGATCGAGGTGGCGTTCCGTCTCGGTCGCGTGAAGGAGCAGCTCGGTGATACCGACGCCGCGCTGCGCGCCTACCAGATCGCGATCGGCTCGCCCGATCGGCAGCAGCCCTATCGGCTGTCGGCCGTGGCGCGCGCGGCCGCGCTCTACGAGGCAAAGAAGGACAGAGCACACGCGCTGGCCGCCTACAAGGACATCGTACGCAACGCCAAGGACCCCGAGCTGGTGGCGGCGGCCCAGGACCGTGCCGCTCAGCTGGAAGGCCGCAAGAAGTAGCGCGGCCCGCCGTCGACCTACCCTCTCCATAGGAAGGAGTGCAGACGATGTTCGAGAACTTCGACTGGATCCAGGCGATGCGCAACAGCCCGGTGATGATCATCATCCTGGCGTGTAGCGTGGTGACGCTCGGGTTCGCGATCGAGCGCCTGGTGTACTTCGCGCGGCGCCGCGGCAATCCGGAATCGGTGGCCCACCAGGCGATGGAGAAGGTGCGCGCCGGTCACATGAAGGAAGCGCTGTGGGCGCTGGCGACCACGCCGCATCCGGTGGGCGCGGTGGCGCGTCAGGTCATCGAGAACTCGCATCTCCCCGCGGATCAGGTCGAGGAGAAGATGCAGATCGCGCTCAGCGAGCAGCGGCTCCAGCTCGAGCGCAACCTGGGCTGGCTCGGCACGATGGGCAACACCGCGCCGCTGATCGGTCTGCTCGGCACCGTGTGGGGCATCATGCGCGCGTTCCACGACATGGCGTGCACCGGCTCCGCCGGACCCTCGGTCGTAGCGGCGGGCATCGCCGAGGCGCTGTTCACCACCGCGGCGGGACTGCTGGTCGCGGTGCCGGCGGTGATGCTCTACAACCACTTCATCCGCCGCATCACGGTGATGCTCACCCAGTCCGAGAATCACGCCCGCTCCCTGCGCATCGCGCTCGACTCCACGCGCGGCGAAACCCAGGCCAAGGCGGCCTGACGTGTCGCGCGGCAACAAGTACGCGCTGCGCTCGGGAGGCGGGCATCTTCGAGCCCAACATGACGCCGCTCATCGACGTCAGCCTGGTGCTCGTGGTGATCCTCATGGTGGCCACGCCGCTCGCCTTCCAGTCGAGCATCGCGGTGCGGAACGCCGCGGCCGGGGGCAAGAAGGCCGCCGCATTGGCCCGGACCGACCGGATCGAAGTCTCCATCCACGCCGACGGCACGGTGGGGGTCAACCGCATGGTGGTGCCGCGCGAGGCGCTGGCGGTGACGATGCGTCCCCTGGTCGCCCAGAGCGCCACCGGCATGGTGGTGGTGCGCTGCGACGACGGCGTGTCGCACGGACAGTTCGTGGGCGTGCTCGACGAGGTCAAGAGCCTCGGGGCCGTCCAGATCGCGGTCGTGGGGAGCTGACATGAAACAGCGCCGGCTGTCTCCCGAGCCCATCACAAAGGTCAACGTCACCCCGATCATCGACGTCGCGCTCGTGCTGGTGATCATCCTGATGGTCACGGCGCCGATGATGACGGTGGCGGATTTGCCGGTGAACCTGCCGAGCGCCCGTACGCGCGAGGCCGAGGACGAGCGCAACATCAGCGTGACCCTGGCGTCCGACGGCGCTCTTGCCGTCGACCAGCAGCGCGTCAATGCCGAGCTGTTGGCGCCCATGCTGGCCAAGCGGCTGTCGGAGCCGGCAACAAAGGGGTGCTCGTGATCGTGCGCGCCGACACCAACGCGCCGTATTCGAGCGTTCGTAAGATCCTGGATGACGCGCGCATCGCGGGGGCGACCCGCGTGGCGATCGCGACGCGGCAGCGCACGGAGGCCCCGCGATGACGACGATGGAGCTGCGGATCGATCACGAGGGAGTCGGACGCACGCGCTGGTGCATGACGGCGAGCGCGGTGATCCACACGCTGCTCCTGTTCTGGATCGTCACCTTCAAGGCGACCACGACGCAGCTGCCGGAAATGACCGAGATCAGCCTGATCGATCCGGGCGAGCTGTCGGCGCCGGCGCCGTCGGCCGCCGCACCCGCCGGGCCGACCGAGTCGGGAGCGATGCACGCGCAGAGCCGCGAGGAGCGCTTCGCTCGCGAGCTCAACCGCGCGTCCGTGGAGCCCGAGCCTCAGTCGGCGAGCGCGGTCGCGGATCGGATCACCGCGCGCCTCGCCAATCTCCAGCAGCGGGAACCGCTGGCGGTCGCCGGAACCGCGGGCGCCGGTGTGCCGTCGAACGCCTGGGGACCGGCCACTGCCGTGAGCGGGAGCGGCGCGGGCGGCAGCGGCCCGGCGCTCTCCATGAATCGTGGCGGCGGCACCGGCACCGGACCCGCGCTCACCCTCACCCGGGGCGGCACCGGCACCAGCCTCGGTCCCGCGTCGATCTCGACCGGGATTCCCAAGCAGGCCGCCGAAGACGTGGCTCCGGCGCGGGGCGGCGAGAGCACCGCGCGCCGCAATCTGGCCGGCGCGACCTTGATGGGGCCGATCGCCGACCGCGCCGTGATCACCTACGCCTCTCCGACCTATCCGGACTGGGCGAAGCGCGACGCCGTCGAGGGAGCCGTCACGCTGTACTTCGTGGTGCGGCCCGACGGCTCGGTGAAGGAGAACGTGCTGATCCAGAAGACCGCGGGGTTCGAGGACTTCGACGAGAACGCACGGGTCGCGCTCAAGGCGTGGAAGTTCGAGCCGCTGCACGGCGGACGCACCGGGGAGCAGTGGGGCACCATCACGTTCCGTTATCGGATCAGGGAGGCCGGTTGAGATGAAGCGACTCGCGATGGTGATGACGTGCATGGCGCTCGTCGCAGGCTCGAGCTCCGCCGCGACGGTCGCCGGCGACTCCACGGCCGCCGCGGGCGCCGCGAAGATGTCGGCTGAGAAGACGTCCGTTGCGAAGACGTCCGCCACGAGGCAAACCCCGACGCGATCCACCAAGCATGCCGCGTCCGCCAAGCCGTCGGCGGCGCCCAAGACCGCATCCGCGGTCACCGGTGACGTGAGCACGACCCAGACGTCGACCGCGTCTCAGGACAGCTCGTACACCCTCAAGGGTGGACAGGAAGGCACCGTGTTCAAGAGCCTCACGGTCGAAGGCGAGGACCGCATCCGCTTCGACATCGAGCGCCCGCCGGTGCACATGGATCTCGACCCCGATACCGCGCCTGGCCTCGACTGGGGCAGCGCCCAGGACGTGCTCGACCGCACGGTTCCGGATCTGTCGGCGTCGCTGCTGGCGACGTCGGCGCACGATCCTCTCCGTGGATCGCGCATCCCTGGCTCACGAACTTCGCTTCGGGAGCGGTGGCGCGCTTCCGTCCGGATCTCAAGGGGGTCGAGTCGTGGAAGCTCACCATCGTCAATGCTCGAGGTGAGGCCGTGGCAAGCTACCAGGGGCATGGGGAACCTCCGCGTGAGATCGCCTGGGACGGCCGATCGGCGGGGGTGCCCCGGTAGTGCCCGGCCTCACCTACAGCTACGTGCTCGAGGCCCACGACAAGGCCGGCAACAAGCGCAACTTCGTGGGCGAGGGCTTCAAGGTGAGCGCCTATCGGCTCGACACACCCAATGGTCCGACCCTGGCGTTCTCGGGCCGTCAGCTGCCGAGCCAGGATCCGCGCCGTCCGGCGACCGCCGATGCGTCGGTGACGCCGCTCCTGGTCGAAGCCGCGAGCTGGCTCAACCAGGCGCCGAACCCGGCGCGCCCGATCAAGGTGACGGCCACGGCGCGCACCATGGATCAGGCGCAATCGCTGGCCGCGAGCGTGGCGAAGCAGATCGCCCCGCACCTGATCGGCGATCCGTCGCGACTCCAGACCACCGCCGAGGTCCGACCCGACGCGCCGGAAGGCGGCAACGTCGTGATCGCCTGCCTGAAGTAGCCCGCTACCTCGCCCCATCTCGGCGCCGGTGGATTCCCACCGGCGCCGTCGGGTTTCATGCCATGCTATGGACCCGAGCCATCTTGCGGCAGAGGGCAGTTCCTGCAATCGCCTCCGATCAAGTCCCCGAAGTTGTAGGTGCCAGGGGATGGAGTGGAAAGGGTCGTGCCGTGGCCCTGCTGCGGCGTCACAGTGATCTCCGTAACGCTGCTGCCAAACGACCTCGTCGCTGTGAAATGCCCGCCGGCGTCTGTGGTGACGTGAATGGTCCACCAGTACAACGGGTCGTAGTGATAGCTGACCGCGACTGTCCAGTTGGCTCGTGGCTGTCCATTCACGTCGACAATCCGACCCGTGGCCGTGTACGTCCCGGCCATAGACGGAGACGCCACTGCCAAGCCGACGCTCAGCACCATCAGAGCCACCCAGATTAAACGCCTCATGATGAACCTCCTTTGACCAACAGTCCAATGATGGGTCGATGCTCGGGCCGGCCGGTCCGACGTTGTATTCGTCGGAAGAGATCATGAGATTCCCAGGCCTAGGGGAGCGCGCTCGATCGGCCGCCGCCGACCGTGGGCCATCCGCGAACGGTCTGATCCTCTCTCGGATTTCCGCGTCCAATGGGAGGGGCGGTCAATCGTCCGGGCGGATCGCCTGATCTCTCATCGTTCGTGGTAATTTGCGAACTCTTGGTCGCGCCAGGCGTCGAGCCCAGACTGGCCCGGAGAGTTCGACCGAGAACGCGACGCGATCAACTGAACCCACAACCCCTTTAAAAACCATGCCTGAACGCCTCGACTTCATCCAACGCTCGAACGCGGGCTACATCGAAGACATGTACGCTCGCTACCGCACCGACCCGGCTTCGGTGCCCGAAGACTGGGCGCTGTTCTTCGCCGGCTTCGATCTGGCCGAGGACCCGGCGCGACGACCGGCTGCGGCCCGGACCGCGAGCGGTGTCTACGGGTTGGTCCACGCTTACCGCGAGTTCGGGCACCTGATCGCCAGGATCGATCCGCTGGGCGCCGATCTCGAGGATCATCCGTTGCTCGATCCCCGCCAGTTCGGGCTCAGCGAGTCCGACCTCGATCAATCGGTTGATCCTCAGCCGTTCCTCGGCGACTTCCACGGCACGCTGCGTGAGCTGATCGCGGCGCTGCGCGAAACCTACTGCGGGGCGCTGGGGGTCGAGTTCGTCGACGTGCCCGACAAGCAGCTGCGCGATTGGCTGGTGAGCGAGATGGAGCCGACGCGCAATCGTCCGCGGCTCGGCGTCGAGGAGCGGCGGCGCATCCTCGAGCGTATGTTGGCGGCGGATGCCTTCGAGCAGTTCCTCCACGTGAAGTACGTCGGGCAGAAGCGCTTCTCGCTCGAAGGCGCCGCGACGCTGATCCCGATGCTCGACACGCTGGTCGAGGCGGCGTCCGAGCACGGCGTCGAGCAGATCGTGCTGGGCATGGCGCACCGCGGCCGTCTCAACGTGCTCGCTCACGCTCTGGGCAAGCCGCTCGAAGCCATCTTCGGCGAGTTCGAAGGCAACCTGCCGGCGGAGCTCGACGGCCACGGCGACGTGAAGTACCACCTCGGCTATCTCGAGCACGCGCACCTGCCGCAACGGCCGTCCCATGCATCTCGATCTCAACTACAACCCGAGCCACCTGGAGTTCGTGAATCCCGTGGTGCTGGGCTCGGTGCGGGCGCGCCAGGATCACGTACGCGACCCGAGCGCGCGCGCGGGATCCCGGTGCTGATCCACGGCGATGCCAGCCTTCTCGGGCGAGGGGATCGTGGCGGAGACGCTGACGATGACGCAGCTGCCTCCGTACGACACCGGCGGCACCATCCACATCGTCATCGACAACCAGATCGGCTTCACCACCACGCCCGCCACGCGCGCGCCACGCGCTACTGCACCGACATCGCCCGGGTCATCGAAGCCCCGGTGCTGCACGTCAACGGCGACGACCCCGAGGCCGCGGTGCACGCGATGCGCGCTGGCCGTGGAGTTCCGGGCGCGCTTCCACCGCGACGTCCTGGTGGACCTGGTGTGCTATCGCAAATACGGCCACAACGAGATGGACGACCCGACCTTCACGCAGCCGGTCCTGTACCGGACGATCGCGGAGCACGTCCCCGCGGCGCGCCGCTACGCCGAGCGACTCGAGGCCGAGGGCGTGGTGGATCGCGCGGCGCGTGAGGCGATGGAGCGCGCCATCGACGAACGCCACCAGGAAGCCCACCGGCGGGTGCGCGGCGGCGCCGCGGAGATCCCGGCAGGACGCGCTCGGCGGGCTGTGGGTGGGGCTCGATTGGGCCGGCGAGGACTGGAGCGCCGAGACGGCGGTGACGCGCGAGACGCTCGACCGGGTGACGCGCGGGATCACCACGGTCCCCGAGGGATTCCATCCGCATCCCAAGATCGACCGGCTCAACCGCGAGCGGCTGGAGATGCTCGAACACGACCGCATCGACTGGGGCCTCGGGGAGCAGCTGGCACTCGGCAGCCTGCTGCTCGAGGGACGCCACGTCCGGCTCTCCGGGCAGGACAGCGGTCGCGGAACGTTCAGCCATCGCCACGCCGTCCTGCGCGACTACCAGCAGGGCGAGCACTACGTTCCGCTCCGCCACTTAGCACCGGGATCAGGGACGCGCCGAGATCTTCGACACGCCGCTCAACGAGTCGGCGTGCCTGGGGTTCGAATACGGCTACAGCACCGCCGACCCCAACACCCTGGTGGTGTGGGAGGCGCAGTTCGGCGACTTCGCCAACGTCGCGCAGGTGTACATCGATCAGTTCATGGCGAGCGCCGAGAGCAAGTGGCGCCGCATGTCCGGGCTGGTGCTGCTGCTGCCGCACGGCTACGAGGGCCAGGGGCCCGAGCACTCGAGCGCGCGGCTCGAGCGCTTCCTCGAGCTGTGCGCCGACGGACAACATACAGGTGTGCAACCTGACCACGCCGGCCCAGCTACTTCCACGCCCTGCGCCGCCAGCTCGTGCGACCGTTCCGCAAGCCGCTGGTGATCATGAGTCCCAAGAGCCTGCTGCGGCACAAGCGCGCGGTGTCGGCGGTCGATCGACTTCACGCGCGGCGGCTTCCGGCTCGTGCTCGACGACGCACCGCCCGAGCCCGCGCGCGGTGCGGCGCCTGCTGCTGGTCTCGGGCAAGTTCTACTACACGCTGCTCGAGGCGCGCGAGCAGCGCGGCATCGAGAACGCGGCGCTGGTGCGGCTCGAGCAGCTCTATCCGTTCCCGCGCGCGGAGCTGCTCGAGCTGTTCCGGCGTTATCCGAACGTGAGCGACGTGCGCTGGGTGCAGGAGGAGCCGGCCAACATGGGCGCGTGGCGCGCGATTCGGCATCGCCTCGAGGGTGTGCTGCCCGAAGGCGCGACGCTCGGCCTGGTCGCACGCAAGGCTTCGGCGACCCCGCGACCGGTTTCTACGCGCTGCACGAGGAGGAGGAGAAGGAGCTGATCGATCGTGCGCTGGCCGAGGTGGGCGCGCTGCCGGTGACCGGAGCGCGCCGTCCTTCGCAGAGGCGGAGAGGCTGATGGCGGTCGAGATCAAGGTGCCGCGGCTCGCGGAGTCGATCTCGGAGGCGGTGCTCGTCCAGTGGCTCAAGCGAGGACGGCGCCCTGGTGCGCGCCGACGAGCCGATCGCGACGCTCGAGACCGACAAGGCCGCCGTGGAGATTCCCGCGGACCAGGCCGGGGTGCTGCACCATGCGCGCCAGGTCGGCGACAAGGTGGAGGTGGGAGATGTGATCGCGCGGCGTCGACGACGCGCCGGCGGGAGCCGCCGCGCCGCCGAAGACGCCGCCGCCAGCCGCGACGCCGCGGACGCCGCCGCCCGTGCCCGAGCGCGAGCAGCCGGGACCCGACCGAGAGCGGAGCGCCGCGGAGTCGCTGAGTCCCGCCGTGCGCCGGATGGTCGAAGAGTTCGGGCTCGATCCGGCGCGTATCACCGGCACGGGACCCGGTGGGCGTGTGCTCAAGGAAGACGTGCAGCGACATCTCGAAGCCCGTGCGTCGAAGCCAGCGGCTCCAGTCACTCGCGCCACCCCGCCCGCGCCGATTCCTGCGGTCACGCCGGCTCCGCGGCCGACCGCGCCGGCGCCCACGCCCGCGCGCGCGGCTCCGGCGCCTGCCTCCGCGGCGCCCGCATCCATGCCACGCGAGATCGAGTGGGGTGACGGAGAGACCGAGCGCGCGGTGCCGATGACTCGCCTACGGCAGCGGATCGCGGAGCGCCTGGTGCAGGCGCAGCACACCGCGGCGATCCTCACCACCTTCAACGAGGTGGACATGAGCGCGGTGATCGCCCTGCGCGAGCGCCTGAAGGAGAGCTTCGAGCAGCGCCACGGCGTCAAGCTCTCGTACATGAGCTTCTTCACGCGCGCGTGCGTGCTGGCGCTCCAGCAGATGCCGGCGATCAACGCCGAGATTCGCGGCACGGAGGTCGTCTATCACCGCCACGTGCACATGGGCATCGCCGTGCGGACCGAGCGCGGGCTGGTGGTGCCGATCGTCCACTTCGCCGACCAGCGCAAGCTTCGGCGATCTCGAGAAGGAGATCGCGCGGCTGGCGCGCGCCGCGCGCGACAACAAGCTCGTCGCTCGACGAACTCTCGGGCGGCACGTTCACGATCTCGAACGGCGGCGTGTACGGCTAGTCTGCTCTCGACGCCGATCTTGAACCCGCCGCAGAGCGGCATCCTCGGCATGCACAAGATCGAGAAGCGCCCGATCGTCGTCGACGACCAGGTCGTGATCCGGCCGATGATGTACCTGGCGCTCTCCTACGATCACCGGATCGTCGACGGCGAGCAGGCGGTGACCTTCCTGGTGAGCGTGAAGCAGCGCATCGAGGATCCGGAGCGCATGCTGCTCGACGTCTAGGGCGTTCCTGGGCAGCCCTAGCGCTGCCAGTGGCGCTCGAGTCTCGATCGCTGATCGCGGCGTAGAGCTCGACGCCATCCCACAGGTTCTGAAGCCGCAAGTTCTCGTCGTGCGAATGCTGGTCATCGTCGTGGTTGACGATCGGCACGATCACCAGCGGCGCCCGCGTCGCGGCGGCCAGTGTGGAGAGCGGCAGGCTGCCGCCCTGCATCGGGACGGCGAGCACAGCCTTGCCAGAGCCATTCGTCGACCGTGGCGCGCAGCGAAGCGTGCGATCGGCGCATCGAGCGGCACGCGCGGTACGCCGGATAGCCCCTCGTCCCAGGTCAGGCGCATGACCCGCGGGTGCGACCGCCGCGTCTCGGCCGTCACCGAATCACTCGTCACGAACCAGCCGTACTTGGTCAGATGGGCTTCCACCCGCTCGCGCACGCCCGCCGGTGTCTGGCGCGGCACGAGACGGAAATCGATCGAAGCGCGCGCCTCGGCGGGGATGGCGTTGGTCGCTTCGGCGCCCACGTGGCCCGCGGCGAGCCCGCGCACGTTGAGGGCCGGAAGCAGCACGCGCCCGGCGAGCGGTGCATCGCCCGCTTCCGTGCCGCCGAGCTCGAGCTCGTCGCGCCACGGCCGATCGACGCTGGGCAGCGCCGCCAGCGCCGCGCGGTCTTGATCGGTGATTGGCGCGACGTCGTCGTAGAAGCCGTCGATCAGGGATACGGCCATCCTCGTCGCGCAGGCTCGCCAGCGCGTGCGCCAGGAGCAGCGCCGGGTTCGGGGCCCAGTTCCCATAATGACCACTGTGCACCGGTCGCGCCGGGCCGTAGACGGTCATCTCGAGTCCGAGCACGCCGCGCGTGCCGAACACGAGCTGGAGCTGCCGGCTCGCGTGAACGGGTCCGTCGCAGAATAGCCAGGCATCGGCGGCAAGCCGGTCGCGATGGCGGAGCACGATGTCGCGCAGGTGCGTGGAGCCGGCCTCTTCCTCGCCCTCGAAGAAGAGCTTCACGTTGACCGAGGACGCTGACCCGTCGCCGCCAGCGCGTCGAGCGCCGCCAGCATCGCCACGATCGGCGCCTTGTCGTCCGCCGCCGATCGCGCGAACAATCGCGCCTCGGGATCGAGCGCGGCGGAGCTCGACGGCGCAGGCATCGCCACGGTTCGCCATCCGGGGCCTGCGCGGACCCGCAGCGTCGGCTCCCACGGCGGCGTCCTCCTCCGACGGGGTGACCGGCTGGCCGTCATAGTGCGCGTAGAACACGATCGTGTGCTTGGCCCCGGGCACCAGCCGCTCGGCGAGCACCGCGGGAGGCCAGGGGCCATCGGCGAGCACCGCCGTCGTGAGGCCGCGACGCTCGAGCATGGCCACCAGCGCCGCGACGTTGCGCCGCACATGCGTCGGAGTCGGTCGCGAGGTTGGGTAGGGCGGCAAAGCCGGCCAGCTCGCCGAGAATCGCGGCCTCGTGGCTCAGGCGCCAGGCTCGCACCGGGTCGCGCGCGGCGGAAGCGGGGAGGCCACCCAGGCGCCCAGCAGGAGCGAGGCGACCGTCAGAATCATCGCGCGCACGGCGCGAACCCTAACACAAGCCGCGCGTGACGCGGCCGTCGCGCGGTGGAACCCGTGGCGCGTTTGACTTGAATCGCGCGCCCGCGCACTCTCCTTCGCCGATTCTCCGCAGCGTCGATCCGACTCTCTCGGAAGGAACGTGGCCATGGCCGAAGACTCCTACGATCTCGTCGTGATCGGCTCCGGGCCGAGGCGGCTACACGGCCGCGATCCGCGCCGCGCAGCTCGAGCTCCACGCCGCGTGCGTCGAGAAGTACGCGTCGCTGGGCGGCACCTGCCTCAACGTCGGCTGCATTCCCAGCAAGGCGTTGCTCGACTCGAGCGAGCATTTCGCGCTCGCGCGCAACGGTTTCGCCGCGCACGGCATCAAGGCCACGGTGGAGCTCGATCTTCCCACGATGATGACGCGCAAGGATCGCGTGGTGAAGGAGCTCACCAACGGCGTCGGGTTCCTGTTCCGGAAGAACAAGGTGGAGCGCGTGCTCGGCACCGGGCGCATCGTCGACGCGGGCCACGTGGAAGTCACGGGAGCCGAGGGCGCCCGCAGCTGCTCGCGACCCGGCGGATCCTGATCGCGACCGGGAGCAAGCCGGCAGCAGGCTGCCCGGCATCGAGATTGACGACCAGCGCATCGTGCATTCGACGCACGCGCTGGCGCTGCCGGAAGTGCCGAAGCGTCTGGTGGTGATCGGCGCCGGCGCGATCGGTCTGGAGCTCGGATCGGTGTGGATGCGGCTCGGCGCCGAAGTGGTCGTGCTCGAGTACATGGACCGCATCGTTCCTGGCATGGACAGGGAAGAGCGGCGCGCTGCTCCAGCGCACGCTCGAGCGCCAAGGCATGACGTTCCAGCTGCGAGACCTCCGCGAGCGCGGCGCGGGTCGACGGCGATCAGGTCGTGGTCCAAGTGAAGAAGGTCGAGCCGGAGGCCGAGGCTTCCAGACTGCGGTGCGACGTGCTGCTAGTCGCGGTGGGCCGGCGCCCGTACACCGAAGGACTCGGCGCGGGCGAGGCCGGGATCGCGATGGACGAGAAGGGCCGCGTCACCGTGGACGACAGCTACCAGACCAGCGTGCCTGGAGTCTTCGCGATCGGTGACGTGATCCCTGGACCCATGCTGGCGCACAAGGCGGAAGAGGAGGGATCGCCGCGGTGGAGCGGATGGCCGGCTTGCCGGGCCACGTCGCCTACGACTGCGTTCCCAACGTGGTCTACACCTGGCCCGAGCTGGCCTCGGTGGGGATCACCGAGGAGGAGGCCGCCGAGCGGGGCCTCGACGCTGGCGATCGGCACGTTCCCGTTCCTCGCCAACGCTCGTGCCAAGGCCATGGGGGAGCGCGAGGGACGGGTGAAGATGCTCGGCCGACGCCAAGACCGACCGCATCCTCGGCGCGCACATCCTCGGACCGCGCGCCAGCGACCTGATCGCCGAGGTGGCCACCGCCATGGAGCTGGGCGCGAGCGCCGGGGACGTCGCGCGCTCGGTTCACGCGCACCCGACGCTGCCCGAGGCGGTGAGAGAGGCCGCGCTCGCCGTGGGAAGCGGGCCCTCAACATCTGATCCACACGCTCCCAACCTTTCCGGGCTGCGTCCTGTCTCAGAGCTTCGACGCTCGCTTGGGGCGAGCCCTTCGGTCGCCATGTCCGCGGGAGGTGCCCGATGTCACGATCCGTATCGCCCAGACCTCACATCGCAGCCATGGTGGTGTTCGCGCGCCACTCGCGCCTCGGCCGCAGGTCGTCGTGACTCCGGCCGGGGCCAGGCGGCGAGCGCTCGACCACCACCGTCTGGTCCCAGTCGAGCGGCCACGGCTCGTCTCATTCGCTACAGCTATTCCGTCGCCATGGACGATTCCGAAGCCGGCCCGGACGACGTCCAGGCGTACGTCTTCACGCGCGGACAACGGACACTGGAACAACGGCAGCGGCGACGAGGAGGACTGGCAGGAAGCGCGTGACGCACAGCGCGGCCAGGCAGATCCGTCGCTGTGGGTGCGTCGCGGGGACGAGCGCTTCCTCATCACCGACGCCAAGGCGCTCGAGCGTGCAGCGGAGATCTTCAAGCCTCAGGAGGCGCTCGGGCAACAGCAGGCTGAGCTCGGACGGCGCCAGGGTGAGCTGGGTGGCTACCAAGGCGAGATGGGTCGGCTCCAGGGGAGATCGGCCGGCTGCAAGCGAGCCTGCGCGCGACCGCGCGATCCCTGCTGTCGGATGACGAGGTCGGGCGTGACCGCACGGTGGTCGCGCAAGATGAGCAGGAGCTGCGCACGCTCCAGAGGAAGCTGGGCGAGATGCAGGGCAAGCTCGGCGCGAAGCAGGGCGCCCTGGGCGCACAGCAGGGAGAGTGGGTCGCCAGCAGGCGCGCGTCGCGCAGGAAGCTGCGCCGCAATCTCGCGACCTGTTGAAAGCGGCGATCGCGGATGGGAAAGCCAAGCGACTCTAGCGCCGCTCTCCGGTCCGCGGATTTTGACGCCTTCGCCCTTTTCCCCATTCTGCGCGCATGCCCGCGCTGAAGCTCGGTTCCTGGAACGTTCACACCCTCGAGACCGGCTATGTGTGGCTCGACGGCGGCTCGATGTTCGGCTCGGTGCCCAAGCCGCTCTGGTCGTAAGCTCGAGCCGCCCGACGAGCCGCAATCGCATCCGGCTCTCGATGCGCTGCCTGCTGCTCGAGGGGGAGGGGCGCCGCATCCTGGTGGACGATGGGGCCGGCGACAAGATGAGCCCCAAGCTCGCCGACATCTACCGCATCCAGCACGACGAGCAGTCGCTCGAGCGCTCGCTGGCCCAACTGGGTTCGGGCTCGGTGACGTCACCGACGTGGTGCTCACGCACCTACATTTCGATCACGCCGGCGGCTCGACGCGCCGCGATGGCGAGCGGCTGGTGCCGACCTTCCGCGCGCGCGCTACTACGTGCAGCGTCGCAACCTCGAGAACGCGCGTCGGCCCAATCCCCGCGAGCGGGCCTCGTACCTGGCGGAGAACTTCGAGCTCCTCACCGAGCACGGGGTGCTCGAAACCTGGGAGGGACCGCAGCGACCGTGGCCGGGTGTCGAGATCTTCACCGCGGAGGGCCACACGCGCGGGCAGCAACTCGTGCGCGTCCAAGGCCCCGAGGGCGCTCTACTACGTTGCCGACCTGATCCCGATGGCGCCGCACGTGCGCATCCCGTTCGTCATGGGCTACGACATGGCGGCCATCGAGACCATGGACGAGAAGCGTACGGTCCTTGCCCGGGCGACGGCGGAGGGCGCGTGGATCGCGCTCGAGCACGCGCCGGCCGTGGCGCTCGCCCGCCCCAAGATAGAGGATGACGACTTCGCCTGGGCCGAGACCGTCGCGCCGCCTTCGGTCACCGCCCCGATCGCGTGATGTTCCACTCGCTCCTCCAGGTCTGGTTCCGGCTCTCGCTCGAGTGGGGCTACCTCGGCATCTTCGCGATGATGGCGATCGAGTCCACCGTCTTTCCCTTGCCGAGCGAAGTGGTGGTGCCGCCCGCCGCGTACTGGGCGGAGCAGGGTCGCTTCCACTTCTGGGGCGTGGTCGCCGCAGCCACGCTCGGATCGTGGACGGGCGCGGCGATCTCCTACTGGGTGGCGCGCGTCGCGGGAAGGCCGCTCATCCTCCGCTATGGCCGCTACGTGTTCGTGCCCGAGAAGAAATGGCTCCTGGCCGAGCAGTGGATCCGGCACTACTCGGTCGCAGGGATCTTCTTCTCGCGGCTGCTGCCGGTGGTGCGCCACCTGGTGTCGTTGCCGGCCGGAGCCGCGCGGATGCCGTTCGGTCGCTTCACCACCATGACGCTGCTCGGCTCGTTCCTGTGGTGCACCGTGCTGGCGTGGTTTGGCGCGAAGGTGCTCGCCAATGAGCCGCGGCTGCTCCAGGATCCCGATGCCCTGATGCACGTCATCAAGGCCAAGCTCTGGTGGTTCGTCGCCGGAGCCCTGGTCCTGCTGGCAGGGTACGTCACGGTGGACCTGCTCGGACGGAAACTACGGCGCCAGAGCGTGGGCGAGGCCGAGATCCCCTGATCAGCGCGCCGGCACGCGCGCCGCTACCACCGGCACCATCCACACCGCGTAGCCGCGTGGGTCTCGGATGTTGGCGATCATCTGCTCGAAGTACGCCGCCGCCTGCTCGCGGGTGAAGCGCGTGCGCTCGGCGATCGGATCCACGTAGCCGTCGCGCCACGCCTCGAGGATGGTGGCGAACGTCTCGCGGGGCACGCGCAGCGTGTCCACGACCACGTAGTCCACGGTGATGTCCACGAGCCCCGCGCGCGACAGGATCGAGAAGGTGTTGCGGCCGACGAACAGATCGGTGCCGTCCGCCTTCCCGAACGCGGCCGGGGCCTCGTGCCAGAAGTCGCGCGGGTCGAGCGCGCCGCTCTGGAAATGGAGCATCCCGTAGTCCTCGGGGATCAGGTGCAGCCGCCCGCCCGGCTTGGTGACCCGCGCCAGCTCGCCTACGACGCGATCGGGATCGGGGATCGAATGCATGACGTGACGGCACACCGTGAGATCGAAGGTCCCCTCCCGCAGCCCCAGCTCGTAGATGCTGCGGTGCTCGAAGGTGAGTCGCGACCCCAGGTGCGCGTAGCGGGCGCGCGCCAGCTCGAGGTGGTGGTCGATGATGTCCACCCCGAGCACGCGCGATCGTGGGTACAGCTCGGCGAGTCGCGACGCGCCTTCACCGGTCCCGCATCCGGCGTCGAGGATGGCGATGTCGTCGGCGAGCCCGTAGCGCCGGAAGAGGCCGACTTCCTGCGGCCAGATGGCGACGGCCTGCGCCTCGAGGTTGCGCACCATCGACTCGTCGGCCATCTGCCGGGCCTGGGGGTTGAGATCGGTCACGGCGCTCTCCGGCCTCCGTTCGGTCACTTGGGCCGCACCGGCTCGATCGCGGCGCCGGAAATCGCCGGCACTTCCCGCGCTTCCTTCTCGCGGGCGGGCACGAAGCGCGCCAGCAGCGTGGCACCACCGGCACCATCACCAGCGTCAGCACCATCGAGAACAGGAGCCCGCCGACCACCGCCAGGCCGAGCGGCTTGCGCGAGTCCGCCCCGGCGCCGAGTCCGAGGGCGATCGGCAGGACGCCCAGGATGGTGGTGAGGGTCGTCATCAGGATCGGACGCAGACGGATGCGCGAGGCGCGAACCACGGCGTCGATCAGCTCCTCGCCGCGCGCGCGCCGCTGATTGGAGTACTCGACGATCAGGATGGCGTTCTTGGTCACCAGCCCGATCAACATGATGAGGCCGATCTGGGAGTAGATGTTGAGCGACATTCCGGAACACGAACAACGTCAGCAGGGCGCCGAACACCGCGAGCGGCACGGAGAACAGGATCGAGAGCGGGTGGACGAAGCTCTCGAACTGGGCGGCCAGTACCAGGAAGATGAACACCAGTGCGATGACGAACAGCCAGTAGAGCCCGCCGCTCGACTCGACGAACTCGCGCGATTCGCCGGCGAGATCGGTGCGCATGCCCGGCGGCAGCGTGCGCTTGGCGATCGCGCTCAGGTCCTCGATGGCCTTGCCGACCGTGAGCGCCGGGCGGGAGGTTGGCGCTCAGCGTGGCCGAGCGGACGCGGTCGAAGTGGTTGAGCTCCTTGGGCGCGACCTTCTCCTGCACCTTGACCACGCTCGCCATCTGCACCAGACCATCGCGGCCTCGCAGGTACAGCCCGTCGATCGCGGCGGGTGAGGATCGCTCCTGCGGCCGCACCTGGAGCATGACCTCGTACTGCTTGTTGCCGCGTTTGAAGCGCGTCACCTCGCTGCCGCCCAGCAGCGTCTGCAGCGTCGTGCCGATGTCGGTCACCGAGACTCCCAACGCCGAAGCGCGGTCGCGGTCGATCTGGATCTCGAGCTGAGGTGTGTTGAGCTTGAGATCGGTGTTCATGTTGAGGAGGTAGCCGAGTTTCTGCGCCTCCATCATGAACGGCCCCATCGACTGCTGCAGGGCCTCGTAGGTGTCGGCCTGAGCACGAACTGGACCGGGCTCCCGAACCCGCCGCCCAGGCTCGGCAGGTTGATCGGAATCGCCAGCACGCCGGGAATCCCGAGGAGCTGCGGGAACAACATCCCCACGATCTGCTGTTGCGTGAACTTGCGTTGGTCGTAAGGCTTGAGCCGCACGAACATGAAGCCGTCCGTGACGCGCCCCGGTCCGCCGAAGCCCAGCCCGACCGCCGAGAAGAAGGCCGCGACCTCCGGCGTGCGCTGATAGATCGCCTCGACCTGACGCATGTAGCGGTCGGTGTAATCGAGCGTCGCGCCCTCGGGGGCGAGCACCACGTTGAAGACCATCCCGCGGTCCTCGGTCGGGACCAGCTCCTGCGGGAGCAGGAAGAACAGCACGCCGATCGACAGCACGATCGCGACCGCCGCGATCATCACGGCCAGCCGATGAGCGAGCGCGCCGCGCAGGATGCGCTCGTAGCCCACGTGGAGTCCGTGGAAGAACTGATTGAAAGCGATGCGCCAGCGCGGCGCACGCTCCTCCACCTCGGCGGAGGACGCCGGTGCGTCGGCGACCGCGTCGAGCTCGTCGGCTTCATGCATGTGGGCGCCGGCCGCGCGCTTGAGGAGCAGCGAGCAGAGCATGGGTGTGAGCGACAGCGCCACGAAGCCCGAGATCAGCACCGAGACAGCCACCGCGATACCGAACTCGTTGAACAGGCGCCCGACGCGGCCGGTGAGGAACGCGACGGGTACGAACACCGCCACCAGTGCGATCGTGGTGGCGAGAATCGCGAAGCCGATCTCCTTCGAGCCGTCGATCGTCGCGCGCAGCCGCGCTCTTCCCATTTCCATGTGCCGGTAGATGTTCTCGAGCATGATGATGGCGTCGTCGACCACCAGCCCGATCGCCAGCACCATGGCGAGGAGCGTGAGGATGTTGATGGTAAAGCCGAGGAAGTAGACGACCGTGAAGGTGCCGATCAACGACACCGGAATCGCCACCACCGGGATCAGCGTCGCTCGGAGGCTGCCGAGGAAGACGAAGATCACCAGCACGACCAGCAAGAACGCGACGCCGAGGGACACCAACACCTCGTGGATCGAGTCCTCGATGAACGTCGAGGAGTCGTAGGCTACCTCGAGGTTCATGCCGGGCGGGAGCAGCTCGCGCAACCGGGGCAGGGCGTCGTGGATTTTGTGGGCCACGTCCACGGTGCTCGCCTTCTGCTGTTTGACGATCCCGAGGCCGATCGAGGGCACGGTGTTGTAACGGGCGACGGTGCGGTCGTCCTCCGCGCCGACCCGAACGTCGGCGACGTCACCGAGGCGGATCGGCCGATCCCCGTGCTGGGCCACCACGATGGCGGCGAACTCTTCCGGCGTGGAGAGATCTCCGCGGGTGCGAACCGAGAACTCGCGCCCGTGCCCTTCCACCCGCCCCGAAGGGATCTCGGCGTTGCCGGCGCGCAGCGCCTGCTCGGCATCGGCCACGGTCAGGCCGTAGGAGGCGAGCCGCAGGGGGTCGAGCCACACGCGCATGGCGTACTTGCGCTCGGCGCCCACGAATACCGCGCCCACCCCGTCGAGTCGTTGGATCTTCTCGGTCAGAATGTTGTTGGCGGCCTCGCTCAGCTCGAGCATGCTGAAACGCTGGCCGTTGAGCGAGAGCCAGATGATGGGCTGTGCGTTGACGTCCTGCTTGGCGACGATCGGGTCGTCGACCGTCGAAGGCAGCGAGCCGCGGACGCGCGAGACGCGGTCACGCACGTCGTTCGCGGCCTCGTCGACGTTGCGGCTGAGCTGGAACTCGACGGTGATCACCGAGCCCTGCTCGCGCGAAGACGAGGTGATCAGCTTGACCCCTCGATGGTCGCGAGCTGCTCCTCCAGCACGTCGGTGATTTCGGTTTCGACCGTCTGCGGGCTCGCGCCGCGATAGAAGGTGGTGACGCTGACCACCGGTGACTCGACGTCCGGATACTCGCGCACCGGCAGCCGCAGCAGCGAAATGGCCCCGAAGAGCAGAATGGCCAGGCTGAGCACGGCCGCGAACACCGGGCGCTGGACCGAGACTTCGCTGAGTCTCATCGACCGCCTCGCTTGGGTCCCTTCGCCGTGCTGCCCGGCGAAGCGACGCCCGCGCCCCGCCGCCCGCGGCTCCTGCTTCCGGCCCGCCTGCGGCCACCGGCATCACGTGTGCACCTTCGTAAAGCTTCTGGTAGCCCGCTTGCACAACGCGATCGCCCGCCTTGACGCCCGACACGATCTCCGCACGAGTCGAATCACGGGTGCCGAGCACCACGGGCTGGCGCGAGACCGTGCTGTCCGGCTTCACGACGTACACGAAGTTCTGGTCGCCTTCGCCGAACACCGCCTCGTCGGGGACGGTCAAGGCTTGCGGCCGCACGCCCAGGTTGACGGTCACGTCGGCCGACATGCCGGGGCGCAGCTTGCGGGCGCGGTTCGGAATGCGCGCCTCCAGTTGGACGGTGTGGGAAACGGGGTCGATCAGGGGATCGACCACGCTGATGGCGCCATCGAAGACATCGTCCGGGTAAGCGGTGGTCGTGATCTGGACGGCCGCGCCGCGCTGGAGCTGCGCCAGGTAGCGCTCCGGCGCCGAGAAGGTGATCTTCATCTCGTCGATCGCGGCGACCTCGGTGATCTGCTGGCCGACGGTGAGGTAGGCGCCCGGGGAGACCATGCGCCGACCCACCGCGCCCGCGAACGGCGACGTGATCCGAGTCTTGGCCAGCCGGGTGCGAGCCACCTCATGGTTGGCGTCGGCGACCTTGAGCGCGGATCCGGCGTCGTCCAGCTCCTGCTGGGAGGCGGCGCGCTGATCGAACAGCTGCTGGACGCGCTGATGGTTGGTCTTGGCCTGGTCCCGCAGCGCCTCGGTCCGCGACGCCTCGGCCTTGAGGTCGCTGTCCTCGAGCCGCGCAATCAGCCCCCGGCGGCAACGGTCTGCCCTTCGGCGAACGGCAGCTCACGCGCCACCGCGTTGATCTCGGTCACGATCTTGACGTTCTCGCGCGCCTCGGTGGTGCCAACCGCGTGGAAATGATCGACGATCGCCTGAGTCCGGACCTCGGCGACCTCGACCGGCACCGGCGGCATCTTGAATCCGGCGGCCGGCCGCCCGCACCCGGCGGCGAGCAGCAAGAGCGGCAGCAGGAGCGCGCGTGCGGCGGGTCGCAGGAGGGAAGCACGACTCATGGAGTCCTCGGCGGAGCGGGTTGGGTGAGACGTCTCAGCTCGGTGAAGGAATGCGCCACGTCGACCAGCGCCTGCGATTCGCGCAGCACCGCCCGCGCCACCTGGGCCTCGATGTCGACCAGATCGTACGCCGTGGTGCGTCCGGCCCGGTACTCGAGCGTCGCGACCCGCGCCTGCTCGCGCGTGGCGGCCACCAGCTCGCGCATCGCCGCGAGCGTGGCCCCGGCGCTCTCGGCCTCGCGGTAGGCGGAGCGCACGTCCGACTCGAGCCTGAGCCGGCGGGCGCGCAGCACTTCCTGCGACTGCTCGTAGATCCCGCGCTGCCGATCGCGCTCGCCGCGGTCGGAGCGCCAGCCGATCGGCATCACCAGCCGGAGCCCGAAGCTCCAGGCGGGAAAATCGTTGCCCCAGACCTGGTCCCACGCTGTGCCGAATCCGGTGTCCGAAGAGGTGCCGAGCGTGTCGCCGCCGAAGATCAGCGGCTGGCTGACGCCGGCCAGGCCCGAGCCGCCATAGCTGCCGAAGGCCTCGAGCGTCGGCCATGCGTTCCACTCCGCGGCCCGCCAGCGAGCGTGCGCCGCAGCGCTGTCCTGCTCGGTGGCGTGGAGCCCCGGATTCACTGCGAAGGCGCGACGCAGCACCACGTCGAGGGGCTCGAGCGGCGGCGGGGGCGTGGGCTCGTCGAGGCAATGGATGCGCTCGTTGACGCTCGGCGACACGCCAATCGAGCGCGCCAGCTCGTCCGAGGCGTCGCGCGCCAGGAGCCGCGACTGGAGCAGCAGCGCCTCCTGGTCGGCGAGCAGCGTGCGCGCCGCGGCCACCGCTCCGGGTCCGGCCACGCCCGCTCGCCCGCGGAGCTGCGCGTCGCGCAGGAAGAGTGCGGCGCGCTGCCGCTGGATGCGCTGCGCGTTCAGGTTGTGCTCCGACGCGAAGAGACGCCAGTAAGCGTTCTCGACGTCGGCCGACACGTCGAGCGACGCCGCCTCGTAGCGATGGCGCGCCGCCTCGAGCTCGCGATCGCGGGCGCGCAGCTCGCCGCGGGTGGCGACCGGGCCGAAGCCCTTGAGCAACGGCTGCACGAAGTTCACCTGGGCGCCGCTCTGGCGCTCGATGGGGAAGGTGGTGAACGCGTTGGTCTCGGTCTGGCTCTGGTTGAGGGACAGCAGGATCGAGGTGCCGATCGGCGAGAGCCACGACATTCCGGCCGAATAGAGGCGCTCGCGCAGCTCCGAGCCGGCGAACGGCGAGGTCACCGGCGAATCGGTGCTGATGCGCTGGCCGCTCGCCAGAATCGCGGGGTCGAAGACGCCGGCTTCGGTCATTCGCGAGCCGCCGGCGCTGCGCAGCGCCGCCAGCGCGGCACGCCCCAGCGGACTGTTGGCCACCGCCAGGCGCTCGGACTGGTCGAGCGTCATCCCCAGCGCCGGGACCTCGATCTCGCCGGCCAGATAGCTCGTGTCGGGCGGCGATTCGGTGGACGGAGTCTGCGCGCGCGCGGCACTCGCCGACACCGCCAGCGCGATCACCACCAAACCACGGAGCGCCAACCGGGCGCTGCGCTTCGCGCGGAAACGGCAAGGCCGAGCAGGGGAACACAGAGAGGGGGACCCATTAGCCCGCCAGGATAAACGGATGTGCCCGGCATTTTCACGGGAATTTCGGCGCCGCGCGAAGACGCGCTCGGGGCTGGGAACGGCGCGTTCGTCGGAAGCCTGGCCACTGGAGTCCCGACCCACGTCGGGCAACCTTCGGCTTTGGGATCAAGACGGCCCCGCTCGTGTCTCAGGCACCGCGGACTCTCATGGGCCTTCTACGGTGCGTGCACTGCGGCCGCTGCAACGCCCAGTGCGGCAGCTCGCTTGAGCCGCATGAACTCCACCCCGAAGATCCGCTCGGCCTCGTACTGATTGTGCGAACGGCATCGGAGTCGGATACCGGAGATGCTCGCGCGCCCTCCCCTCGCCACCGGATCGACATGATCGAACTCGAGCCGTGTGCGCTCCTGACATCGCTGGCCTCGTTCGCTCACGAACGAGCACTGGTCACCATCCGTTCCCGGACGGCGCGCTTCACGTGGGCCGCGATGTAGCGGGCACTCTGGGTCACCCGGGAGGCCGCGGCTTGTCGGTCGCCGCGAACTGGCTCTCTCGAGCTGAGAGACCAGTAACTAGAGCGCCCGATGAATGACTTCTGCGACATCTCCCGACGGGACCTGATGTCCCAGCAGCTCCCGCGCCCGGCGCAGGTCATCGTGCATCTCATGGCTCATCGTGAGCTGCAGGGCGAAGCGCCGCGAGCGGAGGGGTGACCTTCGGCCGCGCGTCGATCGGCTCGGGGGCGGATGGTCCAGGCGACTGCACCACCGTCGGCGGATCAACTATCCCCGGGGATAGTTGCTGTGGGTCCAGTCCCGGTGAGACGAAGTCCGGTGGCCCCGGCAGGGTATGGAGCTCGGTCACTTTGATGGAAAGCGCCCTTACCTGTGCCGGCAAATCGGGTTTCGGGAATCGCTCGGCGAGGAACCGCTCGACATCCGTCTTGCTCCTGCCCGCGGCTGCGGCGAGCAACTCCGTGGGATTCTCCGCGGTCAGATGAGGCGCCAGCAGGACCACGGTGCTTACGTTGAGCCGGCCCTCCGCCACAGCGCTGAATATGGTCGGGGATTGCCGGGCCGTGCGCGCTGCGCGAATCCTGTAGTAGGCGGCCTGCTCGCAGAGCGCGAGCTCCTGGACGCAATAGACGAACATCGACGGATAGCCCGCCGGGAGGGTACAAGCCGACGCTCGTCGACTTCGGCAATATGCGCCAGAAGGTCCGCGGTGGTGGCGCGGTCGCGCGCAACGAGCGCCGCCAGACCATGCAGCAAAGTCTGATCCGACAGATGCGAGAGCGAGTACTTCACGAGACACCTCGACGGGGGCGAGTGTCGAGGGCAACGACCTCTTTGTATCACGCGTGGTTTCGATGTTCTCTCGTCATCGTGCTACGTCTTGCTCAGGGCGACACGAGCTTCAAGGTTAAAGAGGGGCACGTCGCAGCGTCGGGAGCACCCTGGGCACTTTGGTGCGCAGTCGAGGTGAACTCTGGCGAGTGTCGACGATCGTGCGCGCGCGCTGCGTCAAGTCAAATCGGAAGTAAGTTCTAGAGTCGCGAGCGTGTACTTTGCAGGAGCGAGATGCGTGATAGGAACAACCCCGCGCCCGTCTGAGACAACGACATGCGAGAGAGCGCTGGTAGCAATCAGGGCCAGGCGGTATTTCCGGAAGCCGTGGCCAACAGTTTCGGATTCTTGATCGCGTCCGGCTTCGAGATCGGCACCCTGGATGAGAACTACTCTCTTGGGAGCGATTATTCGCCTTGTCGACCCGTCGGTCGCCGATCAATACAGGAGCGCGACCATCTGGAGATTGCCGGATCTGCAACCGGCGCTTCAGCGTCTCGCGCTCCTGGTTTCGTGACGAGGCAGCGCGTTCTTCGAGAAGCTTCGACAACAACGAAGCCGGCGCAACGAAGAATATGCAATGGACGTATTGGCGGAGCCACGTCAGGCCAAAAGCAGAAGCTGCATTCAGAGAGCGGAGGTATCGCGAGGCGGCGGATTTGTACGAGAAGATCCGCGCTCGCCTGACCCCGACCGAAGTAAAGAAGCTCGAGTTTGCCAGGAAGCGTCAGTGATTCAGTCCGACTCGCCGGGCGCAGCCATCGACCGAGCCGTCCGGCTTCCGCGCCAGCAGCCGAGCCAGGAACGGACCGTTCTCGGGCATCGACTCCTCGTAGTGCTCGATCGCGAACTCCGGGAAATGCCCAGGCAACTCTCCCGGGTCGAGCAGGAAGCGCGGGTGCTTGGGCCGTCCGAAGCGTTCCTGGCCTTTCAAATAGGTCTCGTACACGACGCAACCCCGCTGCCACCGCCGCAGCGATCCGTGGAAACAACGGGCGGTGAAGGAAGCGGAACACCATCACCACCCGATGCTCGCCGACCGGCAAACATGGGTCACGCCGCTCGAGATCGCGCACCTGGGTCTCGATCGTGGCGTCATGCCGCCAAAGCCAGGGCCTGCGCGTTCTCAAGCGCCCCGCGATCGTGGTCCCACGCCTCGACGCGATAGCCGCGCTGCGCCAGGAACACCGCCTCGCGCCCCGCGCCGGCCGCCAGGTCCGAGCACGCGGCATTCGCCCTGCGCCGCATCGGGCAGCCGAGCGACGCATCGTCTCGAGAAAGGGCGACGGTCGCCAGAGCCGCGCCGCCGGCGCGCGGTCGAGCGCCGCGGCCGGCAGCGCCTCGGATCGAGGCGTCGAGCCACAGCACCCGCGCGTAGCCGAGTGCCTCGATCGTCTCCGCGGCGAGGCGTGCGCGTGGGCCATCCTCGGCCATCACGAGCACGGCGGCGTCGCGCGGCGGCAGCTCACCGCGGCGCGCTTGACGTCGTCGAGCGGGATGCTTCCCCGCTCCGCTCAGATGCCCCGCGGCGAACGCCGCGCCCGTGCGCACGTCCAGGACATCGGGAGGACGGGCGCCTTCGAGCGCACGCCGGATCAATCGATCGATCAGGGTTCGATCACCGTTACGAGACGATCGGGAACGCGCAGCAGTTGCCCTGCGGGATCGGGCGGCCGTGCGGGCAGCGTGCGCGGGTGGCCGAGGAACGCGCAGATGCTGTTCGCCACCTCGGGGTCGATGATGTGCTCCATGCGGCAGGCCGTCGGCCTCGACCTGCGGATCGGGCAGGTGCAGCGCCGAGGAGAACAGCACCTCGGCGAGCCGGCGCCGGCGCACCAGATCGCGGGCGCGGCTGCGTCCGCGCGGCGTGAACTCGAGCGTCACGCCGGGCGGATGAGATCGAGCCCGCTCTCGGCCATGCCGGTCAGCGTGCGACGGTTGTCGACCACGTCGGGCATGCTGCACGCGCGCCGCCTCGGGCACGCGGCCGTCCTCGCTCGAGCGCCCACATCTGCACCAGCACCTCGTCGTAGCGGCGTTCGATCTCCTCGCTCGGCACGCGTGCAGATCCGCGAGCCGGCCGTGCGCGCAGCTCGACGCGGCGGTCGGCGAGGTTGCCCGACGCGCGGCGCGTGCGTCACCGTGACCAGCGTGTGTCCCTCGGCGTGCAGCTCGCTGCGAGCAGCGTGAGCACCTTGGTCCTCGTTGTCGAGCGTCGAGGTTGCCGGTGGGCTCGTCGGCGAGGATCAGGCGCGGCTGATTGACGAGCGCGCGCGCCACGCACACGCGCTGCTGCTCGCCGCCCGAGAGCTGGCCGCGGCAGGTGGTGCGCGCGCTCGCCGAGCCCGACCCGCTCGAGCGCCTGCGCGCGCCTCGCCGGCGTCGGCCATCGAGTGGTAGTGCTGCGCGACCATCACGTTCTCGAGCGCGGTGAGGTAGGGGAGCAGGTGGAACTGCTGGAAGATGATGCCCGACCTTCTCGCGCCGGAAGCGCACGCGCTCGCGTCTCGGTCATCGCCGTGAGCTCCTGCCCGTCCGACCCACGAGGCGTCCGGCGGTCGGCTGGTCGAGCGCGCCGAGCAGGTTCATCGAGCGTGCTCTTGCCCGAGCCCGACGGCCCCATCACCGCGAGCCACTCGCCGGTCGCGATCTCGAGCGTCGACCCGGTCGAGGCGCCTTGAGCGTCGCGTAGTGGCGCGACACGCCTTCGAAGCCGCACCAGCGACCTCGGCTCATCATTCGCCCTCTCAGCGCCGGCGCCGGGCTCGATGGCCAGCGCGAGGCGGATCGGGCCCGCGCCAGCCAGCAGCGCCACCGCGACCGCCACCGCCAGCACCGGCAAGAACAGCGACCATTGGACCGCGACATCGCGCGTGGAACACCTCGCGGCCGATGAACTGCGCGGCGAGCACGCCGATCCAGCCAGCCGACGAGGCCGCCGGCCAATCCGACCACCAGCGACTCGGCGCCGAACTGGCGGATCACGTCGCGCCGCGACGCGCCGAGCGCCTTCATGAGCGCGATCTCGCGCCGGCGCTCCAGCGCGAGATCGGTGAGCGTGCCGAACGCGCACAGGCCGGCGGACACGAGGACGCCGAGC
>ERZ1370068.7667-contig-6571_pt1 | contig 41693 bp, 55 predicted proteins | sample MGYA00561227_ERZ1370068 | MGnify/ENA primary metagenome ERZ1370068 (study PRJEB38410, sample SAMEA6850437) | metagenome | study: Metagenomic assessment of the ecological functions of the soil: analysis of the soil microbiota associated with the... | reverse complement strand
ACGTACTTCGTTCAGTTACGTATTGCTTTCCAAGAATTCCGGATCTTCACACCGGTCAGGCCCGGTCACCACGCATCAGCGATCCACGGTCGGAGTCGGGAAGTGTATTCATAACCTGCGTGACCGGGCGCGGCAACTAGCAGACACAAAGAGGGCCGCGGATAGGGTTGTCCCGCCGCTTCGAATCGGCGCGCAACATCGAACGCCACCAAAGCGCGCCCATGCTGTGGCCGAAAGAGAGGCGACCTTTGCGCCGTCAGACTGATCCAGCGGCGACAGCATCCGGTGAGACGCCATTTGCCAGATCCGGAATGCTGCGTGAAAGACGCAAAGGTCGTGATTACCTCCCCGCCCGGGATACTGGACCGCAATGCGCTTGATGTCAGCCCGGAAAAATCGCTTGGGAAAAGGGGAACATAGAATTTCGGAGATCCGCCGGCATGCGGGGAAAATGTCCATGCCTTTGGCGCCCGGGCGTCTCCCACTCACGCGGCTACCCTACCGCCCAGCAGCGAACGGCGGCCGCGACGACCCCCGGTGTCCTCGGCGGTCAGCGGGTCTTCGTAGCGCAGCTCAACTCATTTCGATCACAGCCGTATCGCTCGGCGAACGGCGTCATCAGACCAGGCCAGGTCGTCGGCCGACGTCGTGGTCGGCCTCCGGCGGCATCGACACGTAGCTCATGGCCAGCCGGACGATGGCGCGGGCCAGCACGCCCGCGTCCTCCTCGCTGGCGCGCACCCAGCTATGCGTGAACGTCGACGTCAGCCGCTGCCGAGGCAGCGCGGTGATGATCGGCGCCGCTGTCGGTGGTGATGAGCTGCAGCAGGTCGGGCTTGGTGCTGCCGGTGAGCAGCGAGATCACCAGCGGATCGGCGGCGGACTCGGCGAAGAAGTCGCGGAAGCCCTCGCAGGAACGCGGCGTAGACGTCGCCGACGTTGCCGACGATCGCGCCTCGATCTGGCCTCCACCAGCCGGTCGGCCAGCCGCAACGCGTATCCCCTGGGCCAGGCCCTGCCGCGATCCGAACTCGTTGTAGATCGTCTGGCGGCTGATGCCTGCGGCGCCTCGCGACGTCCGACAGCGTGATCGACGACCAGTCGCGGCTGAGCAGCAGTCTCCCGCATCGCCGTCGAGAATCGAATCGCGCAGCAGCACCCGCGACGCCTCGGCGTAGCGGAATGCGCTGCGCGGCTTCGGGACTCGTCGCGCGGGCTCGGCTCACACGCGCGACACTAGCCGTCACGGGCGGGCGACCTCCACCATCTCGAAGTCGGACTTCGCCGCGCCGCAGTCCGGGCAGCTCCAGTCGTCGGGGATGTCGTCCCACCGGGTGCCGGGGCGATGCCGTCCTCCGGCCAGCCCTTCGGCCTCGTCGTACTCGAATCCGCACTGCACGCAGACGAACAGCTTGAATGGGTTGATCTGCTCTTCGCGCAAGCGCTCATCGCCATTCACTTCATTGCTCCATCGCTCTTTTCAGAAATCTCTTCGAAGTCGACCTTCCTCGCGCACCCGCACAGTCGGGGCAGCACCAGTCGTCGGGTACGTCACTCCACGGCGTGCCCGCCGGAAATCCTTCGCGCGCAGCGCCCTTTCGCTTCGTCGTAGACGTAGTCGCAGACCGGGCAGCGGTAGTGCGCTCATGCGGCCAGCTCCGTACTGGCGAGCACCTTGTCGCGCAGCCGCGGGTGGACGTTCGACCCGGGTGATGTCGCCGTCGTAGTGCTCGAGCACCCGGTGGTCCATCACCCGGCGCCACAGCGGCGGGACGTACGTCAGCGCGATCATCGACGCGTAGCCGCTCGGGCAGGCTCGGTGCCTCCTCGCATGCTGCGCAGCGTCTGGTAGCGCCGGGTCGGGTTGGCGTGGTGATCGCCGTGCCGCTGCAGGTGGTACAGGAACAGGTTGGTCACGATGTGGTCGGAGTTCCAGCTGTGCGTGCGGCGCGCACGCGCTCGTAGCGGCCGCTCGCGGCGTCTTCTGCCGCAGCAGCGCCGTAGTGCTCGAGGTAGTTGACGGTCTCCAGCAGCGAGAAGCCGAACACCGCCTGAGATGACGATGTACGGGATGAGCGCCACGCCGAAGCACCGCGATCAGCGACGCCGCAGAACACCACCGACATCACCCAGGCGTTGCAGCACGTCGTTGCCGACCAGTGCCACGGGCCCTTGCCGAGCCGGCGCAGACGCTGCGCTCTCCAGCTCCCACGGACGACTTCAGGCTGCCCCACACGCTGCGCGGCAGGAACTCCCAGAAGCGTCTCGCCGAAGCGGGCCGACGGCGGGATCCTCCGGGGTGGCGACCCGGCACGTGGTGGCCGCGGTTGTGCTCGATGTAGAAGTGGCCGTACGACGTCTGCGCCAGCGTGATCTTCGACAGCCACCGCTCCGAGCGCGTCCTTCTTGTGGCCCAGTCTCGTGTGCGGTGTTGATGCCCGATCCCGCCGAGCACGCCGACCGACAGCGCCAGACCGATCTTGGCCGGCCAGCTCAGTCCGCCGTCGAATCCCAGCCAGCTCAGGTCGGACGCGGTGAACAGGTAAGCGCCGAAGATCACGCTGGCGTACTGGAACGGGATGTAGATGTAGGTGCAGTAGCGGTAGTACTTGTCGTTCTCCAGCCGCTCCATCACCTCGTCCGGGCGGGTTCTGTCCGTCCGGGCCGAATCGCGGCAGGTCCAGGGCAGGCAGCAGGATGTAGAGCAGGATCGGCCCGATCCAGAACGGCACCTGCGCCGCCACGTGCCAGCCCCACTGGTTGAACGCCCACACCAGCGGCAGCATCACGAACAGCGCCGTCGGCGCGATCAGCCCCATCAGCCACAGGTAGCCGCTTCTTGTCGCGCCACTGGGCGATCTCGATGTCGGACAGTTGGGTGGTCACTGCACGCCTCCTCCGTGTGAGTGCCATCACGTCGTTGACTTGACTATAGAGCTGATTTGTCTGCGATCTAGACATAGCAATCTAGTTTGTAAAGCATCCTCGAGACACAAGACCCGGTCACGCGGTTTGGGCGTGATTTCAAGCGTTCAGCGCAAGTTTCGCGCCGAAATCACTGAGAGCGGCGGCGTCGGCCTCTCGACGGCCGAGCAACCGAATGCCTGCGGCCGTACGCGAAGTAGACCAGCACGCCGATCGCCATCCAGATCAGGAACCGGATCCAGGTCAGCCCGGTCAGGTTGAGCATCAGCCACACGCAGGCCACGATCGACGCGATCGGCAGCAGCGGGCACCCACGGCGCTCGGAACCCGCGTTCGAGGTCCGGACGCGTGCGGCGCAGCACGATCACGCCCGCCGAAACCAGCACGAACGCGAACAGCGTGCCGATGTTGACCATTTCCTCGAGCTTGCCGATCGGGAACACCGACGCCGTGATGGCCACCAGCACGCCGACCAGGACGGTGATGCGCACCGGCGTGCCGTGCGGTCCGGTCCTGGCCAGCGGGCGCGGCAGCAACCCGTCGCGGCACATCGCGAACAACACCCGGGTCTGGCCGAGCACCAGCACGATGACGACGGTGGTCAGCCCGGCCAGCGCGCCGATCGAGATGACCTTCGCGGCCCAGTCCACGCCGTTGGCGGCGAACGCCGTCGCCAGGTTCGCCTTCTCCCCGGCGTCGCTGAAGCTCGGTGTAGCTCACCATGCCCGACAGCACGACGGCCACCGCCACGTAGAGGACCGTGACGATGGCCAGCGAGGCAAGGATGCCGCGGGGCACGTCGCGCTGCGGATTCTTGGTCTCCTCGGCCGTGGTGGCGACGATGTCGAAGCCGATGAACGCGAAGAACACGATCGACGCGCCCGCCAGCAGCGCCGTACCAGCCGTAGTGGCTGCCTTCGGCACCGGTCATCAGCGAGAACAGCGACTGTTCCGCGCCGGTGCCACCGCTGCCGCCGGCCTCCGCGGGCGGGATGAACGGCGAGTAGTTCGCGGCCTTGATGTAGAACGCCCCGACGACTGACCACCAGCAGCACCACCGACACCTTGATCACCGTGATGACCAGGCTGACTTCGGCCGACAGCTTGGTGCCCCAGGCCAGGATGACGGTGACGAACGCGATGATCAGCAGCGCGCCCCAGTCGAGTTGAGAGCCCGCCGAAATCGGCTCGTGCCGCCGCCGAAGCCGAACACCGTGCCCAGATAGCTCGACCAGCCCTTGGCCACCACGGCGGCGGCGACCGCGAACTCCAGGATCAGATCCCAGCCGATGATCCAGGCGACGAACTCGCCGAAGGTCGCGTAGGAGAACGTGTAGGCGCTGCCCGCCACCGGCACCGTCGAGGCGAACTCCGCGTAGCACAGCGCGGCCAGGCCGCACGCGACCGCGGCGAGGACGAACGAGATCGAGATCGCCGGGCCGGTGATGTTGCCCGCGGTGGACGCCGTGATCGTGAAGATGCCTGCCCCGATCACCACCGACACCCCGAAGACGGTGAGGTCCCACCACGTCAGGTCTTTGCGCAGCCGGGTGTCCGGCTCATCGGTGTCGGCGATCGACTGCTCCACCGACTTCGGTCCGCCACGGCCATCGGCCATTCGGTCCCCTTCCCAGGTCCGATATTCCGGAAATGGTACCGAGTACTGTGCACCTCGATGGGGCGGACTGCGAAACACGCAGTCGTCATCGGGGCCAGCATCGGCGGCCTGTGCGCCGCGCGGGTGCTGTCGGACTTCTACGACCGGGTCACGGTGTACGAGCGCGACGAGCTGCCCGACGGACCGGCCAACCGGTCCGCGGTGCCCCAGGGCAGGCACGTCCACCTGCTGATGGCGCGCGGCGCCGCAGGAGTTCGACGCGCACTTCCCTGGTCTGCTCGACGACATGGTCGCCGCCGGGGTGCCGATTCTGGAGAACCGGCCGGACTGCATCCACTTCGGCGCGGCCGGCCACGTCCTCGGCACGCACGCATCGGCTGCGCGACGAGTTCACCGCATACGTGCCGAGCCGGCCGCACCTGGAATGGCAGATCCGGCGCCGCGGTCGACGCGATCGCCAACGTCGACGTAGTGCACGCCGCGGTCAGCGAGCCGCGATTCGACGCCGCCCGGCAGCGGGTGACCGGCGTGCAGCTCGATTCCGGTGAAGCGGTGGACGCCGATCTCGTCGTCGACGCCGCCGGGCGCGGCACCCGGCTGCCGGTATGGTTGGAGCAGTGGGGATTTGACCGCCCGCGCGAGGACACCGTCGACGTCGGCATCGGCTACGCCACCCACCAGCTGCGCATCCCGGACGGCCTGATCGCCGAGAAGGTCGTCGTCGCGGGCGCTTCCCGCGCAGCAGCCGCTCGGGCTGGGCATGCTCTATTACGAGGACGGCACCTGGGGCCTGACCACCTTCGGCGTGGGCAAGGTCGAGCCGCCGCATGACTTCGCCGGGATGTGCGCGCTGGCCGACGAGATCGCTGCCCGCACATCGCGCGCCGCGCGATCCGCCAGGGCGAGCCGATCGGCGAGGTGGCGTTCCACAAGTACCCCACCAGCCGGCTGGCGCCGCTACGACAAGCTCGACCGCTTCCCGGCCGGGATCATCCCGTTCGGCGACGCCGTCGTCAGCTTCAACCCGACGTTCGGGCAGGGCATGACGATGACGTCGCTGCAGGCCGGTCATCTGCGGCGCGTGCTCTAGACACCGGGCGCCGACCTGGCCCGCGACTTCAATCGCGCGACCGCGAAGACCACGTACCCGGTCTGGACGATGAACGCGATCGGCGACCTGGTGCTGCACCGGGCCACCGGGCCGATGCCGTGGTGGTACCGGCCGGTGGGCGGACTGTTCGATCAGTTCCTCGGCGCCGCCGAGACGGATCCCGTTCTGGCGGAATGGTTTTTGCGCCGGTTCAGCCTGCTCGACAGCCTCTACATGGTCCCGTCGGCACGGCTGGTCGGCCGCACCATCCGGCACAACATGCGGCTGTGGCTGGCCGAGAAGCGGGCGGCCACGGCCGACCGCGGTTTCTGCGTCGACGGGATAATGGCGCGATAATGAAGGCCCAGGCGATCGGAGGCCACGATGAGCTCGCTGATCCGGCCGCTGGAGGACCTGACGCCGTCGACACGAGTACTGGTTGCCGCCCGGCGGCAGGGACAACGGCGTTTGGGCGGACATCTGGGTAGTGATCGCCGACCTCGAATCGATGACGCCAGTGAGGTTCTCGACCTGTTGGCGAAGGCCGATGTCGGTGGCTATGCCGCGAATTCCTGGCGGGACAAGGCGCAAGGCGCGAGCGACCGGTGTGCTGTCGCCGTGTGGGTGGATGCGATGCAGTACGGCCGCGCCGAGGACGTACTGATCCGGTTTATGCGGGATAGCGCGCGTCAGATCCTACGCCTCGGGTACGCTGGCGTCGCGAGCCACGGCTCGACGCGACGGCACATGGTGCGCGTGAAGCAGCGTTGCGGGTAACCTTCGATGCCATGAGGGACGCGATGAGCGCGGGTCTGTTCGGACTCCTCGACGACGTTGCCGCTCTGGCCCGGCTCGCGGCCGCATCGGTCGACGACATCGGTGCCGCGGCCGGGCGCGCGACCGCCAAGGCGGCGGGCGTCGTCATCGACGACACCGCGGTGACGCCCCAGTACGTCCACGGCATCACCGCCGATCGCGAACTGCCGATGATCAAGCGGATCGCGATCGGATCCCTGCGCAACAAGCTGGTGTTCATCCTGCCCGCCGCGCTGCTGCTCAGTCAGTTCGTGCCGTGGCTGCTGACACCGATCCTGATGCTCGGCGCCACCTACCTCTGCTACGAGGGCGCGGAGAAGGTGTGGGGCCGGATCCGCGGACACGACGCGCCATGCCGCGCCCACCGCGACCGTCGGCGAGGACGCCGAGAAGCAGATGACCGCCGGCGCGATCCGGACCGACTTCATCCTGTCCGCCGAGATCATGGTGATCGCACTCAACGAGGTGGCCGATCAGCCGTTCGTGCCGCGGCTCATCATCCTCATCGTCGTCGCCCTGGTCATCACCGTCGCGGTGTACGGCGTGGTCGCCGTCATCGTGAAGATGGACGACATCGGACTGAGCCTCGCGCAGCGCACGTCACGCGTTCGCGCAGACGGTCGGCCGCGGCCTGGTCGCCGCGATGCCCAAACTGCTGGCAGCGCTGTCGGCTGATCGGCACGGTCGCGATGCTCTGGGTCGGCGGCCACATTCTGCTCGTTGGGACCGACGACGTCGGCTGGCACGCGCCGTACGGCCTGGTCCATCACGCCGAGGAGTCCGTTCGTCACGCCGTCGAGGGCGTCGGCGGGTTGCTGGCCTGGCTGGTCAACACCGCGGCGTCCGCAGTGATCGGCTTGGTAGTCGGCGCCGTGGTCGTCGCGATCATGCACGTGCTGCCGTTCCGTCGCCGCGGGAGCACTAGATCCCTACGGTGGCCCGGAACAACTTCGTCGGAGTCTGCGCGACCAGCCGGATCGGCCCGTCGTCGGCGGCCACCCACGCCGCCGCTCCACGCTCCAGCGTCACCGCGGTGGATTTGGCGTGCACCACCGTCGAACCCTCGGTGCACAGCAGGATCTGCGGCCCGTCGTGGCGCGTCGGCGCGTCGATCTCGTGGCCGAGTCGCTCGCCGTCGATGCACAGCACCGACACCGCGAACTCCGGTGCCGGCGTGTTGTACACGAGTTCTGTTCCGTCCCTGGTGATTCGGGGATGGATGACATCGTCGGTCGCGGGCGTGAAGTCGAGCACCCGCAGCAATTCCGGCACGTCGACGTGTTTGGGGGTGAGCCCGCCGCGCAGCACGTTGTCGGAGTTGGCCATCACCTCGACGCCGACGCCGTGCAGGTACGCGTGCAGGTTGCCTGCGGGCAGGTAGATGGCTTCCCCGGGCTTGAGGCTGATCCGGTTCAGCAGCAGCGAGGCCAGCACACCGGCATCGCCGGGGTAGCGCTCGCCGAGTTCGAGCACGGTCTTGGCCTCGGCCGCGAACTTCTTCTGCCCGACCGGACGTAGTGGATCGCGCCGTCGATCACCGCGGGCACCAGCACGTCGAGGTCGGGCTGCGGCGCGGTGATCCACGTGGTGAACAGCGCCCGCAGGCCGTCGGCGTCGGACTGGCCGGACAGCAGGTCGACGAACGGGTCGAGGTCGGTGACCGCGAGCGCGCGCATCAACTCGACGCTGCTCGCCGCGGGCCGGAATCCGGCCAGCGCCTCGAACTGCCCCAGCGCGACCAGTAATTCCGGGCTTGTGGCTGCGGTCGCGGTAGTTACGCGTGGGCGCCGTGACACGGGATGCCCAGCTTCTCCTCGCGCGCGAAGCCCTCCACCGCCTGCTCGGCGCTCGGGTGCGCCTGCAGCGACAGCGGTTCGTCGGCCGCGAGCACCTTGACCAAGAACGGCAGCGTAGTCGCCGAAGCGGCCGCGAACGGCGGCGCCCAGCTGACCCTCCGGATCGTCTCGCAGCGTGTCGAGCAGCGACCGCTCGCCCTCGTCGGTCTCCAGCCACGCCGGATCGCCCGGGTGGGCCCCGAACCACAGCTCCGCCTCGGGATGCGCTGTGGGACTTGGCCGTCCGGTGAAATCGGCAATCGCGGTTCGCGAACCCCATGCATAGGTCCGCACCGCTCCTCGTAGCAGGTGCACTCGCTTAACCTCGAACCAGTCGCAGGTAGGTGGCCGTCATCTCCAACCGCACGGCCAGCATCGCCAGTTGTTGTTCCGGGCCGCCCGGCGACGGGCGCCACCGGCGCCTCCGGCATGTCAGACAGTTCCGGCACGTCCTCGGCGTTGATCACGTCGACGTCGTCGAGCCCGCTCACCCGCGCGACCACGACCGGCCGCTCGGCGTCGGTGGCCAACACGAAGGTGCGGACGCGCTCGCGGCAGCGGACCGTCGATCTGCTCGTCATGGAATATCGACGTTTCGCGATCGGCGCCGGATTCGCCACCCATACCGGCGTGCAGCGCCACGAGCGCGTCGGCCAGTCCGACCGCGGCCACCGCCTGGTGTGCGATCCGCAGCAGCGACCGCCGCGCCGTGGCGGGCCAGCGCCAGCGTGCGCCGCGTTGTCGCCCGCCAGCACCACGTCGCGTCCCGACATCCGTTCGGCCAGCGTCTTGGCGGGGTTGGTGAACAGCTCGCGTCCGGCGCTGTTGCGGAACGCCTCGGCGTCGAGCTCGTCGGCCAGCGCGGCGAGGTCCACTCGCAGGCCCGGGTCCACCACCTGCAGCACGGCCAGGCCGGCCGCCAGGTAGCGGGCCAGGCCGAAGTCGTCGCGGACCCACAGGCGGGTGCCAGCGACGACGGACCGGCCTGCGGTCGCGTCGCGCAGCGGGCCTTCGTAGGGCGCGACGACGGCGACGCGCGCACCGCGGCGCACACCGGTCGCGGCCGCCGAAACGAGGGCGGGGTCGCCGGGGTCGTCGCCGGCGAGGATCAGCACGTCGAGCGCGCCGATCCACGGCGGCACCTCGGACGCGACGACGATCGGCGCGGCCGCCGAACCGCCCAGCGTCGCCGCACAGCATCGTCCCCGCCGTCTCGGCGTTACCGCGGCCGGCGACCCAGATGACCGTGCGCGGCGGCTGGTCGGACTTCAGCGCATCCAGGTCGCCCTCATCGAGCGCCGCGGCGGTGGCGCGCACCTGCGCACCGGCCATCGACGCCGCGCGCAGCAAACCGTCTCGGTCGGCGGCGAGCAGGCCTTCCACGTCGTCGAGGTCGACGGCGGCGTGCGTGGCGTTCACGTGGCCGCCTCGCTGCCTGAGGCGATCTGGGCCGCGACTGCCTGAGCCCGACGATTTCGTCGACCTCTTCGGTGCTGCGGGCCTCGACGTTGAGCCGCAGCAACGGCTCGGTGTTCGACATCCGCAGGTTGAACCAGCTGCCGTCGCCGAGGTCGACGGTCACGCCGTCGAGGTGGTCGATGGAGTGGATGCGGGTGCCGAACGACTTCAGCACGGCATCGACACACGCTTCGGCATCGGTGACGGTGAAGTTGATCTCGCCGGAGGCTTCATAGCGCTGGTAGTCCGCCATCAGCTCCGACAGCGGCCGCTGCTGCTCGCCGAGCGCGGCCAGCACGTACAGCGCGGCCAGCATCCCGGAGTCGGCGCCCCAGAAGTCGCGGAAGTAGTAGTGCGCGGAGTGCTCGCCGCCGAAGATCGCGCCGGTGTCGGCCATCAGCGCCTTGATGTAGGAGTGGCCGACGCGCGAGCGCACCGGCGTGCCGCCGCGCTCGGCCACCAGTTCCGGTACCGCGCGCGAGGTGATCAGGTTGTGGATCACCGTTGCGCCGATCTCTCGTGCTCAGCTCCCGCGCGGCGACCAGCGCGGTCACCGCTGACGGGCGAAACCGGATCGCCCTGCTTCGTCGACGACGAAACACCGGTCGGCGTCGCCGTCGAACGCCAGTCCGATGTCGGCGCCGGTCTCGACGACGTAGCGCCTGCAGGTCGACGAGGTTGGCCGGGTCCAGCGGGTTGGCCTCGTGGTTGGGGAAGGTGCCGTCGAGTTCGAAGTACAACGGCAGCAGCGTGATCGACGGGATCGCGCCCAGCACCGCTGGTGCGGTGTGGCCGCCCATGCCGTTGCCGGCGTCGACGGCGACCGCGCAGCGGCCGCAGCTCGGCCAGATCGACGAGCGACCGCAGAAACTCGCCGTAGTCGGCCAGCACGTCGCGGTCGGAGATCGTGCCGCGCGGCCCGTCGAACGCGGGCACGCCCGGCGATGATGTCCTCGCTGATCGCGGCCAGCCCGGTGTCCTTGCCGACGGGCTTGGCGCCGGCACGGCACAGCTTGATGCCGTTGTAGGCGGCCGGATTGTGGCTGGCGGTGAACATGGCGCCCGGGCAGTCCAGCAGTCCCGACGCGAAGTAGAGCTGATCGGTCGACGCCAGCCCGATCCGCACCACATCGAGCCCCTGCGCCATGACTCCCTCGGCGAACGCGGCCGCCAGCGACGGCGAGCTCGCCCGCATGTCGTGGCCGATCACCACTTGGGATGCGCCGTCGCGGACCAGCCGCGCGAACGCGCCGCCGACGTCGGCGACGAACCGCCTCGTCGAGTTCCTCGCCGACCAGACCGCGCACGTCATACGCCTTGATGACGCGGTGAACAGCCGCGGCGGGCCGAGACATAGAGCTCCTTGCGAAAGCGGGACCGTTGGCGCCAGCCTCAACCGTCGGACGGCGAGGAGATAGCGGCTAGGGCAGGCTGCTAATCACTGGGGTCTGGCAACACCCGCAGGTGGCCGCGCCGCCGACCGTTCGACTCCGGCCGTCGGGCGGCGGGTGCCATCAGCGCGCCGCCGTGCACACCGGTGGCCGGATCGGAGAAGCCTGCCGCCACCCCGTTGATCGGCGGCGCGCCGTCGCGTCCCTCACGCACCGCGTCGGCCAGCGCGACCAGATCGTCCTCGTCGGGGTGCGACGGCAGCGGCCCGGCGTGGCGAACCAGCTCCCAACCGCGCGGCGCGGTGATCCGGCTGGCGTGCGCGACGCACAGATCCCACGAGTGCGGCTCGGACACCGTGGCCAGCGGCCCGACGACGGCCGTCGAATCGGAGTAGACGAAGGTCAGCGTCGCGACCGCATAGTGGGGACACCCGGGCCGGCAGCAGCGACGGGGAACATTCACAGCGAGAGGCTATCGTGCGGAAACGCTCGTAGCCGCCGGACACGCGCAGCCATGAGACGCCCGATCTCCAACCGTTACGATCGGTTGCGCGCGGACGAGTCAGCTGACGGCATCCACAGTGCCCGGCCGGCCGAGCGGAATCTGCGCGGATCACGCCGCGGCCGGGAGATGCGCGGCCCGCTGCTGCCGCTCGACCGTGCCGGGCTGGCGCAGCCGGGCCGAGCGGTTCGACATGGCGGTGCTCGAGGCCTACGAGCCGATCGAACGCGCGTTGGCAGGACCGGGTGTCGAGACTGGACGTCGCCGTCGACGAGATACCGCGGATCTCGCCGAAGGACCCCGAGGCCGTGCAGTGGCCGCCCGAGGTGGTAGCCGACGGTCCGATCGCGCTGGCCCGGCTGATTCCGGCGGGCGTCGATGTCCGAGGTAACGCCGACGCGGGCGCGAATTGTGTTGTTCCGCAAGCCGATCGAGCGACGGGCGAAGGACACCATCGAACTCGCCGAGCTGCTGCATGAAGTCCTGGTGGCTCAGGTGGCCACGTATTTGGGCGTCGAACCCTCCGTCATCGACCCGACGATCGACGACGAGTGACACGTGTCGATCAGATGATCCCGCGCTTGAGACGGCGGCGCTCCCGCTCGGACAGGCCGCCCCAGATGCCGAAGCGCTCGTCGTGGGCCAGCGCGTACTCCAGGCACGCGTCGCGGACCTCGCAGCCCAAGCAGATTCGCTCTGGCCTCGCGGGTCGAGCCGCCCTTCTCGGGAAAGAACGCCTCGGGGTCGGTTTGAGCGCACAATGCGCGCTCTTGCCATTGATCATCTTCGGTAGTTGCCGGGGCAACTTCATATTCTCGGGTTGCTCGGGCACCAAACTCAATTGAGGACGTCCGGTGCCCCAATCGATGTCGGTCCGGTAATGGTGTGACGGGTGTCGCCTACTGAGCCGAGAATCCGGTTGTCGAACCGGTCCTGACGACCGAAATCGACCTGCTCATACGCACATGCTCCGCCTCCTCACCTGGTCTCGTAGATCCCTAAATGTGAGCCCCACTATTGTGATGTGCGGCCATCCCAATTCGAACAAGTGATCGAATCTCGGTCTGCGACACCGGAACCGGCCGGCCAACCGCGAAATGACACTGGTGTGATTACACACGTGTTAGCTGCCGCGGTCAAGCGCTGGAACAGAAATTCATATCATTTCGTGACACGAAATTCGGCGCGTCGGCGCGTCCGGCGTGTCTGTCACACCACCGCGCCCGCGCTCGCTGCCCGAACCGCTGCGGCCAACGGCCTAATGTCGGTCGATGTGAAGGTCACGGTTCTGGTCGGCGGCGTCGGCGGCGCCCGCTTCCTGCTGGGCGTGCAGCACCTGCTCGGGCTCGGCCAGTTCGCCGGCTCGGCACGACTGGGTCGCAGATCTGATAACGAGCTGACCGCGATCGTCAACATCGGCGACGACGCCTGGATGTACGGCGTGCGGATCTGCCCGGACCTCGACACCTGCATGTACACCCTGGGCGGCGGCATCGACCCCGAGCGCGGCTGGGGTCATCGCAACGAAACCTGGCACGCCAAGGAGGAACTCGCCGCCTACGGCGTCCAGCCGGATCTGGTTCGGCCTCGGCGACCGCGACCTGGCCACCCATCTGGTCCGCAGCCAGATGCTGCGCGCCGGCTATCCGCTGTCACGAGGTGACCGAGGCGCTGTGCAACCGGTGGAAGCCCGGCGCACGGCTGCTGCCGGTCAGCGACGACCGCAGCGAAACCCATGTCGTCATCAGCGATCCGGACGACGGGGAGAAGCGGGCCATCCATTTCCAGGAGTGGTGGGTGCGCTACCGCGCGCAGGTGCCGACCCACAGCTTCGCGTTCGTCGGCGCCGACAAGGCCACCGCAGGCCCCGGTGTCACCGAGGCCATCGAAACCGCCGACGTGGTACTGCTGGCGCCGTCCAATCCCGTGGTGAGCATCGGCGCGATCCTGGCCGTGCCCGGGATCCGGGGCGCACTGCGCTCGACGACGGCACGCGTCATCGGCTACTCCCCCATCATCGGCGGAAAGCCGCTGCGCGGCATGGCCGATGAATGCCTGTCGGTGATCGGGGTGGCCAGCACCTCCGAAGCGGTCGGCGGCTATTACGGGCCCCGCTCCGGCGTCGGCATCTCGACGGCTGGCTGGTGCACGAGGGCGACCACGCCGAGATCGACGGCGTCGAGGTGCGGTCGGTGCCGCTGCTGATGACCGATCCGCAGGCCACGGCCGAAATGGTGCGCGCCGGACTGGATCTGGCGGGGTGAAGCCGTGATCGATCATGGTTCGGCTCAGCCGAATGTCGGCGACCATGGCGCCTCAAAGCCGTCGAACTGCTTCCGGTGCCGGGACTGCCCGAGTTCCGGCCGGGCGACGACCTCGCCGCGGCGCTCGCCGAGGCCGCACCGTGGCTGCGCCGACGATGACGTGGTGGTGGTCACCAGCAAGGTGGTATCCAAGTGTGAGGGCCGCATCGTCGCCGCCCCGACCGATCCGGACGAGCGGGATGCGTTACGGCGCAAGCTGATCGACGCCGAGGCCGTTCGCGTCCTTGCGCGCAAGGGCCGCACGTCTGATCACCGAGAACGCGCTCGGACTGGTGCAGGCCGCCGCCGGGGTGGACGGCTCCAACGTCGACTCAGGTGAGCTGGCGCTGCTGCCGACCGACCCGGATGGCAGCGCCGCGGCGCTGCGGTCCGGGCTGCGCGAACGGCTCGGTGTCACGGTCGGCGTGGTCATCACCGACACCATGGGCAGGGCCTGGCGCAACGGCCAGACCGACTTCGCGATCGGCGCCGCCGGCCTGACGGTGCTGCACGGCTACGCGGGGTCGCAGGACCGGCACGGCAACGAGCTGATCGTCACCGAGATCGCCGTCGCCGACGAGATCGCCGCGGCGGCCGACCTGGTCGAAGGGCAAGCTGACCGACATACCGGTGGCGGTGGTGCGTGGACTCACGTTGTCCGACAACGGATCCAATGCACGCACACTGCTGCGGCCCGGCGAGGAGGACCTGTTCTGGCTGGGCACCGAGGAAGCGCTTGCGCTCGGCCGCGCCAGGCACAGCTGCTCCGCCGATCGGTGCGCCGAGTTCAGCTGACGAGCCCGTCGCCCCGAACTCGTCGAGGCCGCCGTCGCCGAAGCCCTCACCGCGCCCGCGCCACACCACACCCGGCCGGTGCGATTCGTGTGGATGCAGGACCCCGACAGCGCGGCTGCGGTTGCTGGATCGGATGAAGGATCAGTGGCGCGCCGACCTGACCGGAGACGGACGGCCGCCGGAGGCCGTCGAGCGGCGCGTCAGCCGCGGCCAGATCCTCTACGACGCAGCCGAACTCGTCATCCCGTTCATGGTGCCCGACGGCGCGCACAGTTATCCCGACGCCGGTCGGACCGCCGCCGAGCACACCATGTTCACGGTCGCGGTCGGCGCCGCCGTGCAGGCGCTCGCTGGTGGCGCTGGCCGTGCGTGGCGTTGGCAGCTGCTGGATCGGCTCCACCATCTTCGCCGCCGACCTGGTGCGCGACGAACTGGCGCTGCCCGCCGACTGGGAACCGTTGGGCGCCATCGCGATCGGCTACCCCGAAGAGCCGTCCGGCCCGCGCGATCCGGTGCCTACCGACGGCCTGCTGGTGCGCAAGTGAGCCTGCACGAGTCGGCCGTCACGGCGCTGACGCGCTGGCGCGCACCCGATCCCGCGCAGGACACGCTGCGGCACGCGCGTGCTGGCGTTCCTTGCCGCGCGGCCCGACGGCTGCCTGCGCGCGTGCGTGCCGGGCCATGTCACGGGCTCCGCGCTCGTCCTCGACCACACCGGCACCCACGCGCTGCTGACGCTGCATCCGCGGTTCGGGCGGTGGCTGCAACTCGGCGGGCACTGCGAGGACGACCGACGCCGACATCGTCGCCGCCGCGCTGCGCGAAGCCACCGAGGAATCCGGCATCGACGACCTGACGATCGATCCTGAGCCGGCCGCGCTGCACGTGCACCCGGTCACCTGCTCGCTGGGAGTGCCGACGCGTCACCTCGACATGCAGTTCATCGTGCACGCACCGAACAGACGCCGAAATCGCCCGCAGCGACGAGTCTTTGGACCTGCGCTGGTGGCCGCTGGACGCGTTGCCAGAAGACTGCGACTTCGGCCTGACGCAAGTTGGCCGCGGCGGCGCGTATGCGCCGACAATGGAACTCCCGGTCGCTAGACCCGCGGCTTGACGACCCTCACTCTGTCTCGGCGTAGCACGAACCCATCTCAGCATCGGGCGAGCCACAGAAACCGTAGTGTCGGCGCGCCTCTCAGACGTCGGTGGAGTAGCGGATGCCGCCGTCGGGGATGGTGACCCCTGGCCACACCCGCGCGCCGCGCAGCAGCTCACAGCGCGCGCCGATGTCGGCGCCGTCGCCGATCACGCCGTCGCGGATCAGCGCGCGCGGCCCGATGCGGGCACCGAAGCCGATGATCGAGCGCTCGATCACCGCGCCCGCCCCGACGTGCACACCGTCGAAGATCACCGCACCGTCGAGCGCGGGCACCCGCGCCGATCTCGGCGCCCCGGCCGACGACCGTGCCGCCGATCAGCAGCGCGCCCGGTGCGACGGCCGCGCCATCGTGCACGAGCTTCTCGCCGCGCTGACCGCCCAGCGCGGGCGACGGCGCGATGCCGCGGACCAGGTCGGCCGAGCCGCGCACGAAGTCGTCGGGCGTGCCCATGTCGCGCCAGTAGGTCGCGTCGACGTAGCCGCACACCCGCAGGCCGTCGGACAGCAGCCCGGGAACACCTCGCGCTCCACCGACAGCGCCCGGCCCTTGGGAATCCGCTCGATGACCTCGCGCTTGAACACGTAGCAGCCGGCGTTGATCTGGTCGGTCGGCGGGTCCTGCGTCTTCTCCAGGAAGGCCGTCACCACTCCGTCGGCATCGGTCGGCACGCAGCCGAACGCACGGGGATCGCCGACGCGCACCAGATGCAGGGTGACATCGGCGCCGCTGGTTCCCGTGGCGAGTCGCAGCAGTGACCGCAGGTCGGCGCCCGAGAGCACGTCGCCGTTGAACACCAGCGCGGTGTCGTGGCGCAGCTTGTCCGACACGTTGGCGATGCCGCCGCCGGTGCCCAGCGGCTCGTCCTCGACGACGTAGCTCGATCTGCAGGCCCAGCTTGGACCCGTCGCCGAACTCCGACTCGAACACCCCCGCCTTGTACGAGGTGCCCAGCACGACATGCTCGATGCCCGCGTCGGCGATCCGCGACAGCAGGTGGGTCAGGAACGGCAGGCCGGCGGTCGGCAGCATCGGCTTGGGCGCCGACAGCGTCAGCGGCCGCAGGCGCGTGCCCATGCCGCCGACCAGTACGACCGCGTCCACCTCGCGCTGGATTCGACCACTAGTGCCGTCCTTTCGCTCTGCTTGCGCCGAGAGCTTCGGACCACCAGGCCCGCGCGCGCGGCGAGCGCAGCCCTTATCGTCCACCGCAGCGGCGCCTGCCACTCGCTTCGGATGCCGATCTGCTAGGAAAGTGTAGGTGCTGGTGTGGTGGGCCGCCAAGTTGCGGGCCGGGTCGCGGCCGGTGGCGTGACCCTTGTCGTCGCAAAATCTCCGCCGACGGCACGTATACGTTCTGCCAGCCCGCCCTGCCGAGGCGATCTCCCAGGTCGACGTCCTCCATGTACATGAAATAGCGCTCGTCGAAGCCCGACACCTCATCGAACGCGGCGCGCCGCAGCAACAGGCACGATCCGGACAGCCAGCCGACCGGGCGTTCGCTGGGCTCGGTTCGCTCCTGGCGGTATTCGGCCGTCCACGGGTTGGATTTCCAGAACGGGCCGACGCACCGCGTGCATGCCGCCGCGGATCAGGCTGGGCAGGTGGCGCGCCGACGGGTAGCACCGAGCCGTCGGGGTCGCGGATCAGCGGTCCCAGCGATCCGGCCCGCGGCCAGCGTTCGGCCGCTTCCAGCAGCAGAGTCGATGCTGCGTGGCCCCCACTGCACGTCCGGGTTGGCGACCACGAAGAGATCGGAGCACTCCGACTCCTTGAGAATTCGAGCGACCGCGCGGTTCACCGCGGTGCCGTAGCCCCAGATTGCCGCCGGTGCGCAGCAGCCGGGCGTTGGGATAGCGCTGCGCAGCGCTTCTTCCGGCGCGCCGTCCGTCGAACCGTTGTCGGCCATGATCACAGTCACCGGCCGATCGGTCGGCATGCGACGAGCGTCGCCAGGAACCGGTCGAGGTGTGGTCCCGGTGAATACGTCACCGTCACCACCGTCAGACCGTCGCCACGCGACAGGAACCAGTTCGTCACTCACGGCGTAGAGGGTAACGGGCCGTCGATGCGGAGTGCCGCGGCCAGCGCCTTCCGCCACGGCCGCAGCGGCGTCAGGCCCGCCTCGGCGGATCGCCGTGCGGACAAGCGCCGAATACGCCGGCCGCGGCGCAGGGCGAGGATGACGGTCGCTGCCGACGGGCAGAACCCGGTCGGGATCGGCGCCGACGGCCTCGAACACCGCTCTGGGCCTGCTCGAAGCGGCTGACAGCGCCCTCGTTGGCGGCGTGCAGCACCGGCTCGCGGATCGACCCGTCGTCGGCGATCTGCAGCAGTGCGTCGACGAGGTCACCGACGTAGGTCGGCGAGCCCGACCTGGTCGGCCACCACGTCCACCGGTCCGTCGCCGCGCCGCCAGCCGGCGCATCACGGCCGGCGAAATCGCCTCCGTCGCCGCCTTCGTAAACCCAGGCGGACCGCGACGATGTGGGCGTCGGGCATGCGCGGCGAGCACCATCAGCTCGCCCGCCAGCTTGGTGCGTCCGTACACGCTCAGCGGGCCGGTCTCGTCGTCGATCTCGTACGGGCGGTGCTGAGCACCGGAAAACACATAGTCGGTGGAGATGTGGATGAGGTCGCGCGCCGGCACGGGCGCAGGCGTGCGCGATGTTCTCGGGCCCGACCGGCGTTGACCGCATAGGCGCGTTCCTGGTCCACTTCGGCGGCGTCGACCTCGGTGTAGGCCGCGCAGTTGATCACGACGTCACCGGATTGGATGAACCGCTCGGCCGCCGCCGGGTCGGTGATGTCCCACTCAGCCGACGTCAGCGCGCAGCACATCGCGGCCCCTGCCGACAGGCCTGAGCTGCCAAGAAGCGCCCCAACCATGCCACCGGCGCCGGAGATAACGATTCGGTCTGACTTACGGGAAATCACAGTGACGAGTCTGGCACGCCGATCAGCGCTCCCCGGTCTGCGCCCGTCTCGCAAGTAGCCTGGGCAGATGCCCGCCCGCCTGACCCGTGTCATCGCTGTCGCGGTGGCCCTGGCCATCGTGGTCGGCACCGGCGTGGCGTGGGCCAAGATCCGCTCGTTCGAATCCGGCATCAACCACATCTCCTCGATCGCGCTCGGCGGGGGCGGCGAGGACGGCGCGATCGACGTGCTGCTGGTCGGCATGGACAGCCGCACCGACGCGCACGGCAACCCGCTGTCGGAAGAGGAACTGGCCACGCTGCGGGCGGGCGACGACGTCTCGACCAACACCGACACCATCATCTTGGTGCGCATCCCGAACAACGGGAAGTCGGCCACCGCGATCTCTATCCCGCGCGACTCCTACGTCCAGGCGCCAGGCGTGGGCAAGATGAAGATCAACGGCGTATACGGGTCGGTCCACTTGGAGAAGCTGAAAGAGCTGGTCGAACAAGACGGCGTCGGACCAGGCGCAGGCTGAGCCGCAGGCGGCCGAAGCCGGGCGTGAAGCTCTGATCAAGACCGTCGCCAACCTCACCGGCGTCACCGTCGACCACTACGCCGAGATCGGGCTGCTCGGCTTCGCGTTGATCACCGACGCCCTCGGCGGCGTCAACGTCTGCCTGAAAGATGCTGTGTACGAACCACTTTCGGGTGCCGACTTCCCGGCCGGCTGGCAGAAGCTGGACGGCCCGCAGGCGCTGAGCTTCGTCCGGCAAGCGTCACGACCTCGCCCCGCGGCGACCTGGACCGGGTTACCAGACAGCAGGCGGTGATGGCCTCGCTCGCCCACGAGGTGATCTCCGGCAAGACACTGTCCAGCCCGTCGACATTGAACCGCCTGCAGGACGCCGTCCAACGATCCGTGGTGCTGTCCGACGGTTGGGACATCATGGATTTCGTCGAGCAACTGCAGAAACTGGCCGCAGGCAGCGTCGCGTTCGCCACCATCCCGATCCTCGAGGAAGCCGGCTGGAGCGACGACGGCATGCAGAGCGTGGTCCGGGTGGACCCGAGCCAGGTGAAGGAGTGGGTGGCCAGCCTGCTGCACGACCAGGATGAAGGCAAGACCGAGCAATTGGCACTATACGCCAAGCAAAACCACCGTCGACGTGGTCAACGACACCGACATCAACGGGCTGCGCCGCCGCAGGTGTCCGCAGGTGCTGACCAACAAGGGCTTCAGGGCCGGGCAGCGTCGGCAACAACGACGCGCGGCCACGTCACTGGCAGCCAGGTGCAGGCAGCCAGAGGCCGATGACCCTGGCGCGCAAGCGGTTTCCGGCGAGCTCGGCGGGCTGCCGGTCGTCGAGAACGCGATCGGTGGCGCCCGGCTCGGCGCGTGTCGTGCTGGCGGGATGACTACACTGGACCCGGGTCGGGCCTCGACGGCAGCGATCCGACACTGGCCACCGTCGACCCGGCGGCCGGCGGAAACGACCGATTCCGACCGATTCCGCGCCCGCGCCGTCGCCGATCCTCACGGCCGGCTCCAACGACCCGGCAGTGCGTCAACTGACCACGCTCACGTCGGCGCTGCTGGATCCGCTGATGGCGGCCGACCCGATGGGTCCGCGGATCACCCACTACGACGACGCCACCGGCGAGCGGATCGAGCTGTCGACGGTCACCCTGGCCAACTGGGCCGCCAAGACCGGCAACCTGCTGCGCGACGAGTTGGGCGCCGGACCCGGCAGCCGCGTCGCGGTGCTGCTGCCCGCGCACTGGCAGACCGCCGCCGTGCTGTTCGGCATCTGGTGGATCGGTGCGGAAGTCGTGCTCGGGTCGCAGGAGAGGCGGCCGACATCGCGCTGTGCACCGCCGACCGGCTGCCTGACGCCGACGATGCCGTCGGTGCGGGTGAGGTCGCGGTGCTATCGCTGGACCTGTTCGGAAAGCCGGCCGCCGACCTGCCCGTCGGCGTCACCGATTACGCGACGTCGGTCCGCAGTACACGGCGACCAGATCTCGCCGGAACGCCATGCCGGGGCCCGCGCTGGACGGCCGGTCGGTGGCCGAGGTCCTCGCAGGCGCCCGAAGCCTCGGCTGCCGCACAGGGTTTCACCCGCGGCGACCGCGTGATGTCGATGGCCGGCTGGACGACCGCCGATGAACTCACCGACAACCTGTTGGCCGTCTTCGCCGCCGGTGCCTCACTTGTGCAGGTGGCGAAACGCTGACGCATCCGCGCTTGACCGTCGCCGCCAGATGGAGAAAGTCACCCGCGGATAGCGCCGAAATGCCACGCTGAAGAAATGATCGGTCGGCGTCAATTTCTGGCGATGGGTGCTGGCTCGGCGCCGCTGCCGGGCGTCGCGGCGGCCTGTTCGAAGTCGCAGCCGCGGGCTGCGGCACCACACCTTCGACCGATGTCAGCCTGGCCGCGGGCGAGACCGACATCGACCTCGGCGGCGTCAGAGTCCGCACATGGGCGTATGGAAACCAGGTTCCGCCCGCGAGATCCGGCTCGAAGAAGGGCGAGCGGCTGCGGGCTGAGCCGACCAACGCCATGCCACAAGACGTGACCGTGCACTGGCACGGCATCGCCATCGTCAACGACATGGACGGCGTGCCGGACCTGACCCAGGCCGCCGTGCCGAACGGCGAGAAGTTCACCTACGACTTCGTGGTCCCGGACGCCGGAACGTACTGGTTCCATTCGCATGTCGGCACCCAACTCGACCGCGGCCTGTACGGACCGCTGATCATCGAGGACCCCAACGAGAAGGTCGACTACGACGACGAACTGGTTGCTCGTGCTCGACGATTGGATCGACGGCACCGGCACCAACCCGGACCAGGTTCTGGAAAACCTGCGCAAGACAGGCATGAAGCCGATGGCAGCCCGGCGGCCCGGGCGTGACGCCGACAAGCCCGCTCGGCGAGGACGGCGGCGACGTCACCTACCCCTACTTCGTCATCAACGGCCGGGTTCCCGCCGACCCGCAGGTGGTGGATTACCGTGCCGGCCAACGCGATTCGGCTGCGCGTCATCAATGCCGGATCGGACACCGCGTTCCGGGTGGCGGTACCCGAACACGACGATGAAGGTCATCCAGACCGACGGCTACCCGGTGGTGCCGGTGCAGGCGAACTCGGTGATCCTCGGCATGGGCGAGCGGGTCGGACGCGATCGTCACCGTGAACGAGTCGCTGCCGGTGGTCGCCGTGCCGGAGGGCAAGCAGGGCCACGCGCAGCTGAACATGCGGGTCAACAATGCGCCGAGCGCGGTGAACGTCGACGACTTCGTCGCATCGGTACGCAAGGAGGCGCCTCTGGACACCGCGACGTTGTCACCGACGCCGGAGGTGACGCTGGCGGCCAAGGCGCCGGATCAGGTGATCGATGCCCGCCTGACCGGTCCCGTCAACGGGTACACCTGGCCGGTCAACGGCAAGCTGTACAACCCGCCGAACGACGGGGTGCCGGTGAAGCCGAACCAGCGGGTCCGGATCCGTTTCATCAACGAGTCGATGATGTTCCACCCGTTCCACCTACACGGCCACACGTTCCAGGTAATGGCTGCGGACGCGAGGAGCAGAGGCCCCAGCAGGCGTTCCGAAGGCCCGCAAGGACACGGTGCTGGTGCCACCCAAGCAGACGGTGGAGGTCGACTTCGACACCGAACAATCCCGGCAAGTGGATCAGCCACTGCCACAACACCTACCACCTCGAGGCGGGCATGGCGTTCTTCTCGAGTACTGCGGGCTGAGGCGCTACTTCAGCAGCGCTCGCGACATGACGACGCGCTGAATCTGGTTGGTGCCCTCGTAGATCTGGGTGATCTTGGCGTCGCGCATGAACCGCTCGACCGGGAAGTCGGTGGTGTATCCGTAGCCGCCGAACAGCTGCACGGCGTCGGTGGTCACCTCCATCGCGACGTCGGATGCGAAGCACTTCGACGCCGAGGAGATGAAGCCCAGGTTCGGCTCACCGCGCTCGGCACGGGCGGCGGCGGTGTACACCATCAGCCTGCGCGGCCTCGAGCTTCATCGCCATGTCGGCGAGCATGAACTGCACGCCCTGGAAATCAGCTGATCGGCTTGCCGAACTGCTTGCGCTCCCTGACATATGCGATCGCCGCATCCAGCGCGCCCTGCGCGATGCCGACCGCCTGCGCACCGATTGTCGGCCGGGTGTGGTCCAGCGTCGCCAGCGCGGTCTTGAAGCCGGTGCCGGGCGTCGCCGATGATCCGGTCCCCGGGGATGCGGCAGTTCTCGAAGTACAGCTCGGTGGTCGGCGACCCCTTGATGCCCATCTTGTGCTCCTTGGCGCCCACCGCGAAGCCGGGATCGTCCTTGTGCACGATGAACGCCGAGATGCCGTTGGCGCCCTTGTCCGGATCGGTCACGGCCATCACCGTGTACCAGGTCGAGTGGCCGCCGTTGGAGATCCAGCACTTGGCGCCGTTGAGCACCCACTCGTCGCCCTCCTGGCGCGCGCGGGTCCGCATCGACGCCGGCGTCGCTGCCGGCCTCGCGCTCCGACAGCGCGTACGACGCGACGGCCTCGCCGGCGGCGATGCGTCGGCAGCACCTGCTTCTTGAGTTCCTCGGAGCCGCGCATCAGCAGGCCCATCGTGCCCAGCTTGTTGCAGATCGGGATCAGCGACGACGACGCGCACACCCGCGCCACTTCTTCGATGACGATGCAGGCGGCCACCGAGTCGCCGCCCTCGCCCGCCGTACTCCTCGGGATGTGGATCGCGGCGAACCCCGATGCGGTCAGGGCCGCTAGCGCTTCGTCGGTATACCGGGCCTTCTCGTCGACGTCGGCCGCGTACGGGGCGATCTCCTTCTCGCACAGATCACGCAACACCTGAACGCAGCTCGTTGTGCTCGTCGGGCAGCTTGAACAGCGTCGAACGACGGGTTACCGATGGCCATGGGGACTCCTTGCTACTCGCCGGTAACTTTACCCGGTCGACGATCACCCTCCCAACAGGCGGTCGCGCAGCGCAGCGTCCTTCTCCAGCACCGTCTGCGCCAAGCTGCTCCTGAAACTCCTCGACTTCGCGTCGCGCAGCTGCGGCGTCCGACGCGCCGAGGATGCGCACCGCCAGCAGCCCGGCGTTGCGGGCGCCGCCGATCGACACCGTGGCGACCGGCACGCCCGCGGGCATCTGCACGATCGACAGCAGCGAGTCCAGGCCGTCGAGCTTGGCCAGCGGCACCGGCACCCCGATCACGGGCAGCGGCGTCGCCGAGGCGACCATGCCGGGAAGGTGGGCCGCGCCGCCTGCGCCCGCGATGATCACCTCGATGCCGCGGCCGGCGGCGGTCTGCGCGTAGTCGAGCATGCGGCCGGGGTGCGATGCGCCGACACCACGCCGACCTCGAACGGCACGTCGAACTCGGCCAGCGCATGCGCGGCGTCCTCCATCACCGGACCAGTCGCTGTCGCTGCCCATGATCACGCCGACCCGGCGGTTGGCGGCGCCGCTAGTCATGTTCCACTCCATCCGTCGGTCCACTCGGCGTGCGACAACCAGTGTGCGGCCCGCGCCGCCCGTTCCCGCACATCCGCGACGTACGCGTCGTCGTCGAGCGAGCCGCCGGCGTCGCCGAGGACGTTGACGTGGCCGATCTTGCGGCCGGGCCGCTCGCCCTTGCCGTACAGGTGAACCCTGGCCTCCGGCAACCGGCCGAACAGGTGATGCAGCCGCTCGTCGCATGCTCATCGCCGGAGTCTGTTGCGCGCCAAGCACATTGGCCATCACGGTCACCGGCGCGATCGGCGCGGTGTCGCCCAGCGGATAGTCCAGCACCGCGCGAAGGTGCTGCTCGAACTGACTGGTGCGCGCGCCGTCCATGCTCCAGTGCCCGGAGTTGTGCGGACGCATCGCCAGCTCGTTGACCACCAGCCGGCCGTCGACGGTCTCGAACAGCTCGACCGCCAGCACCCCGACCACGCCGAGTTCGTCGGCCAGCCGCAGCGCGAGCTGCCTGCTGCGCTGCGCCAACTCGGCGATCCAGACGCGGCGCCGGGGCGATCACCTCGACGCAGATGCCGTCGCGCTGCACGCGTCTGCACCACCGGCCACGCCGCGCCCTGCCCGAACGGCGACCGTGCCACCAGCGCCGCCAGCTCGCGCCGCATGGCGACTTTCTCCTCGACCAGCACCGCTGCGCCGTCGGCCGAGGTACCGGCCTGCGACCTCGCGGGCCTCGGCCACGTCACGGGCCAGTGTCACGCCCGCGGCCGTCGTAGCCGCCACGCACCGTCTTGACCACGAGGCCGCGCGCCGACGCGGGCCGCGAACGCGTCGATGTCGGCCGGCATCGGTCACCTCGGCGAACCGCGGCACCGGCGCGCCGAGCGCCTCCAGCCGCCGCCGCATCACGCAGCTTGTCCTGGGCATGGATCAGGGCGGACGGCGGCGGGGCCACGTTCACGCCATCGGCGACGAGCTTCTCGAGCAGTTCGGTCGGCACGTGCTCGTGATCGAACGTCAGCGCGTCCGCACCCGCCGCCGCCTGCCGCAGCGCATCCAGGTCGGTGTGCGCGCCGATCACCACATCGGGCGTGACCTGCGCGGCCGGGTCGTCCGGGCTGGCAGCCAGCACCCGCAGCGTCTGGCCGAGCGCGATCGCCGCCTGATGGGTCATCCTGGCCAGCTGCCCACCGCCGACCATGGTCACCACCGGGGGCGCGCTCGGGTTACGTGGCACAGCAATATGGTGTCATGATGGCGATGATGCAGCGGCACCGGTTTACCTGCCGTGACCTGCACGGGTACGCGTCGCCTGCCGGATTTCCGTACACTGCGCTGTTGTGTCCTTCACCGATGCCACGATCGCGCGGCTGCCTCCGCCCGATCCGGCCGTACGCCGAGCGGCATCACGAGCTGATCAAGTTCGCGATCGTGGGCGCGACGACGTTCGTCATCGACTCGGCGGTGTTCTACACGCTCAAGCTCACGGTGCTGGAGCCCAAGCCGGTCACGGCGAAGATCATCGCCGGCATCGTCGCGGTGATCGCGTCCTACATCCTCAACCGCGAATGGAGCTTCCGGGATCGCGGCGGCCGCGAGCGCCACCACGAGGCGCTGATGTTCTTCGCGTTCAGCGGTGTCGGGGTGCTGCTGTCCATGGCGCCGCTGTGGTTCTCCAGCTACGTGCTGCAGCTGCGTGTCCCCGACGTGTCGCTGACCGTGGAGAACATCGCGGACTTCATCTCCGCCTACATCATCGGCAACCTGCTGCAGATGGGGTTCCGGTTCTGGGCGTTCCGCCGCTGGGTGTTCCCCGACGAGTTCGGCCGCAACCCGGACAAGGCGATCGAGTCCACGTTCACCGCGGGCGGGATCGCCGAGGCGATGGAGGACGTGCGCGATCCCAGTCTGCACGACGGCAACGTCACGCCGCTGCGTCGCTCTCACGCCGCCGCGCCCGGCGGCTGCGCTCAGCTCGGCGATTCCTCCGAGCCCAGGGTGTCGAAGACTTCGTGATACAGCAGTGAGTGAACTCGCTCCACGCGCGGGATGTCGTGGAACTCAAGGGGATCTTGCGACGCCGATTCGATGATCAGCGTGCCGGTGCGCAACATCCGGTCGAGAATGCCCGTGCCGGAACTCGACGCTGTTGATCCGCGCCGAGCGGAATGTCGATGCCCGACCGGGTGAGCAGGCCGTGGCGGAACATCACCCGGCGGTCGGTGATCACGAAATGCGTTGTCCACCAATTGAGGAACGGCCACACCGTCAGCCAGCCGATGATCACCAGCCAGATCACCGCCGGATGACCAGCATGCACGATCGTTCTTGGCGGTGCGTCCCAGTTCGTCTGGTTGACGTATCCGGCGCCGAACGCCGCTACGGCGGTGACCACCAGCAGGATCAGCACCGGGCCGATCAGCCGCTTCCAGTGCGGATGGCGGTGCAGCACTACCTGCTCGTCGGCGGCCAGCACGTTCTCGGGATATCCCACGGTGCGACTTTACTCAGATCCGCCGTCGTCGATGGACCGCAAATGCACGATGTCGCCCGCCGACACCGGCGAGAGTCCGTCCCCGGTCGCGATGCACAGCCGGCCCTGGTCGTCCACCGATCGGGCGTCGCCGACGCATTTCGTTGCCGCCCGGCAGGCAGGGCGCGTACCCGCGAGCCGATCGTCAGGCTGCGCGACGGCGTAATCGGCCGAAAGCCGCGCATCGGCGCCCACGGCGGCCCGCCAGCTGCCGATGCGCCGGTCGCCAAGTTCCCGCAGCAGCGCGCCGCACCAACTCGTTGCGGTCGGGGATCCGTGCACCCGAGAAGCGACCAGTGATGTGGCGACCGGGTCGGGCAGCTCGTCGGCGAGCAACGACACGTTGAGGCCGATCCCGATGACGATGACCGGTGCTGGGGCCGCCACCTCGGCCAGGATGCCCGCCAGCTTGCCGTTACCACCGGCGAGTACGTCGTTGGGCCATTTCAGGCCCGCGCGCTACGCCGGTCACGTCCGCAACGGCGTCCACCACAGCCACACCGGTCAGCCAGCGGCAGCCATCCCCATGTTTCGCTGGGAACGTCGTTGACATCGATCCCGACCGACATCGTGACCTGTGCGCGCGGGACGGTCCGACCAGCTTCGGCCACTGCCGGCCGCGGCCGGCCGTTTGGTGTTCAGCAATCAATACGGCGCCGCCGATGTTTCCCCGGCGGCCGCACGAGCAATCAGGTCGGCGTTGGTGGAACCGGTTCCGTCGATCACCTCCAGATAGCGCCAGGGTGGAACCAGCCCGTGACGCAATGATTCCGCAAGCCGGGCCCGCAAGGCCACGCGCAGCCGATCGAGGTCGAGGGGACCGCGGGGTTGGGCCGGGAATGGGCACCGTGCATCGGATCAGCCTATGGCTAGACCTCCAGATAGCATCGATCACCATGACGGACGCAGCACCGCGCAAGCGGAGCACCGCGGACGCGAGCGAGCCGATAGCATCGTGACCCATGACGAGCGTTACCGAGCCGGCCTCCGAGCACGAGATCGACATCCACACGACCGCGGGCAAGCTCGCCGATCTGCGCAAGCGGACAGAAGAGACCGCTGCACCCGGTCGGCGAGGCGGCGGTCGAGAAGGTCCACGCCAAGGGCAAGCTGACCGCCCGCGAGCGCATCCTGGCGCTGCTGGACGAGGACTCCTTCGTCGAACTCGACGCGCTGGCCCGGCACCGCAGCACGAACTTCGGCCTGGCCGACAAGCGTCCGCTCGGTGACGGCGTGGTCACCGGCTACGGCACCATCGACGGCCGCGAGGTGTGCATCTTCAGCCAGGACGCGACGGTGTTCGGCGGCAGCCTCGGCGAGGTCTACGGCGAGAAGATCGTCAAGGTGCAGGAACTCGCGATCAAGACCGGACGCCCGCTGATCGGCATCAACGATGGCGCGGGCGCGCGCATCCAGGAGGGCGTCGTCTCGCTGGGCCTGTACAGCCGGATCTTCCACAACAACATCCTGGCCTCCGGCGTGATCCCGCAGATCTCGCTGATCATGGGCGCTGCGGCGGGCGGACACGTCTACTCCCCGCGCTGACCGACTTCGTCGTCATGGTCGACCAGACCAGCCAGATGTTCATCACCGGCCCCGACGTGATCAAGACGCGTCACCGGCGAGGACGTCACGATGGAGGAGCTCGGCGGCGCGCACACCCACATGGCCAAGTCGGGCACGGCGCACTACGTCGCCTCCGGCGAGCAGGACGCCTTCGACTACGTCCGCGACCTGCTGAGCTACCTGCCGAGCAACAACCACGCCGATCCGCCGCGCTATCCGGCGCCGGTGCCGGCAGGCGCGATCGAGGACAACCTGACCGACGAGGACCTCGAGCTCGACACGCTGATCCCGGACTCGCCGAACCAGCCGTACGACATGCACGAGGTCATCACCCGCATCCTCGACGACGACGAGTTCCTCGAGGTGCAGGCCGGCTACGCCACGAACATCATCGTCGGCTTCGGCCGCATCGAGCGGCCGTCCGGTCGGCATCGTCGCCAACCAGCCGACCCAGTTCGCCGGCTGCCTCGACATCAACGCCTCGGAGAAGGCCGCGCGGTTCGTGCGGACCTGCGACTGCTTCAACATCCCGATCGTCATGCTGGTGGACGTGCCGGGCTTCCTGCCGGGCACCGACCAGGAGTACAACGGCATCATCCGCCGCGGCGCCAAGCTGCTCTACGCCTACGGCGAGGCCACCGTCGCCAAGATCACCGTGATCACCCGCAAGGCCTACGGCGGCGCCTACTGCGTGATGGGCTCCAAGGACATGGGCGCCGACGTCAACGTCGCGTGGCCGACCGCGCAGATCGCGGTCATGGGCGCGTCCGGCGCGGTCGGCTTCGTCTATCGGCAGCAGCTCAAGGAGGCCGCGAAGAACGGCGAGGACGTCGACGCGCTGCGGCTGGAGCTGCAGCAGGACTACGAGGACACCCTCGTCAATCCGTACATCGCCGCCGAGCGCGGCTACGTCGACGCGGTCATTCCGCCGTCGCACACCCGCGGTTACGTGGCCACGGCGCTGCGGCTGCTCGAGCGCAAGATCACCCAGATTCCGCCCAAGAAGCACGGGAACATTCCACTATGAGCGACCAAACGAGGCCAGGACCCACGAGCCGCACATCAAGGTCGTCAAGGGCGAGCCGACCGAGGAGGAGCTGGCGCGCGGTGATCGCCGTGCTGGCGCAGCGCGTCGGGTCCGCCCAGCCCGAGCCTCGCGAGGCCGAGCAGAACCTGTGGGGCCATCCGGTCGACCGGCTGCGCTACACCACCTTCAGCTGGCAGCGGGTCACGCTGCTGGAGCGGACGCACATGCGGAAATGACCCGGGTGGTGCTCGCGTCCGCTTCACCGGGCCGCCGCAAGGTGTTGCGCCAGGCCGGAATCGATCCGCTCGTCGTCGTCTCTGGTGTGGACGAGGACGCCGTCGTCGCGGGCTCGATCCCGACGCCACGCCCGGTGATGTGACCACCGCGCTGGCCGCCGCCAAGAGCCGACGCCGTCGCGCACTCGCTCGACCCCGCAGTGGCCGCCGATTGCGTTGTCATCGGCTGTGATTCGATGCTGTACCGCGACGGCGAGCTGTCGGCGAAAGCCGGATCGTCGGACGCGCGGCGCCGCGAGGGCTGGCGGCAGATGGGCAGGCAAGTCGGGCAGCTGTACACCGGGCATTGCGTGATCCGGTTGCGCGACAACAGTGATTACCTACCGCGCCGTCCGACGCCACCTGTACCACCGTCAACTTCGGCGTCCCGTCGCCTGCCGACCTGGACGCGTACATCGAGCGCGGTGAGCCGCTCGCGGTGGCAGGCGGCTTCACGCTCGACGGTCTGGGCGGCTGGTTCATCGACGGCAGTCGACGGCGATCCGTCATCCGTGATTGGCATCAGCCTGCCGCTCGACCCGCCAGGTTGCTCGAGGGCGCCGGACTGTCGATCTCCGACCTCTGGGCAGCCAGATCCGGTCGCTGGGTAGGCTCGAGGGTGTGCCGCTGCCTGCCGATCCCGATCCCGCCGCTGCAGCGACTACGCCCACCCCGAACGCCTGGTCACCGCCGACTGGCTGTCGGGCAACCTCGGCAGCCCGGGCCTGGCCATCGTCGAGTCCGACGAGGACGTGCTGCTCTACGACACCGGCCACATTCCCGGCGCGGTGAAGATCGACTGGCACACCGACCTCAACGACCCGCACGTCCGCGACTACATCAACGGCGAGCAGTTCGCCGAACTGATGAACCGCAAGGGCATCTCCCGCGACGACACCGTGGTGATCTACGGCGACAAGAGCAACTGGTGGGCCGCCTACGCGCTGTGGGTGTTCACCTTGTTCGGCCACCCCGACGTGCGGCTGCTCGACGGCGGCCGCGACCTGTGGATCTCCGACGGCCGCGACACCACGCTCGACGTGCCGACCAAGCAGACCACCGGCTACCCGCGTCGTCGAACGCGACGACGCGCCGATCCGCGCGTTCAAGGACGAGGTGCTGGGCATCCTCGGCGCGCAGCCGCTGATCGACGTGCGCTCGCCGCAGGAGTACACCGGCGAGCGCACGCACATGCCCGACTACCCCGAGGAAGGCGCGCTGCGCGGCGGCCACATCCCCACCGCCCGCTCCATTCCGTGGGGTAAGGCGGCCCAGGACAACGGGCGGTTCCGCACCCGCGCCGAACTCGAGGAGCTGTACGGCTTCCTGTCGCCCGACGACAAGACCGTCGTGTACTGCCGCATCGGTGAGCGGTCCAGCCACACCTGGTTCGTGCTGACCCACCTGCTGGGCCTGCCCGGCGTGCGCAACTACGACGGGTCCTGGACCGAGTGGGGCAACGCGGTGCGGGTGCCCATCGCCGTCGGTGAGGAGCCCGGCTCCAGCATGATGCCCGCGCCCCTTGCCGAGGTGGTGTCCGACTTCCAGGAGGTCGACGGCCAGGACAAGCTGCGGCTGCTGCTGGAGTTCGCCGACGAGCTGCCGCCGCTGCCCGCCGATATCGGAGCAGGCGGCGATGGAGCCGGTGCCCGAATGCCAGTCGCCGCTGTTCCTGCATGTCGACGCCGACGATCGTGAGAAGGTGCGGCTGTTCTTCAGCGCGCCGGCCGAGGCGCCGACCACGCGCGGTTTCGCCGCGATCCTGGCCGCAGGCCTCGACAAGCAGCCGGCCGAGGACATCCTCGCCGTGCCCGACGACTTCTACTCCGATCTGGGCCTGGCGGCGCTGATCAGTCCGCTGCGATTGCGCGGCATGTCCGCCATGCTGGCGCGGATCAAGCGGCGACTGCGGGGCGAGTAGTACGCCTTACCGCCTCGCCCCTTAAACTGCCCGGGGATACATTCTTAAAGACGTTTCTTAGAGATGCCATCAGGAGGCGAAGTGCCTAGTCACGCCAGCTCGAAGATCTCAAGGTGCTCGTCGCCAATCGTGGGGAGATCGCGGTCCGGGTGATCCGGGCGGCCAAGGACGCCGGGCTTGCAAGCGTGGCCGTGTACGCCGAGCCCGACGCCGACGCGCCTCACGTACGGCTCGCCGACGAGGCCTTCGCGCTCGGCGGCCAGACGTCGGCGGAGTCCTACCTCGACTTCGGCAAGCTGCTCGACGCCGCGGAGAAGTCCGGCGCCAACGCCATCCACCCGGGCTACGGATTCCTTTCGGAGAACGCCGATTTCGCGCAGGCGGTCATCGACGCCGGGCTGATCTGGATCGGGCCGAGCCCGCAGTCGATCCGCGATCTCGGCGACAAGGTGACCGCCCGCCACATCGCCGCACGCGCCCAGGCGCCGCTGGTGCCCGGCACCCCGGACCCGGTGCAAGAACGCCGACGAGGTGGTGGCGTTCGCCAACGAGTACGGCCTGCCGATCGCGATCAAGGCGGCGTTCGGCGGCGGCGGCCGCGGCATGAAGGTGGCCCGCACCATCGAGGAGATCCCCGAGCTGTTCGAGTCGGCGACCCGTGAGGCCGTCGCGGCGTTCGGCCGCGGCGAGTGCTTCGTCGAGCGCTACCTGGACAAGCCGCGCCACGTCGAGGCGCAGGTGATCGCCGACCAGCACGGCAACGTCGTCGTCGCGGGCACCCGCGACTGCTCGCTGCAGCGCCGCTACCAGAAGCTGGTGGAGGAGGCGCCCGCGCCGTTCCTGACCGACGCGCAGCGCAAGGAGATCCACGAGTCGGCCAAGCGCGATCTGCAGGAGGCGCGACTACTACGGCGCGGGCACCGTCGAGTACCTGGTCGGCCAGGACGGGCTGATCTCCTTCCTCGAGGTCAACACCCGCCTGCAGGTCGAGCACCCGGTCACCGAGGAGACCGCCGGCATCGACCTGGTGCTGCAGCAGTTCAAGATCGCCAACGGCGAGACCCTCGACATCACCGAGGACCCGACGCCGCGCGGGCACGCGATCGAGTTCCGGATCAACGGCGAGGACGCCGGCCGCGGCTTCCTGCCTGCGCCCGGGTCCGGTGACCAAGTTCGAGCCGCCCAGCGGCCCCGGTGTGCGGCTGGACTCCGGCGTGGAGACCGGCTCGGTGATCGGCGGCCAGTTCGACTCGATGCTGGCCAAGCTGATCGTGCACGGCGCCACCCGCGAGGAGGCACTGGCCCGGTCCCGCCGCGCGCTCGACGAGTTCACGTCGAGGGCCTGGCCACCGTGATCCCGTTCCACCGCGCGATCGTGTCCGACCCGGCATTCATCGGTGACAGCGACGGCTTCACCGTGCACACCCGCTGGATCGAGACCGAATGGAACAACACCGTCGAGCCGTTCACCGGTGGGGATCCGATCGAGGAAGAAGACACCATCCCGCGGCAGACCGTCGTCGTCGAGGTCGGCGGCCGCCGGCTCGAGGTGTCGCTGCCCGGCGACCTGGCCATCGGAAACGGCGGCTCGCCCGCGGCGCGGCGGAATGTCGTTCGCAGAAGCCCAAGCCGCGCAAGCGGGCGGCGCACGCCGGTGCGGCCGCGCTCCGGCGATGCGGTGACCGCCCCGATGCAGGGCACCGTGGTCAAGGTGGCCGTCGAAGAGGGTCAGGAGGTCGTCGGCGGGCGATCTCGTCGTCGTCCTCGAGGCGATGAAGATGGAGAACCCCGTCACCGCCCACAAGGACGGCACCATCACCGGCCTGGCGGTCGAGGCAGGCGCCGCCATCACCCAGGGCACCGGTGCTGGCCGAGATCAAGTAACTAGTCGGGGTCACCAGGCTGCGCTCGGCCAGCTGCGTGCCGAAGTAACCGACTTGCGGGTCGACGACGACCGTCTTGTCGTCGCCCCTGCCGGGCCAACACGTCACGCGCCATCCGTTCGAACGAGATCTTGTCCGGCCCACCGATGTTCACAATGTCGCCGAGCGGCTCGGCGACAGCCGCGCGGGCGACGTTCGGCAGCGACGTCGTCGGCGGCGACCGGTTGGATCAGTGCGTCGGGTACCCGCACCTCGTCGCCGACGGTCATCGAGTCGGTGATGGCGTCGGCGAACTCGCGCGAACTGCGTTGCCCGCACGATCGTGTACGGCAGACCGGATTCGGTGATGATCTTCTCCTGCACCACCTTGGCCCGCATGTAGCCGCTGTCGGGCAGCCCGTCGACGCCGACGATCGACAGCGCGACGTAGTGGCCGACCCCGGCGCGCTTCGCCGCATCCACCAGGTTGGTCGTCGACTTTGTGAAGAACTCCATCACGGGATCGTCGTCGAACGACGGCGAATTGACGACGATCGACCAGCGCGTCAGCGCCAGCTCAGCGCTCGGCCAGGCCGTCGCCGGTCAGCACATCGACTCCCGACGCGCGCGACGCCGCGACGACGTCGTGCCCCTCGGCTGTCAGCAGGTCGACCACCTTGGTTCCAATGAGACCGCTCGCGCCAATAACTGTGATCTTCATGTGACCTGCCTACCATCTCAGGGTGGAGCCCGTCCGAAATTAATGCCAGGCGCTTGGTATTTGCGCGCTCCTCGCGACGACGACCTGATCGACGACCGCCCCAGCGCTGGCCGACCTCGGTGAAACCGACCCCGACTACGTCACTCGCTGCCAGTGCACGCTGGACGTCCGACACCGGCTATACCTGGGCGGTCTGCTGAACCGACCGACCGGTGAGCTGCTCGGCTGAGGTGACGACTCGACCCGGTGGCCGCCACGGTGCACACCCGCGCCCGCGACGGCTACGCCGACAGCGGCGATCGCGGCGCGAGTCCGGTACGCCGCTTCGCCGCGGCCGTTCTGGGCCTCGACGGTCAGCTGATCGCGTCGATGTCATCCTGGCCGGACGCCAGGTCCGCGCAGTCGACCGCGACCACGTCCGTGCGGTCGACCGCAAGGAATGACCGCGCGCCCTCGTCGCCACGAAGCTCGTCGAGCAGATCCGGCCAGTACCGGCGCGCTATGACGACGGGATGCCCGGGCCGGTCACCGTAGCGGGCGCGGGCAAGCCCCGACGCCGACGAAGCGCGCCGCGTCGAGCACTCGTCGCACCGCGTCGGCGCCGACGTCCGGGCGTGTCCACCGCATGCAGCACGACATAGGAGGCGTCGACGGCCGTCACACCCGCCCGCACCGACGCGCCAGAGCCCCTGCTCCCAGTCCTGCGCGACCACCGCCCGCGCGCGGCGCTGGCGCGTCGACCACCGCGGCGCCCAACACCACGACAACGTCGTCGCATCCTCAGATCGGCCAGCGCCGTCACGCAGGCGCGCAGCCACCGGCCGCCGTCGGCAAGCACTTTTGGCATGCCGTAGCGGGTCCCCACCCGCGGCCAGCAGCACACCGGCCGCGGTGGCGCTCTTCGACATGCGAACAGTGTGAACCTGCTCGATTCTGGATCGATGCCCAGCCTGGGAGGTGGACCAGCTGCTCGAGGTGTGCGCGTCGGCGACATGGGCGCAGCGGGTCGCGGCCGGCGCAGACGGCGGCCGCACTTGCCGAAGGCGTCACCGACGACAGCCCGGATCGGCGATCTGTAGGCGAGCTGTCCGGCGTCTACCGGCTACGTTTCGACACCGCAACGTATTTCGCCGCCCAGGACGTCACCGGCTGCTATCCCGAAATCGTGATCGCCTTCACGAAATCGCCGGGACGGCGCCCCAATCCACGTGCCGCTGCTGCTGTCGCCGTACGCCTATTCGCCTACCGAGGGAGCTGAACGTGTCCGGGCATCCTGACGTGCTCACCGACACGCGAAGCAGACGGTCTGCGCGGCTACGCCAAGAGACTGCGGCCGGCCTCGAAGCTGGCCCGCCACTTCGTTCCGACATCGTCCCGGTCAGGCGCGCGCATCGAGATCGACAGATTCGCTTGGCGAGCGAGTCGTTGTCGACGGCATCGAGCACGACCACACCTGGATCCGCAGAAGTCAAGAGGTCACACCGCCGCGGTAACCGTTGACAGCGACGGCGAATGCGGTGAGTCGGGAGGGCTGACGGATCTCGTCATCCTGAAGTCCACGGGCTCGGAATTCGCAGGGTCTCTCAGCGACCCGTACACGCCGTGCTAGAACCGACCCACGATCGCGTGATGGCGAGCGTCCTGGTGGCCCGGTGGCGGTTCACTAGCCCGGCAGCTCGGCAATGGTCAGTCGACTGGGAAACGGTGTACGCAGGGCGTCAGGATTCCCAGCTGGTGAAGCAATTCGCGGTGGTCCATACGCTGGCCCTGCAGCGAACGCTGTACGAAATGGGCAAGGCCGTGCTGATCGATACCCGTGATCGCGGAGATGCGGTTGTCAGCGCCAAATAGACTGTATTTCCGCTACGACCTGTCGCGGTTGGGTGGCAAACAACAACGAAAGTGTTCACGCAGACGATGGACCGTACGGTATACGGCGACGGTGACCGCGACGACGCCCCCAGATCAGGCACTGCATGGGACGGTCCAACTCGGATGGTTGGCCGCTGAGCTGGGTCTATGAAAATCCTCTTAGATCGATTGCCGCGCGGCCGCCGTTCGGCGTATAGTTCAAAACAGGTTGAGTTCACAGCCAGCTGGAAGCGTCAAGCGACGTGCAGGGCAGAACTCCCGCCCTGCAGCGAAGGCTTTGAGGACGCAGGGCCTATTTTTTTGACGTGAACCACAGTACGAAATCGCGTATTCCGACTGATGGAGTCACAATGTCTACCCCGATTCACGCTCATTCGGCTTCGCCGGAGGCCCTCATCGAACCCACCGACTGCCACACGGCGCACTTCGCCACCACGGTGGCTGCAGCCGTCGATGGCGGTGATCACCGCACACGGCGAACTCGACGCGGCCAACGCGCAGGAGTTCGTCGACTACGCGCTGCGTCACGCCGCTCACATCGATCGCCTGGTGCTGGATCTGACCGGCGTGGACTTCTTCGGTACCGCGGGCTTTTCCGCCCTGCACAGCGTGAACGTCCGCTGCGCCGCGGAGAAGATCGACTGGGCGCTGGCGCCCAGCCCGGCCGTCACCCGGCTGCTGCGGATCTGCGATCCCGATTCGGCCCTGCCGATCTGCGACAGCCGTCGATGCCGCGCGTGCGGCCGTGCAGGGTGAACCGCGTCGGCTACTGCAACTGGTCTCGAAGCCGCGCTAGGGATTTCGCCAACAAACGGGACACGTGCATCTGCGAGATGCCGACCCGCTCGGCGATCTGCGTCTGCGTCAACGACTCGAAGAACCGCAGCAACAGCACGGTCCGCTCCCGCTCCGGCAACGCAGCGAGCAAGGGCCGCAACGCTTCTCGGTTCTCGATCTGATCCAGGCCAGTATCGACATCGCCGAGCGTGTCGGCAATCGCAGGCGCATCCTCGTTGCGCGCTGCCGCCGCTGTCGATCGACAGGTGTGTTGTAGGAGCTGCCCGCGACCAGGCCCTCGATCACCTCGTCGCGGTCCATGTCCAGCTCGGCGGCGAGTTCCGTCGCGGTCGGCGCGCGGCCGAGCCGCTGTGACAGGTCGGCCGTCAGCGGCGCCCAACCTCAGGTGCAGTTCCTTGAGCCGGCGCGGCACCTTGACCGACCAGCTGTTGTCGCGGAAGTGCCTGCGAACCTCACCCATGATGGTCGGCACCGCGAACGACACGAAATCCGACCCGGCGTGCGACATCGAACCGGATCACCGCGTTGACCAGATCCCACGCGGGCCACCTGCACCAGATCGTCGCGTGGCTCGCCGCGCCCGTCGAACCTGCGGGCGATGTGAGTCGGCCAGCGGCAGGCACCGCTCCGACGATCCGGTCGCGCTGGCGCTGGAACTGCGCCGAGGACTCGGGCAGATCTTCGAGCTCGCGGAACATGTCGGCGACGTCCGCGTATTCAGAGTTCGGTCGTGACGACGAACCCTGGGCCGACGACGGGGTCACCGCAGCGAACTCCGCTCGCCTCGTCGTCATCGAGATCCCGAATGCCCGCCCCTCCTCGGAGGCCTGCGCCGTCCTGGAAGGTGCGCGACCTCGTCGGTCAGCGAGCTCAGCACGTGCCAGCTGAAGCTGCCCGGGGCCAGGATGTCCGGGCTCTTACATGTGGTCGACGCGTCGATGACCACCGCATCGTCTCGCGGATCGACCACCAGCAGCAGCGTCGAGTCCGGAACAGCCGACCGGATCAGCCGGGTGCACGCTTCGTCGACGGCGAGGCGCAGATCGGCGACGGCGTCGAAATCGAGGTCCTCGAACGTGCCACAGCGGCGACCAAAGTGCGCAGCACGGCCAGGTTCTCCAGCTGGGCCGCGACCCGGAGTTCGACCGACCGGTCGCTGCGTAGCTGCCCGTTGTCGGTGTTCGCGACGTCGGCCATGTGACCTCCCGGCAATTGTCCTCGCGACACTACCCCAGGTCGATGCCCCAGCTAACCATCGGCGTTCCGACCACTGGTTGGCGGAGACGTGTGGCGATGGTGACGGCGGGAGTACTCCGTCATGGAGGAATTGCGCCACGGAATCAGGCCGACGACGCGATCGAACCCGGCTGCTGCGCCGCATACTCATCGCCGTCGGACTGGTGCTTGCCGTACTGATCCTGGCGGGGTGGCGATATACGCCGGCGCGTTCATCATCCTGGCGCCGATGATGCAGTGACGCCGATGACGACGACTCCGGCGCCGCGCCGCTTTGATGTCCTCTTCACTCATGGTCCACGTGCAATACCCCGCCCTGGTGGTCTGTCAAACATGCGACTTCGCCGTAGCGCATGTCCGCGGCCCCGGGATACTGCGCCGGGTGCGCCGCGGGCGCGGGTTCTCCTACAGAAGCCGGACGACGACATCGGTCACCGACGCGGCAACGCTGCAGCGCATCAAGGACCTGGTGATCCCGCCCGCGTGGAAGAAGGTGTGGATCTGCTCCTACCCGAACGGACATATCAGGCGGTCGGACACCGACGCCGCAGGCCGCCGCCAGTACCTCTACCACCAGAAGTGGCAGGACGAGCGCAACGAGGAGAAGTTCGACCGGGTGCTGGAGATGTCGGCCGCGCTGCCCGACATGCGACGACGCATCGCCGCCGACCTTCGCCGCCACGGCCTCGAGCGCGACCGTGTGCTCGCGCTCGCCCTGCACCTGCTCGACCTCGGCTACTTCCGGGCGGGCAGCGAGCAGTACGCCGAGGAGAACAACTCGTATGGCATCGCCACGCTTGCTGTGCGAACACGCTGGCGCTGCAGCAGGCAGGCCGTCGAGTTCGACTACCCGGCCAAGAGCGGGGTGCGCCGCACGCTGCTGATCGACGATCCGGAGGTGGTCCGGTCGGTGCGGGCACTGCTGCGCGGCCGCGGCCGCACCGAGCCGACTCCTGGTGTGCCGCAACGGCTCAGACTGGACCGACCTTCACGCCGACGACCTCAACGCGCAGCTTCAAGAACTCGTCGGCGACGAGTACACGGTCAGGACCTGCGCACCTGGCACGGCACGGTGCTGGGCGCCGCGGCGTTCGTCGATGCGGACCCTCCGGCGAACAAGACCGTGATCAAACGGGTGGAATCCGCCGTGATGAAGGAGGTCGCCGAGGAGCTCGGCAACACCCCCGCCGTGGCCCGCTCGTCGTACGTCGATCCGCGGGTGGTCGAGGGTTACGAGTCGGGCCTGACCATCGCCGCAGGCGTGCGGCGGAGCCGCGCACCAGAGAGCCCGGCGAACGGCAGGCGATCCTGGAGAGCAGCACCGCGCGGCTGATCCGCAAGGTGGCCAAGGGTTAGACGCCAGCAGCTGTCGGCTCGTCGCAGCCTACCGATTATCGACTCTCGGAGGCTGGACGGTGTCCGCAGCGATCGGTCCCACCCGCTAGCAGGCAGGTTCGGTCGCGCCCGGCGCCACCGAGGCAGCGAATTCCCCGTCGGATCTCGGCGGGCAACGCGAGTACAGTGAACCACGCGCTGTTAGCCCTGCGGCGTTTCGCATGCTCAGGCAAATCGGGATCATCACGACGGGGATACAAGCGAAATTATCGCGATATTCGCCGGCGCGTCGGATACGGGAAGGCGCACACGACCGGTTAGCCAAGACGTTTGCGCACTCGCCAAGCGCGTCCGAGCGGTCGCGTTGCTCGTCAGACTCACCGGTTTCGCATTCGGGATGACGGGCCCGTCCGCCGGTTTCCGGCGACAGCGCGCGGGGTATCCGACCAAGCATGCCAAGACAGCGAAGAACTTCGCCGACGACGTCCCCGTCGCCGACGCCGTCGAGCAACAGCGAACGCCCGTCGAGCCGGTGCCGCGACGACGAGGCCTCCGCCGAACCGCCCGCCGAGCCGCCGCTGGGCAACACCTGCCGATTGGCGGGAACAGCTCGAGACGGTCGAGGAACTGGATCCGGAGCTCGACGAGCTCGATCGCTGAAACGATCGAATCCTTCAGCGGTCAAACACTATTCGGCGACGCAGCCCAACCCTGGATGACCGGACCGCGTCGGATCGCGATTGCCGTGCTGTGACGCGGATTGATCGCCACGTTTAGCCGCCTGCGCAGAGGAACCAAATGATTGCGCGGGGAGATTCCCTTCGCGCGGCCCGAAGAGGTCTTCCAGCGCTCAAGAAGTGGGCAACGACCGATCCAGCCAATAGCGCGAAAGGTAAGCATGACCGAGAAGAAGAACACTGGCCCGGAAGAAGGCATCAAAGGGCGTCGTCGAGGACGTCAGAGGGCAAGGCCAGGAAACGGTCGGCACCGTGACAGGCCGTGACGACCTGGTCCGCGAGGGCAAGGCCCAGCAGGACAAGGCCGACGCCCGCAAGGACGCCGCCAGAAGGAAAGCCGGAGGCCGAATCGGCGACGCGCGCAGCGCCAAGGCTGCTGGAGAACGCCAGGAGGCGCACCAGCGGCCGTAACTAGTCGATAGAAAAGGCCCAGCCGGCGACACCCGGCTGGGCCTTTCTCTTGCGTCAACTACTGGGCGCTGTCGGTGACGCGTCAGGATGCTCTGCGTACCAACGCTCTTCGATGCGCGCACCCGCAGGTGCTCTACGGCAGCCCACCCGCGCCGATGATGAACCCGGCACCGGCCAAGCGATGACGCAGGTCAAACCGACGTCATGGTGGCTGGTGGCGAACGCCGCAAGGCACGACACGAACAGCACACAGGGCGACGCCGATCGACGTAAGCCCCGGCATGATTTTGTTGTCCTTCATCGACTCATGGCATGCGGCCGCGTTGTCCTCGCGTGGTCGACGGGATCCTTCGGGCCCCTTCATCGGTACTCCTCTCCCGGCATACCTACGCCCGCCACAACATGGGCTGATCTCAACGGTAAGAACTACCCGACGCCGTTGTGGCAGAAACCGATCGACCAAAGGTCAGTGACGGTGCTGGTAAGGGCGGATACTGCTCGCCACGGAGCACGCCGCGGATGCGCGGCGCTGCGGGCCGCGCGCTGATGTATTCCCGGCCCATCTGCGCGCTCATTTATCCGCCGAAGCACCGGCGGGCCCGGCCAAGGCCGGCATGCTCATGGTCAGCACCAGCAGCATCAACGTGAACGGGAACCAGCCCGCGCCCTGCCACGCCCGCCACGCCTCGTGGTCCCGCCACGTCGGAGATCGAAGTGCGGACAAAAAGGCCCGCAAGTCCGCCGATCAACAGGATCACTGCGGCGCCGACGGCGAGCAGGAGCGCGCTGGGGCACGCCGCAGGCGCGCGGTAGTCGGCAGTCGCGCCGTCGCACGTGCTCACCACGGCGGCGGCAGCGGGGAAAGCCACCCAAGCTTCCGCGGCCACCAGCCAGAAGCGCACGGCGTCGCGGCGCATTAATGATCGTCGTCCACTTCAGAGTCGTTGGGATTGCTTGTTGTTACAGCCTGTCTGACTCTGCGAAAAATTTCGCTGTTAAAACGATGCAATTGTCGTCTTCAGGGAAGATTTCTATCACAGGCGAGTAAACCTCAGCGTCCGACGCAAATGCGCGGTCGCAGGCAATACGTAACT
>ERZ1370068.4526-contig-3594_pt1 | contig 41696 bp, 61 predicted proteins | sample MGYA00561227_ERZ1370068 | MGnify/ENA primary metagenome ERZ1370068 (study PRJEB38410, sample SAMEA6850437) | metagenome | study: Metagenomic assessment of the ecological functions of the soil: analysis of the soil microbiota associated with the... | reverse complement strand
GAAGAGCGAAAAAACCGCAGGTCAGAACAGAAGTCAGAGATCAGAGGTCAGAGATCAGAATATCTCGATCTCTTCAGAAAGCTGACACTCGACTTCTGATCTCTGACCTCCGATCTCTGACCTCTGTACGTTTGTAAACTGAAAGCCGGGGAATTTCAAGGCTTAGTAAATATTTCCCTTCCCTTTGGGAGAGGGTTGGGAGAGCGATTAGCAACGTGACCAAAATTTTGCCTCTTTAGTCCTGGTCGCGCGTCAGTTGAGAGCCACAAACACGAGGCATATTTCATTCTCCGTCAGCCCGCCCGCACCCGGGCCCCTCTCAAGGGGAGCGTGAGACAGGAGAAGCTCGCGCCGCATCTTCAGATGCCGGAGACCCAAGCGGCACGTTGCCTACGACCTCTAATTCAAAGCCTTCAAGCGCAGTTACTTTGGGGGGTGATTGGTCAGCAGCAGGATGCGGCGCAGTCCCAGTTCGTGCAGAATCTGGGCGCCCACGCCGTAATCGCGGTTCAGGCCGTAACCTGTTTCCGCGCTGGCTTCGGCCTTGCTCACGCCGCGGTCCTGCATCAATGCATAAGTGCGCAACTGGTGAATCAGATCAGGCCGTGCTCGCTTTGACGCAGATACAGCACGATACCCTGACCGGCTTCCGAAATTGTTTCCAGTGCCCGCCGCAATTGATAACCGGTATCGTCGATCGTCGAACCGAACATGTCGCAGGTGACGTTTTCGCTGTGGACGCGCACCAGCACCGGATCGTTCGTGCGCACGTGGCCCATGACCATGGCCAAATGTACGTCACCGTTAACTGTGTTCTCGAAAGCGATGGCGCGAAACTTTCCATAGACGGTGGGGAGATCGGTTTCGACGGCCCGGCGTACCAGGACTTCTTTGGTGATGCGATAGCGAACCAGGTCGGCGACGCTGACGATCTTCAAACCATGGATGCTGGCGAACTCGCGCAGATGCGGCAAACGCGCCATCGTGCCGTCGTCATTCATGATTTCGCAGATCACACCGGCCGGATAGAGTCCGGCGATGCGCGCGATGTCGACAGCTGCTTCAGTTTGTCCCGGCCGCACCAGGACTCCGCCTTTCTTCGCGCGCAGCGGAAATATGTGGCCCGGCCGGGCCAGATCCTGCGGCGTAGTACGCTCGTCGACGGCGGTGAGAATCGTCGTCGCCCGATCCGCGGCGGAAATTCCCGTGGTCACACCGCGACGCGCTTCGATTGAAACGGTAAAGGCGGTGCCGAGCTTCGAGGTGTTATCGGCGACCTGCGGCGGCAGATGCAATTCATCGCAACGCTCTTCAGTCAGCGGCAGGCAGATTAGGCCACGCGCGTGACGCGCCATGAAATTGACGATATCCGGCGTGATCTTTTCGGCGGCGCAAACCAGATCGCCTTCATTCTCGCGGTCTTCGTCGTCCACGATAATGATCATTCGCCCCTCGCGAATATCGGCCGCAGCGTCTGGAATGGAAGCAAATGCCATGGGAATTTGAAATCTTAAATCTGAGCTTCAGGATTGGTATATGTTAGCGCGAGGCGCGATGATTTGGCGACTACGACGCCCAGAGGATGGTGCCCCAATTCAAATGACTTTTCCGTAGCCCAGGCGTTTACGCCTGGGAATGAAAGAGGGGTTGGTCTCAAAGCCCCATGTGGAGGCTTTAGTAACGCCTCCTTTTCTGACCCAGGCGTAAACGCCTGGGCTACAGAAAACCCTGAGAGAATTAGGCGATTCTGGCGTAGACGATGTTTGCTACGAACAACACCAGAGCCGTAAGTGCCTGGGTCATGGCGAAGGGATCCTGCGCAAAAGACACGTAAGAAGGGTCGCGGACCGTTTTGGAAGCCGCATTGATCTCGGCAATCTTAATCTGTCCCTTCTCTTCGGCGAGACTGATAGTGTTTCCGCGCAGCGACTGACGGGCCGGGACTCCGGCAATCAGCGTCACGAAATACGATAGTGGCGCCACTAAAACCACCCAGGCGAAGCTCAGCACACCCATTACGAAAAGAGAGCAGCGGATAAAGCGGGTTATCGAACAGTCTCATTAAAGGGCCATCGCCAATTTCAATTACATCTTCCGGAAGATTTGTTCGAGCGGCGCATCGGTTGCGCCATTGAGACAAAGAAGACGCCCAAAATCTGCAAACACGCGCCAAAGTAAACGGAAGGGTGTGCCGAGACCATTCCCTGACGCGCTTTGAACCTGGTCCATGTAGGTGCGAGGAATCCGGTCGCCAGACTGATGATCGGCCCGCTCTTCAGATACCAGAGAAAATATCTGGCGCTAAGTAGTCTAAACAGAAACCAATTCAGGCCGATTAAGGCCAGCATGATGCCCAGAAAGAGAACACCTTTACGAATGCTCTTCATCTGGCGGCGCTGCCATTCATTGATTAGCGGTCAGGATTCGCTCGACGTATTTCGCAATCACGTCGACTTCCAGATTCACTTCGTCACCCGGCTTGAGTTGAGAAAAGTTCGTGACTTCGAACGTCTTAGGAATGATCGCGATGTCGAAGTGATCGTCAGTCAAATCCGCGATAGTAAGACTGATGCCTTCGACGGCGACTGAGCCTTTGAAGACCAGATAGCGCGAGACCTCTTTCGGGTAAGCAAAGCGAAAGGTCCACGAGTCGCCATGATTCTCTGAGCCGAGGAATTTCCCGCGGGCGTCGACATGACCCTGGACAATGTGTCCGCCCAGACGAGTCGCCGGCGTGACCGCGCGTTCCAGATTCACGGGCGACCCCTGGTGTAAGCTGCCGAGCGTGGATCGAAACAGTGTTTCTTTCGAAACATCAGCCGCGAACGAATCCGGCTTCACGTCGAGCGCCGTCAGGCAGACGCCATTGACGGAAATCGAATCGCCGTTAATCGATCCATCGGTTACGGTGCGCGCTTCGATCACAATGCGCGCGTCCTCACCGCGCTTTTCGATTGCGCGCACCTGACCGAGTTCTTCGATGATGCCGGTGAACATTAGAGTTTCCGCGACGGAGTCAGTACCGGGAGCGGTAGCGACCGGTCAGACTGGAGCGCAACCCTCCCGGTTGCTGTCGCCCTGTGCGAGATTGCAAGCGAGGACGCTTGCGCTCCAGTCCGCTATCGCTCCCGGTACTGACCTCATCCTCAAGTCAGGACATTATCTCCGAGTGAGGACGAGAATCAATGCGATCGCCAGGCCGATAAAAAATGGTCCCAGCGACAAGATCAGCATCCAGATGGCTTCGTTCTTGAAAGTGAATTTGAGGATTCTCATGACGTGCCTCGTTCTTTCACAATCTTCAGCATTCGCTGAATCACTTCGCTAATCGACTGCCCCGTTGAATCAATCAAGATGGCATCGTCTGCGGCGCGCAGTGGCGAATCGACTCGCGTCGTGTCGCGACGGTCGCGTTCAGTGATGTCGGCAAGTGTCTGTTCGAAAGTCGCTTCAGGATTATGTTCACGCTCTTCGGCCAGCCGCCGTTCCGCTCTTTCTTCGATCGCCGCGTCCAGATAGAACTTTATGTCAGCCTTCGGGAAGACGACGGTGCCGATGTCGCGCCCGTTCATCACCGCGCCACGCTTTCCCAATTCACGTTGCCGTTCGACCATCGCGCGACGGACCGCCGGTATCGTCGAGACGATCGACGAAATCTGCGTTACGTCCTCATCACGAATTCGCGCGCTTACGTCGCGGCCATCCAGGAACACGCGCAGAGAATCCGGGTCGCCTCCCAGATCGATCTCGATGCGTTCCGCCAGGTCACCGACGGCCACATCATCGCGCGCGTTCATGGTCGATTCGATCACCGCGAGCGCCACCGCGCGATACATCGATCCGGTATCGATATAAAGCAGTCCCAGTTCACGCGCGAGCATCCGCCCCAGCGTCGATTTGCCTGAGCCGGATGGACCATCGATGGCGATGATTAGAGGACGTGTCATTGCCGAAAAACCGCAAAGAGAATACCACCATGCCGCTCAGGAAATACATGGCGCCGTGGCCCGCGCCCAGGCGCAAAAGCAATCACCCGAGGTGGTCTCGCCTCGGGTGACTGCCTTTCAGCTTGCAGCGGAGTTCTCCTGTTTTGAATCTACTGCGGCTGATCTCTTTTGATTTGCTTAGCGAACTTTCAACGATACGGTTTCCGCTGTTTGCTTCATCCCCGCGAGTTCCTGCCTCGCCCATCGTTCGGCTTTTGATTTCGGCGCTTGCAATCCGGTGGCATCAGCTCGAGGTCCACGCTTGCGAGAAGAAGTACTGGCTGCCGTAACGATTGAATACCAGGCGGGCGCTTTCGCTTGCCTTGCCCGTCACATTGCTCGTCTGAATCATCACTGTGCGGCTGCCGTCTTTGCTGCGTAATTGCAGCACCGCCTGATCTGACGATGGATTAACCTGGATGACTGTGTATTCACCTGCCGGCATCGTTTTCTCGCCGACGTTGAACTGAAACGGAACGTTGGCAATCAACCGTGTGCGACCGCTGGTCTGCGCCTGCGCCGCCAGGGCCACTGAACCAACCAGAACTAACAACGCCATCAATTTGTAAGCTTGTCTTTTCATCTTTGTTTCTCCCTTTTGATTCTGCTCAACTGCCGGAGCGGTTGAAGCGACCGGCGGCTTTTGATTCGTGCGTCCCTACGACCAACTGCTTCACCACGTTTTGCCTTACACTGGTTAACGCGGAGATGGCGCGTGGAAACCCCCTCACTCTGCACAAACTTTTGTTGTAAAATCTCGGCGCAGTAATCCCAGTAATCTAAGTCCAAGCGTTGACGGGTTTAGAGGCGGGCAGCCGCCCCGCCAATTTCTTGTGACTTCGGCGGGACATACCGCCTAACAGTCGAGGAACCGGCGATGCAACCGCCTGAGAACGTCACCCAACTCCTGGTCAAATGGAGCGAGGGCGATCAAAACGCGCTCGACAAGCTGATGCCTCTGGTGTACAGCGAGCTGCGCCGGCTGGCCAGGAATTACCTGCGAAAAGAGCGTCCCGGTCACACGTTGCAACCTACCGCCCTGGTCAACGAAGCCTACCTGAAGCTAATCGATCAAAGGAGTGCCCGTTGGCAGAATCGGGCGCAGTTTTACGGCGTGGCCGCGCAGTTGATGCGCCGGATTCTGGTGGACCACGCGCGCCAGCATCAGGCGGCCAAACGGGGCGGCTCTGATCAGACCAGGCTCTCGATTACCAGTGCCGGGCAACTTGGCGGGAAACAGCTGGCCACTGAGCCGGCCATCGACTTGCTGGCGCTGCACGAAGCCCTCGGAGGAGCTGACCGGCCTCGATCCACAGCAGGGCCGCATAGTCGAGCTCAAGTTTTTCGGCGGTCTTTCCATTGAAGAGACTGCGGAAGTGCTGGGCATTGGCCACGCTACGGTCGAGCGCGACTGGAAAATGGCACCGCGCCTGGCTGAGAAGAAAACTCGAATAAAGATATGCGCAAATTGAGGGGTTTGAGCAACGATTCACGCGTAGATTCTTAGAGGACACAACTGGTGGAGGCTCTGATCAAGGGCAGATTGAAAATGGCACTTTGCTCCCTCCCTTTGGGAGGGGCTTGGGGAGGGGCGCAGCTACGGCAAAGAGAAAACCAAATTACTTGTGTGCGCGGGCTTTCAGCCCGCGCAGGATCTCTTTACGGGTGTCGACTCGTAGCTGCGCCCCTACCCGACCGCTAGAGGGAGGGAATGCAAATGATCAGAGCTTCCTGAAGTTTGTCGGACATGATGACCCCAGAACGCTGGCAAAGAGTTAAAGAGATATTCCAGGCGGCAATTCAAAGCGCGCCCGGCGAACGATCCGCTTTTGTCGGCGAGTGCTTGTGGCGACGACCAGGGCCTGCGCCGGGAAGTCGAATCGTTGATCGCCTCGCACGAAAAATCGGAGAATTCATCGACTCGCCGGCCTACCAGGCCGCGGCCGAAATGATTGTGGACGATAAGGCACGAACTAAAACCGGGCCAGACAATCGGCGCTTATGAAATCGTTTCGTTCATTAGCCGTGGCGGCATGGGCGAGGTTTATCTCGGAGCAGGATCGACGTCTGAGTCGCAAGGTGGCGCTCAAGATCCTGCCCGCTTCATTTACCAGGGCCAGCGATCGTTTGGGGCGATTTGAGCAGGAGGCGCGCGCCGCTTCGGCGCTCAACCACCCAAACATCATCACTATCTATGAAATCCTGCGGGTGAATTCGACGCACCTGATCGCGACTGAGTTCGTGGAAGGCGAAACTTTGCGACAACGCCTGTCCTTCTCGCCACTACCTTTGATGCAATCACTGAATATCGCCATTCAGGTGGCCGATGCTCTGGCCGCGGCGCATAAGGCGGGAATCATCCATCGCGACATCAAACCTGAGAACATCATGTTGCGGCCGGACGGCTATGTGAAGGTGCTTGATTTTGGCCTGGCAAAACTCAGTGAAGAGATGTCACCAGCGGACTCGGCTGAAGCTCCTACCCGCCAGGTGAAAACCGGGTCGGGCATGGTGATGGGGACTGCCGGTTACATGTCGCCCGAACAGGCGCGGGGCAAAGATGTCGATGCGCGCACGGACATCTTCAGCCTGGGCGCCGTGATTTACGAAATAGTCGCGCATCGTAAGCCGTTCGAAGGTGAGACTCCGAGCGATACTATGGCGGCAATTCTGAAAACTGAGCCCGAGCCGCTGTCGCGTCATATCCCGGATGTTCCTCATGAGCTGTCGCGCATCGTAACTAAAGCCCTGCGCAAAGATCGTGAAGAGCGCTATCAGGTCGTCAAGGACCTCTTAATCGATCTGCGCACCTTGCAGAGAGAACTGGATTTTCAAAACCAGCCGGGGCTGTCACAAGCCAATCCAGATCAGCGCGCCACAATGTTATCGCCGGCAGCTAACTCCACGGCTGCCCCGATAAATACCAGCCGGTCCGCGCAGCACGATCTCAAGCATCACGAATTCTTTGAGCCTGGAGGTCAAGCGGCACAAGACCGGAACCGCGATCGCGTCTGTTCGTCGTCCTGTTGGCTGGCCGCCGGTGTCGCCATTGGTGTTTACAAATTTCTCAATCGACAAACGCCCATCTCCCATTTTCAAAATGTGAAGCTTGACGCGTCTGACAAATTCCGGGAATGCCATCGATGCTGTCATTTCACCCGATGGGAAATACATAGTTTACGCGCTCAGCAATCGCAGTAAGCAGAGTCTCTGGATCAGGCAGGTAAGCACGGCCAACGACAAAGAGATTGTGCCGGCGGCTCCGGTTGGTTTTTCGGCATGGCCTTTTCGCCGGACGGAAACGAGCTCTATTACGCTGTCAAAGCAAACCTCGATGCCGGCACCTTGTATCGAGTGCCGGCGCTGGGCGGCACGCCAGTCAAGGTGCTGGAGAAGATTGACAGCCCTATCAGTTTTTCGCCGGACGGCAAACGCTTTGTTTTGGTGCGCGGCAATTTCCCAAATCAGGGTGAAAGCGCGCTGGTAATTGCGAACGTTGACGGCAGCAACGAGCGGACGCTGTTGGTGAAGAAAGCTGCCGGAGAGGTTTTCACCCATCTTCTTTACCGGTCCGTCATGGTCAACCGAAGGTGACTTGATCGCAGCTACGATCGCCAGGGTGGGCGGCGCCAGCCGCGTCGCCCTATTCAAATCTGAGACAGGGGCCGAAGTGTCCTTTAGCAAAGAAACCTGGCCCTACGCCGGCCGCGTAGCGTGGCTTCCGGACATGAGCGGCTTGTTGGTAATCGCGGGAGAGGGTGTGGGTTCGGCCCAGGTCTGGTTACTCAACTATCCCGACGGTGCAAAGCGCCGGGTCACCAACGACCTGAATGCTTATCGGAATCTGACCGGGACGCTTGGCGGCGATCGGTTTAGTACGGTCCAGGCCAGCGGCTTGATTAATGTCTGGGTCGTACCCGAAGGCCACGCTGCCCACGCCGTGCAACTACCGACAGGTAACATCGGGTTTTATGCCGCGACTGGAAATCCAATCTCATGGACGCCGGACGGCCGGATAGCCTTTATCTCGAACGAGAGTGGCACTTCAGATGTGTGGTTGATGGACACGGCCGGCACCAATCGGAAGCAACTAACGACCGGCACCGGATTGAATACGACGCCCGTTCCTCGCCCGATGGTCTTTACATCGTATTTGCCAGTTTGCAAAACGGCGTCAGAAATATTTGGCGGATGAACAGCAACGGCAGTAATGCGGTTAGACTGACAAATGGTCTGGCCGATGGTCTCCCGGCGATCTCACCTGACAGCAAATGGGTGGTCTATAACGCACTGACAGAGACTAAGGGCACGCTCTGGAAAGTCTCAATTGACGGCAGCATCCACCAGCAATTGAGCGATCACGTTGGGATCAGCGCAGCCTTTTCGCCCGACGGTAAGTCGATCGCCTTCCTTTTCCAGAGTCTCAGGATCCATTTGCGCCGCCGAATCGAATTGGAATCATGACGTTTCCTGAAGGGGCACTGGTTCAGACCTTCACGATTGCTCCCAGCGGCACCGTGTTCCCAGTGATACAGTGGTCGAACGGCGGTCAATCCGTTCTCTACAGCATCAACCAGAACAACGTGACGAATATTTGGTCGCAACCGTTGGCTGGTGGTGAGCCAAAGCAGGTTACTGACTTCAAAGACAGCTTGATGACCGGCTTTGCCTGGTCACGCGACGGCAAGCAACTAGCCTGCACGCGTGGCGTGCTGGTGCGCGACGCGGTGTTGATTTCTGATTTGGGTAAGTAGGAGTTTGCGGGCAGGGCCCGCAACGTTCATCGGTTTCAGGCCGCGAAGCGAACGCCAGTATAAAGCCTGGGGCGTCAGCCCCGGGATTAAAGAACAAAAATGGATGGAGCCCGCGAAGCGCGCGATAGCTGATCGCGCGCTCAAGGTCACTCCAGAACAATCGGCTGCCGCTCGCTCCGCGAGCTTGGTTCATTCGTTGACGAGACCTGGGGCTGACGCCCCAGGCTTTATGCTGACGTCCGCTCCGCGGACTCAAACATTATTCAGGATGCTCAGCGCCGTGCCTTCAAATATCCTTCGTTTCTCGTCCTCAGAGATTTCAAACTCTCGATGGAAGACACCGCGCGATCGATCGATCCGAGCAGATGCGGATAGTCGCTGCCCATCACCATGTGATCTGCGCCAATCATGTTGCGCGCCAGCATCAGCATGTGCGGATTGAAATTGACCGTGTCGTAATAAAGCTTCTTCAGATAGGTGCTGGGTAACTCGTCAATGTTTGCGCGACACTCGACGAAATCACGCCAGCCATTATCCAGACGCTCCATCAGATAAGGCACCGCGCCGCCCAGGTGCCCGACGATCCAACGGATGTCGGGAAACTCTTTGAACATTCCGTCAAAGCACATCCGCGCGACCGCCAGCGTCGTGTCGAACATGAACCCGACGATGGGACCGAGCACGTATTCGCGAAACGGATCGGTGTTCGCCGGCAGCATCGGATGCAGCAGGATGCAGAGCTTCATACGATTTGCTTCGGCAAAGAAGGGGCGATATTCAGGCGCAGTGAGCGGCTTGCCGCCGATATTGCTCAACAGAATCACGCCGTTCATTTTCAATTCATCGATCGCGCGATGAAGTTCTGTCAATGCTTTATCGGGCGAGTCCATCGGGATCGAAGCGAATCCCTTGAAACGCGTCGGATGCATCGCCGCTAATTCAGCGTAAGCATCGTTGACCATGCGCGCGATTTCGGGCTGATGCTGCGCATCGGTAAAGAAAACGTTCGGCGTGGAAAGCGAGACTACTTCGACGTCAATCCCTACGCGATCCATGTCCTCAAGCCGTTTGGCGACGTCAGTCATCGGCGGCGTTATGCCAAAGAAGCGCGCGCCGCGATAGGTGATGATGGTTTGGCCCGATGGGCTCTTATCAAACGAGAACTCTGAAGGCAGGTCGCGAATCTTATCGAAATAGATTGGCGGGTAGTAGTGCGTGTGCAGATCGAATTTGCGGCCCGTGCTGCTCATCATGGCATGAGAGTTAACGACAGCGAGCGGGTCTAACGCAAGAGCCCTGAGCACGGGTCGGACCGCTCAGTTGATTATCGTAAACGCCGATCCTGACATAATGCGGCCGCCGAATGTCCGGCTGGCTCATGGGTTTGCCGCCCAATGCCGTTTGGGCCAAATCGATCTCCATGAGCACGCGCATCTCAGGCCGCTCAATCTGATCTGCTAACGTGCGTGCCCGATCAAAATCTGTCCGTCCCAGTATGGCCAGGGTCAGGTCCAGAGAGTTAATTACGTTTCCCAGATTATTCACTCCGGGCATGACCCATTCACCATCCTTCAGATATTGAAAATCGATTCCATCCAGCACGGATGCCGCCGCGACCAGTTCGTTTATTTTCGCAATCAGCGGTTGCAGGACGGTGAAGGCTTGTTCCGGATCGAGCTTCAAATAAGCCTGGGCCAGACGTACGCGTCCGTTTAGCTGGGCCGCCGACTGGGGCGACGAAGCCAGTATGTTTTTCGCTTCGTTAAGCAGATCCAGCGCAGCCTTCTTGTCGCCTTCGGTGGCCAGGGCGTTGGCGGTCTGCAGGATGATCTCAAGTTTTTGATTAATGTTCCTGGCTTTTTCCGACAGCCGGCGCGCTTCAACAATCTTATTGTTGCCTTCGGCTGCCCGCGCCGTTTGATTGTCCAGCTGGTCCATAACCTGGCGCCGCTGCACCGGGTCGGGAATCATCTCGGCGATTTCTTTTGCGCGCGTAGCATCTCCGGCGGTGACCGCTTTCCACGCGGCATTCTGATAGAGCAAATTACGAAACTCAGGTGGATACTTCGACGCCAGGGCCAGCATCTCGTCGACGGTTCCGTTCTGGGTGACCTTGTCCAGGTCCTGATACATCTTCACTTGCGGATCGAGCGTCCGCTCGACGGTCTGGGACCATTCGCGCAACTCAGCCGTTCGCGACGGCGCATACTTCTCAACCAAAGGCGCAATCCGGTCGAGTTGGTGATAGAAGTTTTGGGCCATGCTCATTCCGCTTTGCGTCTGCCGGCTGGCGGTCAACATATTGCCCAGCACGGCCGACAATAAATCGCGATAGGTGTCTTCATCGGCTTGCGGTGGCTGGAACGTGTTCAAAAGATTCCAGGCATTGTTGGCCAGCTCCGGATTGCGACTCATGTTGTCGTTCTTAATGCGCGCGACGATGTCCTGGAACAAAGCCTGGCCGGACTTCTGATCTTTTTGATAAAGCTGGGGGAGAAAATTGATCACGTTCCAGGAAACACCACGCGCCAAACCACTGCGCGCAAGTTTGAGTGCAGCCTCGGGATCCTTATTTGCGATCAGACTGGCCACGTTCATTTCCAGAGTTGCCTCGTTCTGAGAATCATATCCGCGCAGCCGGCCCACGGCATCGGCCTGCAATTTGGTTTGACGCAGCGCCGTGACGGCCAGGTCAGCATCATGCGCGGCGATGCGCATGACCAGTTCCTGGCGAGATTGATTGATCCGGCTCAGCTCCTGGTAGATTTCCGGATCGCTTAGATCGAGTTCCGAAATGAACGTCACCAGTTGTGTCAGAGCCGAAGTAAATAGTGAACGCGCGCGTTTTTCGTCACGGCTCCACAACATATCCGCCACCGAGCATTCGGCGCGCATGCGGTTCGACGGTGAATGCAGATTGCCGACTTGTTCTGCCAGCGATTCGATCAAATCGAGGGCCTTCTTTTCGGTTGCCGGATCGACCTTTACCGGGGCCGGAACCGGGGCTGGCGGAACAGAGATTTGGGCCTGACAAACGTGGGGAACGAAAACCAGCGCTGAGAAGAGGACAAAAGCGAGAGAGCGAAGCATGGCTAACTTCCTTTCCTGGCAATTGGGACGCGGTCGAAGAATGTCTGGCGTTTACGTGCGCCTGTTTGAAGCGATTTAGAGCGCCGGCGTTTACTCACAGTCCTACCCGGCGCCAATAAACTATCTGTTTTGACGCCGGACTTTGAGAATTGTTCCGTAAGTTACTAGACTAAGGTCGATGCCAGACCCCCAAATCCAAAGGATCCTGGATAAGCGGCTCAACGGTGGCCGTCTCAGCACGGATGATTGCACCGCTCTGCTTGAATCCTATGACGTCGCGGTCATTGGAGCTGCGGCCGATGAAATTCGCCGGCGCCGGCATCCGGACAACGTCGTAACTTACATCATCGACCGGAATATCAATTACACGAACGTCTGCAATGTCGTTTGCACGTTCTGCGCCTTCTATCGCCGCCCGGGAGCGCCGGACACTTATGTGCGCACGATAGACGAAATCTGTGAAAAGATCGATGAAACGATTGCCCTCGGCGGTACCGGCGTGCTGATGCAGGGAGGCCTGCACCCGGACTTTGGCGTCGAATGGTACGAAGATCTCTTGCGCACACTGAGCGCGAAGTATCCCGGCTTTCAACTGCATTGCTTCTCGCCGCCTGAGATTCACAACCTGCATCTCATTTCAGGTTTGGACTACGTAACCATCATGCAGCGCCTGAAGGACGCCGGTCTTTACAGTCTGCCCGGCGGCGGCGCAGAGATTCTCGACGATGAAGTGCGCAAGCGCGTGGCGACGAAATGCACGACTGATGAATGGCTTGAGGTGATGCGGGCAGTGCACAAGGTCGGTTTACGATCGTCGGCGACAATGATGTTCGGCATCGGCGATCGCATCGAGCATCGCGTGAACCACCTGCGCCGCATACGCGATCTTCAGGATGAAACCGGCGGCTTCTTTGCTTTCATTCCCTGGACGTTTCAACGCGAGAACACTGCTCTGGGTAAGAAGATCAAGGACGAGCCCACGGGCATCGATTATTTGAAGATGCTGTCGGTCTCAGTCCTGTTCCTCGACAACATCGAGAATTTTCAGTCGTCATGGCTGACGCAGGGATTACGCCTGGGACAAGTCGCTCTGCGGTTTGGCGCCAACGACATGGGCTCGATCATGATTGAAGAGAACGTAGTCCCAGCCGCGGGCGCTCATAATCGAGCCAGTGAAGAGATGTTGCGTTACTTAATCAAAGAGGCGGGCTTCATTCCCAGCAGCGGGATATTCTTTATCAGCACGTGGATCGCGATCCGACAGTCACAACTGAAACTGCTTCTCAAATCACGACGAGAAAATTGAAGGTTATGAGCATCGCCTGAACGGCGTGCTGATCGCGGCGTTGCGAGTCTTAACTGACTGATTCGGCTCAGGCCGATTTTGAACTCCGCTTCTGGCACCAAAATCCGCCAGCCGCCGCAGACGATCCGGTTCTTCTCTCTCTGACGTTTCCACCAGCACCGGTTCTCCCTTAGCAGCGCTCGCCAACAAGCCCGTTCCTTCCGACGTCGGCTTCACTTTGGAAAGCAGCACGCGGGCGACTCGCTTTGGCATCAACAGCGGCGCAATCGTGGCTGCTGATTCCGCGAGTTGCACAATGTCACCACCGCCGCGCCAGTGTTGGCGAACAACCAGGTCATCGGTCCGGTCGATCAGGCGCAGCAGCGTCAACGCGATCAGGAATAGATCGTCAACCTGTCCAATGAACGGAATCATGTCCGGGATAAAGTCGAACGGAACGATGGCGTAGATTACGGCCCCGGCGAACAGCGCGCGCTCAGTGCGCGGCACGCGCGAATCGACCATCAACTTACCACTCAGAATCACCATGTTCGGCAGGAACATGAGCAGGTTCTTCATCCGGCTTTTTATTTTGTTGTTTCCCGTCTTCTGGATGCTTTTTTCCCATCGTCTTGCCTTTCTCTCGTCCGTTTCAGTCGTCCCGGGATATTACGACTATTAATGGTGCACTAGTTCATGCAAAGGCGCAAAGTCAGCGGCCAATTTGAAACGATTTTTCCGTAGCCCAGGCACTTACGCCTGGGAATAAGAGAGCTCCTGTTTCTCACCCAGGCGTAAACTCCTGGGCTAGAGAAGACCTCACGGTGAAATTAGGTCACCACCGGCGCTAAGACCCGAGTCGGCCAGGATATTTAGCGAATTTTTTTGCCGGTTCCCTTCCGTCCGTTTTGAGTCAAAATCATTTCAGTTACGTTGCCCGACGAATCCTTTACAAAGGTTACCTGAGCCGCGGTTACCTTGAGATAGAAGTCGGTTTCAGTGGTAGGAAACAATTCGAATTTCTGCTGGCCGGTGGCCTGGGCCATAAGCTTTCCATTTTCGCTGGTCACCGTGATCGTGAAGGTGGGCGCCAACTGATACTCGCCGGCATACGAATCGAGGATTTTCTGATCGACTTTGACTTCCTTCTGTTCACCGCTTAACAACGCCAGCTTGGACGTAGCATTGGCGTTCTTCGGATCCAGTTCTAAGGACTTCTTGTAATTCGCAATTGATAGCTCCTTGTCGCCATGAATCATGTAGCCTTCGCCCAGGCTGTCGTAGACGTTCGATGACTGTGGATACATCTCGACGTTGAGCTTAAAGATCTCGATCGCGTCCGTGACCTTTTTCAGTTGCACGAGTTGGTATCCCAGGCGGTTCAACTCCGTCTCGCCAAAGTCGTATTCACCTGCAGTCCTTCCGACTTTCAACTCACGGTATTGCGCGATCGCCGAGGTCACGTTTTTCTCGAGAGTTGTGTTGAGCACGGTGTCGGCAATCGATCGCTTTGGATTGTCGACTGGTTGATCGTAAAGGACACTCATGAGTCCCTGAGCGATCTTGTCCAGGTACTGGCCGTCTTCGGCATTGTCGAGCAACACGATGAGTCGCTTCTCATCAACCATGCGGATTATGACAGTGCTGAAGCCATTGATGCCGCCGTTATGCTGAATTACCGGAACCGCGAGTTTTGTCGGCGGCGCCAGAGTGGTTTTCGTAATAACAAAACCGTAGCCATAGCTATTCAGGTTCGGCTTGAACATCAGTTCCCTGGATTTCGCGGAAAGAAGTTTCTCGCCGTATAGAGCCTGGTCCCACAGAAACAGGTCTTCCACAGTCGAATAAAGCGAACCGGCCGCGTAAGGAATACTCATGTCGAGATAGGCCGCGTTCTGATAGCCTCGCGGAGTCCTCGAGTAACCAGTGGCCCGCTTGTTGATGATCGTGCCCCAGTGGTCGTAGCCGCTGTTCTTCATTCCTGCCGGATCGAAAATATTTTCCTTCAAGACTTGTTCGTAGGGTTTGCCCGTGACCTTCTCAATGATCGCGCCCAGCAGAAAATAGCCCGAGTTGTCATAAACAAACCTGGTTCCCGGTTCGAATTCGAGATCACCGCTCGCATACTTTTGATGAACTCATCGACCGTAAAGGATTGCGGCTGACATTCTGAAGGAATCCGGGCAAGGACGTATAGCTGGGAATTCCCGAGGTATGAGTCAGCAGGTTGTGAATCGTAACTTTCGCGCCAGTGTCTTTGCGATAATCAGGCAGGTAGTCTGTGATCTTGCCGTCGAGTTTGATCTTGCCTTGCTCAGCTAATTGAAGAATCAAGGTTGCCGTAAACTGCTTGGTAATCGAGCCGAGGCGAAACCTGGTGTCGGGCGCGTTGGGGATATTCCATTCCATGTTCGCCAGGCCGGCGCCCTTCGCATAAATGATCTTGCCGTTGTCAGCCACTAGTGCGGCGCCGTTGAATTGTCCGTATTTGGCGTAGAGAGAAATCAGCTGGTCGATTTTTGCGGCTTTGTCCTGAGCAAAAGCCGCAGATTGGAAAGCGAGCACGGCTAAGACGGCGAGAAGGCAGGCATTTTTGTGCAATCGCGATACGAGGTTCATTTGCTTGAGGCTCCTTTAAGACCGAGAAATTAGCAGGATTTGACGCTGACGATGAGTGTTCTGAATCGTTCTTCAGTCCATGATACGAGTGCGCCTGTGAACTTGTTCTCTGTTTCCCGCTCAGTTAGACTCCGCAGTCGAAAGAGCAAACCAGATGTCAATACTTGATCAAATCCGTCAGCGCGCCGCTGCAAATCCCCAAAATATCGTTTTACCTGAAGGCGAGGACCTCGCACAGTCACCGCCGCGGCGGCGATCGCGCGGCAAGGCCTGGCGCGGATTACTGTGCTCGGCGATGAAGAGAAAGTGCGCGCGGCAGCGCGAAATGCCGGGGCGGATCTTGGCGGAGTGGACCTGATTGATCATGTCCGCGCGCCCGATTTCGAAAAGATGGTTTCGCTGCTTTACGAGGCCCGGCGCGCTAAAGGAATGACGCTTGATGAAGCGCGCTCCGCGCTGCGCGACCCACTTTACTATGGCAACCTGATGGTGAAAACGGGACGCGCAGATGGCTCGGTGGCGGGCGCGACCAACACGACCTCGCACACCGTGCGAGTGGCTTTGCACTGTATTGGAGTACGTTCCGGATTCAAGTTAGTGTCCAGTTTTTTCTGATGGCCTTGCGCGATCCGAACATCGGAGAGAATGGCGCAATGATTTATGCTGATTGCGGCGTCGTGCCGGAACCGAACGCGGCTGAGTTAGCCGAAATCGCAATCGCCTCGGCTGATTCGTGTCGCGCCTTGCTGGGAGCCGAACCCCGCGTCGCCATGCTTTCCTTTTCAACCAAAGGAAGCGCCAAACATCGTCTCATCGACAAAGTTGTCGAAGCCACAAAGACAGTTCGCGTGCGCGCTCCGGAAATCGAAATTGACGGAGAGTTGCAGTTGGATGCCGCACTGGTCCCCACCGTCGCTGCTTCGAAGGCTCCTGGTTCGGTCATTGCCGGTCGTGCCAATGTGCTTATCTTCCCGGATCTACAGGCCGGCAACATCGCCTACAAACTTACCGAGCGCCTCGCGGGGGCGACCGCGATTGGGCCTATCCTGCAAGGGCTTGATAAACCGGCAAATGACTTATCGCGGGGCTGCAAAGCGGAAGACATCGTCGATGCCGTCGCCATCACCGCTGTGCAGGCCCAGGCGCGCAAAGCCGCAGGTTAAGACAATTCCCAAAATGTTTACCGTGGGGGCAACGTGTGCCTGCGTCCCGAAGCATCAAAGCTGCGAAACTAAATCAACGGGGGTTGCTTTTGCCGGTGCGTCACTCACTTTTCCTGATTCTGCTCGTTCTGATTACCGCGGCCTCGGCCGCGGCGCAGGTCAAGCCGAGCCCCTCGCCAACTCCAAAAGCGAAGACCAGGAACCGGTTCGCGTATTCACTGAAGAAATACGGCTTCCGGTTGCCGCTAAAGATTCGTTTGGGCACTATGATCCGACGCTCAATACTGAAGACGTGCTCGTGTTGGAAGACGGACAGCCCCAGCAAATCAGAAGTATCCAACACCTTCCGGCAAATGTGCTGCTACTGCTCGACCTCGGCAATCAACTTGGTTTGAAAGACACGAACCTCACGCGCCAGGTGGCCATGGACGTCGTCTCCGCACTCTACGCCGGAAGCAGGATTGCGATTATGCAGTTCGCTTCGCGGCCGGAGCTTTTACAAACCTGGACCAGTGACCGGGAAGCGATTGCGAAGGTGCTCAAGACAAAACTCAAATCCGGAAAGAGCAGCAGGCTCTCAGATGCATTTGTGGCCGCTGCAGATCAGTTCAAAGCGATTCCGCCGGGAACGCGGCATATTGTCATTATCACCGATGGCGTCGAGGCGCCCGGTAGCCAAACCTCGATGGCAACCGCCATGAGAACAATTAAACTCGGTGCAGGCCAGCGTTCACATCATTAGCTATACAGTGCTCGAGCGCCAGACGTTGCAAACACAGACAAAGGTGTGGAGCGCTGGCAATGGCGCTCAACGTGACGGTAACCCGGGCAGCAATCCGGTGGCGAATGGTGATCCGACTCTTCCTCCAGGAGCCACGCGTACGCCAAGCTTCAAAATTGGCACCATCGATACGGACGTCGCTATGCGACGAAAGCGGAAAGATTACGAGCGCGCAACCCGTGAAAGTGAAACGAAACTTGCTGAGATTGCTGATGAAAGCGGCGGCCAAATCTTTCTGCCGGCCACAACCAGTGAACTCGCGGCGCAAGCCGCAGTCATCGCCCAGGATATCGGATCGCAATACGTGGTTACTTATCGTCCGACGCATCCCCTGGCTGAGGGCAAGGCGGGCGAATACCGAAGAGTCGAAGTAGCTTCCCGTCGTGTGGGCTTGTACTTGCGCAGCCGGCGCGGATATGTAGTTCCCTAGGCCGAAGAGTGCTGAGTTCAAACTTTGCTTTGGAAAAGACTGAACTCCAAACTCTCAGCTCGCCGGCGCATTTAGTTGTGATTCAATTGCCGATGCCAGGTGCTGCCATTCAGAGGCGGCGGCGTCTCGCACCAGCGATTGCTGCCTGAGCTGATGCCAGTCTTCCGGAGGCACCCGGTGAAAAGCCTCAACCACTTTCGGGTCGAATTGCCGTCCAATCCATTCGTTCAATTCCTGCGCGGCGGCTTCATACGGCCTTCCCTGGCGGTAGACACGGTCACTGGTGATGGCGTCGAACGCGTCAGCCACTGAGAAGATGCGGGCGCAGATATCGATTTCGTCACCTTTGAGACCCAGTGGATATCCGGAACCGTCCCATTTTTCGTGGTGCTGAGCAACGACGCGCGCGGCGCCTTCCAGGAACTTGATACCGCGCAGAATCTGTTGGCCGTGCAAAGGATGCTCGCGCATCCTGATCCACTCTTCATCCGTGAGCTTCGCCGGCTTGCGAAGAATGGCATCTGGAACGCCAATCTTTCCGATGTCGTGCAACAAGGATCCGAATTCGAGGGCCTTCATTTCCTGACTGTTCAGGCCGTACTCGCGTCCGAGACGTAAACTGAAAGTCACCACGCGCTCTGAGTGACCATGCGTTTCCGCATCGCGTGTTTCGAGAGCCGCAGTCAATGCCCGCAGCGTTGACCGGTACGCATTTTCAAGAGAATTGAGTGCTTGATCCAACTCGGCGGTGCGTTGCGTGACCAGCTCTTCGAGATGATTTTCGTAACGGCGTTTCGCCGCAATCAGTTCGTGGTGATCCAGAGCCCGGGAGACTGCCGCTTCCGCCTGCCGAAGATCAAATGGCTTCATCAAATAGTCGAACGCGCCCAGACGAAGAGCTTTAATGGCGCTCTCGATGGTCTGCATGCCGCTGATCATGACGATCACCGTGTCCGGTGAAACGACCTTGACGTGCGGGATCATCTCTAAGCCGCTCATGCCGCTCATGGTGATATCGCTAATCACCAGTTGATAATCCTTCTCACGGAGTTCGGCGATGGCGTCTTCGGCTGACGCAGCCTCACCGCACTCATACGGGCCTGACAGAAGATCGTGCAGAACGCCGCGAACTTCGGCTTCATCATCGACAATTAGCAGACGAGGTTTGGCAGTGGTTTCACTCATGGGTATTTAACGTATTCGCTTAAGCTTCGGCAAAAAGCGTTTTCTGGGGGTCGAAGATCTGGGAGGAACCTGTCGGACTGAACCGGCTACCTTCAACCGGCGCAGGCATTGTACAACGTTGCAACTGAATTTGCCAACACTCTTTTACATCGAAATTATGGGTCATTTTGCGGCGCTTTTCTGAGCTTGGGGAGCGCATCCGCCTGGCAATCGGCTTGGATGGTTGACCCGTCCGTTCCGGCTCCACTAATATGGCCTCCGCCAAGCACATTCGGGCCGGAGTGGCGAAATTGGTATACGCACCAGACTCAAAATCTGGCGAGGTTCACTCTCATGAGAGTTCGAGTCTCTCCTCCGGCACCACCTTCTGATTGATTTCAGAGGCTAAGAGAAAAGGGCTGAACGTCTATGACGTTCAGCCCCATTTGTTTCGACCGCGGGTCGTCTTTACTTTATTCGTGGATCAACGTCACCGGCAGGACTGCTCGGTGGAGCATCCGGATCCGCAACCGCCTGACCGGCTGGTGAGATACCGTGGCTCCTGATTTCGTGTTCCGTATGCCGTGACATGACACTGTGACGCCGGCCGTACAGGAAGTAGATCACTAACCCAACTCCCAGCCAAATGATTAGCCGATACCAGTTCTCGGCCGGCAGCGAAAACATGAGCAGCAGGCAGGTGAGCAATCCCGAGGATTGGAACCAGCGGAACCAGCGGCGCCGCGGAAAGGACGCTTCGCATCGGGATTCGTCTTGCGCATAACCAGCACCGCGCCGCAAACAATCACGAAAGCGAACAAGGTTCCGATGCTGGTCATTTCTGCGAGAATACTTAGCGGAATGAAACCAGCCATCGCCGCGACGAACAGTCCAGTCAGGATTGTCGATTTCCAGGGCGTGCGCCACTTTGGATGAATATCCCCAAAGAACCCGTTTGGCACCAATCCATCGCGGCCCAGCGCCAGCATCACGCGTGGCTGACTCAACATCATCACCAGCAGCACTGAAGTGATCCCGGTCATCGCGCCCGCCGCGACCAGATATTGCATCCAGGTCATACCAGCGCGCTTGAACGCATCGACAACCGGAGCGTCTATTTTGATTTCCTGGTAGGGAACCATTCCGGTCAACACCGCCGAAACCAGAATGTAGAGGATGGTGCAGATCACCAGCGACCAAATGATACCTTTGGGAACGTCCTTGGCCGGATCCTTTGCTTCCTCAGAGTGCACCGACACGGAATCAAATCCGATATAGGCGAAGAAGATGATCGCCGCGCCGGCGAACATGCCCAGCGGTTCGCCCGCCGGAAGCGGTTTGGCCAAAAATCGTCTTGCCAAAGAAGCTCACGCCCGTGTAGCCGTAGGGCGCAAACGGGTGCCAGTTGCTGGTGCCGTAAACGGTCAGGATTAGGTATCCGCCGATCGCTATCACCATCAGCACGATGACCAGCTTTACGCCAACCATAACAGCATTGAAGGTGGCGCTTTCTTGATTCCTTTGACCAGAATCACGGTCAGGATAAAGGTGATCAGGATCGCGGGCAGGTTTAGGTAAGAGCCGGTCGTCACGAATCCCGTGTGCGGGCAACCCGCTCCGACGTTCACACAATAGTTGACCGGAGAACTGCGAATAGCCTCTGGTAGTTTCGCCGGAATCCACGAAAGGCCCTCGTGAAAGATCGGGATGAACTCCTGAAAGTGGGATGACCATCCGTGCGCAACCGTGGCTGAACCCACCGCGTATTCGAGGATCAAATCCCAGCCGATAATCCACGCGAAAAGTTCGCCCAGAGTGGCATACGCATAAGTGTAGGCGGAGCCCGCGACCGGCACCATCGAGGCGAACTCTGCATAGCAGAGTGCGGCGAATACGCACGCCAATCCCGCGAGCACGAACGACAGCATCAGCGCCGGGCCGGTACGGTCGTGAGCGGCGACACCGGTGAGAATGAAAATGCCGGTGCCGATAATTGCGCCCACGCCGAGCGCCGTCAATTGCACGGGCCCCAGAATTCGGCGCAGCCGGTTCTCGCCTTTCATCTCATCGAGCAACATGCTGAGTGGTTTGGTCCTGAATAGTTGATTAGCCATCAGTTAGCCTCACAGGTTCCGACAAAACCTGGTTTGTCGTTGATTTGATATAGCGCGGTTTTGTCTGCGACAGAGCTCGCAGATTCTGGTACTCGTGTTTGGCCTGGCTGCGACGGAGATTGATTCTTCCTCGGACATAGCCTCGCCGAAGGTCTTTCCAGATGAAATATGCCGGTATTCCCGTCAACACGATGATCAAGCCTGGCCACGTTGTGGCAGTCTGATAAATGAAAAGCACAATTAGATCACGGCTGCCGCCGATGATGTACAGAATGGGCGCCATTGTACAGCCGAATGCCGTGTTTGGTCGATCCGCCGCGGCAGCGCTCAAGTGGTGCGGCCCAGATTTCTAAATCGCCAATCCTCAGACTCAAAGCTGGCGAGGTTCACTTCCATCAGAGTTCGAGTCTCTCCTCCGGCACCAGACCTAAGAAAGAAGGGCCAGCCAATGTGGCTGACCCGTTTCGGTTTCTCTGGAAAGTTTCACGCGCTAATCAAACATTCAGCTAATTACTCCTCCGAGATAGGCCTCTTTAATCCGAGCGTCGTTGGCCAGATCTTTTGACGGGCCTTCCATGGTAATCGATCCAGTTTCGAGCACGTACGCTCGATCGGAATGATGCAAAGCGGCGTGGGCGTTCTGCTCGACCAGCAGGATGGTTGTGCCTTCGCTCCGGATCGAGTCGATCGCTTCGAAGATAGTGTGCACTACCAGCGGCGCCAAACCCAGCGAAGGTTCATCGAGCAAGAGCAGACGTGGTCGCGACATCAGGGCGCGGCCCATCGCCAGCATTTGCTGTTCACCGCCGGAGAGCGTTCCCGCCTTTCTGGTGTTCGCGTTCCTTGAGTCGTGGAAACATCTCAAAGACCTTAGCCATGTCGCCGGCGATCTGGGCGCGATTTTCTGCAGGTAGGCACCCATATTCAGGTTCTCGCGGACAGAGAGATTCGCAAACACTCCGCGGCCCTCAGGGGACATCGAGATGCCGCGCGCGACAAGTTTGTGCGTGGCGGTGCCGCCGATCTCCTCGCCTTCGAAAGTGATGGTGCCTTCGCTAGGCTCGAGCAGGCCCGTAATCGTGCGCAGCGTCGTGGTCTTGCCGGCCCCGTTCGCGCCGATCAGCGTTACTACTTCACCCTTCTCCACGTGCATCGAAATGCCGCGCAATGCTTCGATGGCGCCGTAGCTGACGGAAACATTGTTTAGAGTTAGCATATCTCGCTCGTCTGGCTAGTCTCCCAGGTACGCTTCAATTACTTTCGGGTCGTTCTTGATCTCGTCAGGCAGCCCGAGTGCAATAGACTTGCCGTAGTCAACAACCTGTATTCGGTCGCACACACCCATGACCACCTTCATGTTGTGCTCGACGAGCAAAATCGTCAGACCGAATCGGTCCCGAATCTGCTGAATAAGACTCATCAGGTCTTCCTGCTCGGACGGATTTAACCCCGCAGCCGGTTCGTCCAGCAGCAGTAGCTTTGGCCTGGTGGCGAGCGCGCGCACTATCTCGAGGCGTCGCTGCCGGCCATACGGCAGGCTGGTCCCGGCTTCGCTCTTTACATTCACGAGGTCAAAGATCTCCAGCAACTCCAGAGCGAAGTCGCGATGGTCGCGCTCGTCCTTATAAAATCGTGGCAACCTCAACACGGCGTCAAGCAGATTTTGGCGGGCATGAATGTGACAGGCAGTCATGACATTTTCGAGCACGCTCATACCTGGAAACAGCCTGATGTTTTGAAATGTGCGGGAAACGCCGAGGCGGGAAATCTGGTAGGGTCGAAGGCCGTTGATTCGTTTGCCTTCGAAATGAATGTCGCCGGAAGTCGGCTCATAAACGCCGGTCAGCAGATTGAAAATCGTGGTCTTGCCGGCGCCATTTGGTCCAATCAATCCATAGATCTCGCCGCGTTTGACCTGCATGTTCAACTCGTTCACGGCGACGAGGCCGCCGAAACGAATCGTGCATTTTTCAGCTGACAAGGGACTGTCGCCGTTCACCTTTTGCGCCGTAGTGGTCATCGATTGTCGACATCCTTTTCAGCTCGCGCGGGCGCCTCGGCTACGGGGACGCCGTTGGAAGCGCCCACCGCTGCGGTTCCCTTCGGGCAGGCGGCGCGCTCGCTTCAACCAGGAGAGCCAAACTCACGCCCGCCCAACATACCCTGTGGACGCGTGATCATGATGATAATCAGCAACAACGCGTAGATCACCAGACGGTAGTTGTAGACGCCGCCGGGAAGCTGGCGCAGCAATTCGGGCAGGAAAGTTACTACCAGCGCACCAAGGACGGAGCCCGTGATCGAGCCCATCCCCCGAGCACGATCATGATAATGATTTCGAACGAGCGCCCGAATGTGAAATCAGCCGGGTGGGGCAGCCGCCAATGGCCATACAGGGCGCCGGCTACTCCGGCAAAGGCCGAGCTGATCACAAATGAGGTCACCTTGTAACGAGTGGTGTTGACCCCCATGGCCTGCGCTGCCAGTTCATCCTCGCGAATAGATATGAGGGCGCGTCCGGCATCTGAATTGACGATGTTGTAAATGACCACAATCGTGATCACCGCGAACAGACCAATCCAGAAGAAGTTCGTGTAAGCCGGAATGGTCAGGCGGCCCATGGATTCATCAACACAGGTAATGCCGTTAGCTGAGTCGACACAGCCGCGAAATCCCGTCGCCCCGCCGACCTTGTTGGTGTTCACGATGACGATCCGGATGATCTCAGCAAAGCCAAGCGTGGCAATGGCCAGATAGTCGCCGCGGAGACGAAGGCTGGGAATTCCGACGATCAGCCCGGCGATGGCTGCGGCCAACGCGCCCACCAGAATTACAAAGGTAAAAACAATCGCGGCCGCGACGTCAGCTCAACCACGCCCGTCAACCACCGTTCCAGCCCTTGAGTGTAATAAACGGTGGCGAAGGTCGAAGAGTAAGCGCCTATCGCCATGAATCCGATGTGGCCGATCGAGAACTGTCCCGTGAAGCCGTTAATCAGGTTGAGCGAGACGGCGAGAATGATGTTGATACCCGCCATCTTCCAGAGGTCGACCTGGTAAAGCGGTACGCCAAACCCGAAGAGGCCTTGCTCGCTCATTACCAGATTCAGGGTGTAGAGCACGGCGAGAATAACCAGCGTGACCAGGACTCGTTTAATGAAGGAAAGCATGCGGATGCGGACTCTGATTAAGGTAGGTCCTTACACCTTCTCTTGTACGGTCGTGCCCAGGATGCCTGAGGGTCGAAGTAACAGAACCAATATCAGGATGGCAAAGGCCACAGCGTCGCGATAGGTCGAGGCGATGCCGATGCTGCCGCCGTAACCAACCACCATGGTTTCAGCCACGCCGATTAGCAAGCCTCCGAGCACGGCGCCCGGAATATTTCCGATGCCGCCGAGTACCGCGGCCACGAAGGCCTTGAGACCGGTCGTAATGCCCATCAACGGATCGATCGTCGGGCTGTACTGGGCAGTCAGTACGCCACCGGCGGCCGCTAACGCCGAACCCAGAGCAAAGGTAAAAGTGATAATGGCATTGGTGTTGATGCCCATCAGCTTTGCGGAATTGAGATTAAAAGAGACGGCGCGCATGGCCGTACCCACCTTCGTCCTGAAGATAATCCACTGCAGGAGCACCATGAGCGCGATTGAGACCACAAAGATCAGAATCTGCGACTTGGAGATAGCGGCGTTCCCGAAAAGGTGATAGGCGTTGTCCTGAAGCAGTTGCGGGAAGCCGCGTCCCTGTCCGCCAAAGACCGCGACGAAGAGGTTTTCCAGCAACAGCGAAACGCCGATGGCCGTAATCAGCGTTGTCATGCGCGAGTATTTCCTCACGGGTCGATAAGCAAAGCGCTCGATAGCCATACCAACCAACGCTGCCGACCGCCATCGAGCCGAGCAAAACCACAACCAGGCCGACCCACGACGGTCCGGCCATTCCCGTCTTAATGGCAATGAAATACCCGGCAAAGGCGCCCACCATGTAGATGTCGCCGTGCGCAAAGTTGATCAGGCGCAGGATGCCGTAGACCATCGTATAGCCGAGCGCAATCAGCGCGTAGATGGCCCCGATATTTAATCCATTGATAAGCTGCTGAACGAACGTATCCATCTATCGTGAGACTCTTGGGCGGCTCCGACCACCGCTGCTATTTGATTCCTTGCGAACCAACCTCACTCGCAGTTCGGATCAGCTTACGGGTTGATGGTCTCTTTATAAACGTACTTTTTGTCTTTTAGCTCGAGAACAACCGCGGGTTTCACGGCGTTGCGTTCGCTGTTGAGGGTGATCATGCCGGTGATTCCTTTGTAGTTTGCCGTTTGTGCAATTGCATCCCGTAGCGCAACACACTCGGTCCCACCGGCTCGTTTGATCGCATCAGCCATTACCATGGTGGCGTCGTAACCCAGAGCGGCGATCGCGTCGGGAGCTATGCCGTTGTACTTTGCCTTGTATCTCTTAACAAAATCCTGAATGACCGGCGTTGGATCGTCGACCGAGTAGTGGTTGGAGATGTAGTTACCATTAAGCGCGTCGCCACCCAGATCCCAGAGTTGAGGAGAATCCCACCCATCACCTCCCAGGAGCGGCGCCTTTAATTCCAAGTTGTTTGGTCTGCTTCGCGATGACGCCAACTTCCTGATAGTAGCCGGGAACGTAAATTACATCGGGTGCGGTATCTCTAATCGCAGTCAACTGGTCCGGTGAAATCGCGGTCTCTTTGGGCATATGCCTTTTCAGTTACGATCGTACCGCCCAGCTTGGTAAAAGCCGCTTTGAAGAACTGAACCAGTCCCTTGCTATAGTCCGAGTTTGAATCGAAAAGGATGGCGGCCTTCTTGGCTTTCAGGCTGTTGAGCGCAAACTTGGCCATCACTTCGCCCTGGAAGGGATCGATGAAACAAACGCGGAAAATGTAGTCGCCGATTTGGGTAACTTTAGGATTCGTCGACGAGGGCGAAATCATCGGCACCTTCGCTTTCTGGGCGTTCGGCGCGGCGGCGATGCTGTTTGACGACGCCACCTCGCCAATCAAAGCTCGTACCTGATCCTGATTGATGAGTTTTGCCACAACCGGTGGCGGCCTTGCCCGGCTCTCCCTGATCGTCTTCGTGAATGAGTTGAACTTGCCGGCCGTTGATGCCTCCGGCGGCGTTGATTTCGTCCGCAGCCATTTGAGAGCCATTTCTGGTTGATTGCCCAAAGCTGGACGTTTGTCCGGTCAGATCACCGTAAACGCCGATCTTAATCGGCCCGCCGGGATCCGGCGCAGTTGCCGCCTCTGCGGGTGCAGCCGAAGGCGCGAACAAAGCGGTAATCAGGCAAAGACTAATTAGAGTTCGTCTCATATTCACCTCGTCGAAATCGCTTCCTACCGGGATTCAGAACTCTTAGGTCAAAAATTTTGGACCCACAACTTGCACCAACGTTTGACTCTCGTCGTCAACCGCGCGTGAACCTTGGCTTACTCGATGCATGTCCTCGTTTGGTGGACAGCATAATAGCGGCGAGCGTCGGAATTAAGCAAATCATAGAATGAAATTCAGCTGAGCCGATATCACTGGCAGTCTGCGCGGACCCAAGTTCCCATCCAGCGCTTCAGTTCTGCGAGCCTCATGAAAGCGGTCCTACAGCGTTCGAAAGGATATTATGACTCCATCCGGCAGACGGGTATTCATCGGACGAAGTGCAACTAAGCTATCGCCAGAAGGTCCGTCGCTCCGATTTGATAACCTATCGGTTGCCAGCTATCTCCCAACGGGTTGGAGACTCCAGCCTGGTAACATAAGATTTATCTCTGGGTACGTGGCTGCCTCGAATCGCTTTCTGCTCAACTTCATTTCAGGCTAAAAGCGAGGCGCCGCCTCCGAGCCCGGCGTCTCTGTGGCTAGCACACAATTCCTCTCGTGGAAAGCCGCATAGTCAAAACGTCAACGAAAGAGCTTGATCAGCACGATGAAATCAAACTGCAAAGCCACTGCCATTACCTCGCCGGTACTCGCCGCGCTTTTGAGTGAGAAGATTGTCCTGCCTGCTTTAAGATCAAAGGTGCAAAAGACGGCTAAGCAGATCGTCTAATGCATGACAGATATGAAAAAGCATCATCATCAGCCCCCTTGTTGTTAACCCTGATTACTTTTGCCCTGTTGCTTCAGGCCTGCACTTCGACAGCGCGCAGCTGCCGCAAGCGGCCAACAGTCCGACGCCACTGTCGTCTGCGAGCGAAGACCCTTCTCTGACGCTGACCGTACTCGACCAGCTCTTCACGGACAAGGTATTTACGGCGGCGTTGAAATCAAAAGTTCAACTGACCGACGAGCAGATCGCGGCGCTCAAAAAGACTTCGAGCGGTGAGTTGGCAAACCTTCGTTCGGCGAACGCTGAAAACCAAACGGCGGCTGCGGACGCTGCGCGGGCCGAACACTGAAATTCATTCGTGATTTGTTGGGGAGCGAGAAGACCGATCAGGTGTTGGCTTTGGCGCTCGAGCGCCGGAGCAGTCAAACGGACACCACCGCTACGAATGGTGCTGAACTGACCCAATTGAAGGGCCCAAATGCAGTGCCTCCGGACACGCGCATCGTCGTCAACATTCCCGGCTTTCCGCATGGACGTCTTTCGCGACGGAACGCTTTTGAAGTCGTACCGGATCGGCATCGGCTATCAGGAGTTCCCTCTGCCAACCGGTTTCCGCAAGGCGGAGATGATCATCTTCAATCCGACCTGGACGCAGCCTAACGAATCCGTGGGCCTCGAATCCTGGCCAGGTGGTTCCTGCCGGCGCGGCCGGAAATCCGCTCGGGCCAATCAAGGTGCCCATTGGCGGCGCTAATTTGATCCATGGCGGCAAAGTCGCTGGCAAAGATCGGCACCTTCGCGTCTCACGGCTGCGTCGGACTGACAAACGATCAGGTCAAAGATTTCGCCAAGGTTCTGGCGGATGCTACGAACACCGAATTGAAAGAAGAAACGATTGCCGCTTATCTGCAGAAGAGAACGCGGACTCAGGTTGTGAAGTTGAGCAAGATCGTTCCGGTTGAGCTGCGCTACGAAACGATCGTCATTCAGGACGGTCAACTCCATGTCTATCGCGACGTTTACAACAAGAACACGAATACGGAAGAAAACCTGCGCGCCGCGTTCGAAGCGAACGGTATTGGTTTTGATACCTTGAGCGAGGAGCAAAAGACCCAGGCATTGGACGCGGTAAATGCGATGTCACTTCATCCGAAGAAGCAGCGCCGCGCCGGCGGTTGTTGCCAATCAGAATGCGGTTGATAAGAAAGCGCTGGCGGCCGCCAGGAAAGGCTGAAGCAGAACGGCAGAGCGAAGCTGCGCAGTCAGAAAGAAATTGTGATCGATCTCGCTTCGTTGAGCGCTAAAGGCTATCCGGCGCCGAGGGATTTGAATACCGGAGCAGGGACGTATGAGGATTGAAACGGCGGTCGTCACACCTGAGCGGCCTCGCAGGAATCCAACTCCGGAGCTTCAATCATCGCCTCGCACGAGTCCAGGTCTGGCGCTGCAATCATCACCTCGCACGAGTCCAAGTCCGGCGCCGCAGTCATCGCCTCGCACGAACTCCGATTCCGGCGCGGCAATTATCGCCTCGCATGAGTCCCGACGCCGGCGCGTGAATTCCGCTCAGTGGGCCCGCCGCGCTAGAGTGCCTGCCGGCCTGCGGTGACTGTGCTTTAGTCAATTACGGGCTAAGGTACCTGTTAACTGCGCTGGTTATTTTCTTCAGACTCGTTGTGGCGCTGGCCCAGTGTAGCCGTGACAGTCAAGATTAGGCGGCAGAACGAGGGAGATTTCAGACCGATGCGGCTTCGCACGAATCAAGCACCGGAGCGTCAATCTATCTCACTAGAGATGGGCCAGCCTCGCTGAAGTACTGCCGGCCCGCGGTATCGCTCCGAAGTATTCGGAAATGCGGTCGAGGATTTCGTTCACCGAATGCGAGTGATACAGCGCCGTGCGAAACAGCGCGCCGCCTTGAAGCCCGCGCGTGAATTGGCCGGCGAGTTGTTTCATCCGGCCGATGGCCGCCAACTCGGGCATGTCTTCGCGCAGCATGTCAAAATATTCCAGCAGCACCGCGCGCTTGTCATCCAGAGTTGGTTGGAACGGTTCGCGACCGTGCATGGCATCTTCAATTTGCCGGAAGATCCACGGATTCGCCATCGCGCCGCGACCGATCAAAACTCCGTCGCACCCGGTTTCGCGAAAACGATCGAACGCCTGTTGAATCGTGGTCACGTCGCCGCTGCCCGGAAACCGGGACCTTCACGACTTCTTTGATTTGTTTGACCAGATCCCAATTCGCTAATCCGCGATAGCCCTGCTCCTTCGTGCGGCCGTGCAAAGCGATATGTTCAGCGCCGCAACTCTCCGCCAAGCTTCGCGGTGTCGACTGCATTGATCGTGTGATCGTAAAAGCCGGCGCGAATCTTGACCGTCATCGGAATCGTGATCGCCTTCTTGATCTCCTGTCAGGATTGTTTCCAACCGCGGATGGTCCTTTAACAGCCCGGACCCGCCACCGTGCTTAACAACTTTCGGAGCGGGACAGCCGCAGTTCACGTCAAGAATGTCGGCGCCAACCTCCTCAGCCATTTCGGCCGCCATCCGCATGCGTTCAGGCTGACCTCCGAAAATCTGCACGGCAAACGGCCGCTCGTTTTCGTAGAAGCGCATCTGCCGTTTCGATTTTGGATTGTTGCGCGTGAGCCCTTCGACCGAAATGAATTCAGAAACGGTCAGCCCAATCCCGCCGCGCGCTTTCAACAGCCGGCGAAAGGAGATATCCGTCACGCCCGGCCATCGGTGAAAGCACCAGCGGCGGATTGATTTCGATATCGCGAATCTTGAAGGGCTTGATGTCGTTCATGAAAAAGCCACATGAGATTTTACCTCATGTGGCTTTGATGTCCGACGTCGGCGCAAATGCGTTCATGCGTCGCAATTAATAACCTGGCGTCAACTCGCCCAAGAAAGCGCAAACTAACGGTTTGCGTTACGTTTCTACCAATTAACCACCAATTTCTCCGCATGTTCCCAGGCCGGCACGTCCAGACGCAGAGACGCGCGCTGCAATCGGTCAGGGTCTGAGAGCAAGCGACCGGCGCCGAGTGCGACCGTCGTCAAAGCGATTTTCCGGCACCGTCGACATGCAGCTTCAACTCGTTTTGCAGCCGGTCAGCCATTCCTTCCAGCAAGGCGCTCCCGCCAGTCAAAATCAAGCCGGAATAATGGATGTCAGCGGTAACTTCAGGCGAGGCATCTTCGATCACTCGCCGCACTGCCGAGATTATCCTCGGACAGAACCGGTTTGAGCGCGATGCGAACCTCGCTGCTATCGATCATTATCGGCAAGGGCGCGCCGTTGCCGAGCTGCTTGCCGACAATCTCCATCTCCTTGTCCACAGGCGTGTCGTGATTTTCGTCCCAGGCTGATCCCAGTTCGCGTTTGACGCGTTCGACAATCCTTTCGCCAAACTGAACCGCATAGCGCACGCGCAGGTAATCACGAATCGCGACGTCCATCGCATTGCCGGCCGCAGGCAGGCTCACCGAGCTGATGACCCCGCCTGACGCGAGGATCGCGATATTCGCGGTGCCGCCGCCGATGTCGACCACGAGACGCGCTTGTTCATCGTCAAAATCCAGACCGGCGCCGAGGGCGGCCGCCAATCCCTCATCAATCAAGTCTACACGTCCGGCTTTCGCATCACGGGCCGCGTCCTTAACTGAGCGTCGCTCGAGAGGTGTTGATGATCCGGGCACACCGATCACCAGGTGACTGCGCTTCGGATGATTGTTGTGCTGCACGCGACTGATCAACTCGCAAAGGAATTGTTGCGAGATCTCAAAATTATCAATCGCACCGCGTCGAATCGGCCGGTGAACCTCTCGTGTCGTTTGGCTCGCGACCCAAAAGTTTGAGTGCTTGCGTGCCGACCGAAAGAATTTCACGGCTGTGCTTATGAATCGCCACGACCGATGGTTCGTTCAAAACGATGCCGTCGGTGGGCGTATAGACGAGCGTGTTGACGGTGCCCAGGTCAATCGCCAGGTCTTCGCTGAAGAAACCGCTAAGAATATTCATGGTTTTTTGAAACCCCGCTTACTGCCGATGAATTGTTAGGCGACGGTATCAGTTGTAGAAAGGCATAAAGCAAGCATTATGCCAATAGAAGACGGCAAAACTGAACTGTGAATTCCTTGAATTATCGGTGCGAATTTGATCGCGAGGAAGGACGGTAGAAGCGCTTCGAACAGCAGCGGTCGATAATCGAACGCTGTCAAGGAAGGATTACATTGATCGAGTCAGTTCAGGGCTCGATTCTGACCGGTGTGCCCACGGGAATAGCCTGAAACAGTTCGCGCACGTCGCGGTCTTCCAGCGCGACACAACCCCACGTCCAGTCGCTGCCGGCCCCGTTGCCATGAATGTAAATATCGCCGCCAAGGCGCGTGTTTTGGGGCGGAGTCTTCTTAGCTTTCAGCGCGCTCTTGATTGCATCGTACTGTGCTTTCGTGATTAAACCCTCTCGCAGCCCTCGTTCGGCATGAGCGGCATTGGGATAACTGATTCCCAAAGAAAGATAGAAAGCACTTTTGTCGTTCTTGGTGAAGATGTAAAAGTCACCTTCGGGTGTGCGTCGATCCCCTGACGAATTTTGTCTCCGATGGGGCTTAGCCCGAGTCCGATGCGATACGTCCGCACGAGTTTGTCATCAGAATACAAGAATAATTTTCGTTCAGCCTTCTTCACCACGATTCTGGGAGACTTAAGAACGAGGTGCTGATCCGCGGTATTCGGTGGATCCGGTGGTATCTCCGCGGGGAGTCGCCTGGGGCGTACGGTTAATTGCCGGCGTTTTGGCTGCCGGTTCAGCCCCGACCGCCGTCAGGCCCAAGCCTGTTGGCACAGGCGGTCAGCGCCGAGCAGGATTGCCGCAAAGATCAGAAGAGGTGTTTTTGATGTCGTCATCAACGTTGGCGTCGTCAGTGAATAGACCCCACCAGTTCCATTCAAGTTCCGTTTCGTTGACGAATTTGATTGGCGGATTTGCGTGGCCGCGATAGGCCTAAAGGTCCACGGGTTCAAAGCGCTTTTCGGCGATGACTTCAATCAAATCTTTTGCGTCGCGCCTTGAAACGTTGCGCGCTTCGGGAACAGTAAGCACGCGAAACTCAGTCTCGCGGTCAGGACGCCGAACTGCGATGATGTCGCCTGCTTTGACGGGATGTGCCGGCTTAACCGGCCGTTGGTTGAGCAACACCAGGCCCGCCTCGCAAAGCTTCTGAGCTATCGAGCGACGTGGGCAAACGCGACTTAATTTTAAGAAAAGATCGAGACGCATAGCAGAGCACGTGAGCAAAGAGCAAAGCATTGACAGGATTTACAGGATTGACATGATTAGAATTGGGTCAGTACCGCGAGCGATAGTGATTGGGTAACCCGCGTCGTCAGTGATCTCTAAGGATGGAAACCGCCCTGGTACCGACCCCAAAGTCAATCCAAATCATGTAAATCCTGTCTATTTGAGCGAAGAGCAAAGGTGCAAAAACGAAAAGGCTAAGCGGAGAATTCTCTGCGCTTAGCCCTCAGCCCGATGCTCTTTGCCGATTTAGTTTTTTCTTTCTTGTCCTTATCCTTTTTCTTGTCCTTCTTCACTGCGGCCGCGGGCGGCACTATCTTGAGCAACGGCGTCACCTGCGCGCTGTAACTGTCGGCGATCTTTATATACGCCTCGTTCCGCAAACTTTGAAGGTAATCTTCGCGCGCCTTTTGGCGAGCGCTCCTGAGTCATCGCGCCGCGCGCCTGGTTTTCATTGAAGGTGGCGGTATTGCTTCCGGCCGTGCGCGCATCGACGCGCAGAATCTGGTAGCCCTCGTCGGACTTTAGAGGATCGCTCACGCCACCGGCTTTTAGATTCTTGATGGCGCCGGCAATGTCGGGACGAAGATCCGGTACTTGAAATAGTCCGACCTTACAAGGTTTCTGTCCGTTGTTACCCGGCCGATCCGAATAAGCTGCCGCCAGCGTGCAAAAGTCAGCGCCGCCACGCGCCTGGCTAACCAGCTGGTCCGCGCGCGTTTTACTTCGCTTCCTGTTTGCCTGCCAGGCTGAGAAATATTTCCGAGAGATCAGACCGACTCCAGGTTTCAGGAACTTATCTTTATTAGCGTCGAAATACTTGCGCAGCTCGTCAGCGGTAAAATTGTAAAAGATCTTTCGATCAACTTCGCTTTCAAGCACGGCCTGTTTCATGATCTCGACGCGCATTGTCTGCCGGGCTTCATCACAGCTGATACCAGTTTGCTTCATCGCCTCGCATAACTTATCCATCGTAAGTGATGTTGTTTTCTTTGGCGACTTGCAGCATGCGCTTGTTGACTTCATCTTCCACACCCTGCGTGAAGTCCAGCTCTTTGCCCTTCTGCAGACAGCAACTGTTCGTTGATCAGGATCGCGATGAGCTCGGGCTTGCGCTGTTCAACCTCGGCGGTGGCTTGCTGTTCAGTCTGGCCGTTCTGCACCGAGGTTTGCACGCGCTCTCTCATTTCGCGTTTCAATTGTGAGAGCGTGACGATGCCGTCACCGACCTGGGCTATGACTTCATCGACGATGACCGGCTCGCCTTCCTGGGCGCGAGCAAGCGAATGGCGACACGAACGTTGCGATGGCGACAAGCAACGCGGCGACGATTAATTTTGATTTCACGAAAAATCTTACTCCTTTTTGTAACGCTCCGGAGGGGCGAAATGTTTATAGTCACGATTTCGATGATTAAGCTCCGCCAGGAGCGCAATGGTCGCTCCTAACGGAGCTGCTTAAGTAAGTGCTTAATCCCGACTATAAAGATTCCGCACCTAACCGTGCTGATCTGACCCGATTCTAACCGTCGGCCTTGATTTGCAGCAACACGCGACGGGCCACGGCCAGCACCTCGTCTCGCTCTTCGGGACTCAACTCAAGCCTCAAAACCCCATTAGGCGCAAAGGTTGCGCCGCTCTCGGCCGCGAATTAATTCCATCAAATTTTCCGGCGCCACGCGGGCTTTTTCAGCCAGTTTGATGGCAATTCCGTCCCGAATTCGGTCGATTGAAACCACCCCGACCACTTCGGCGGCCTGGCGCAGCCGCGCGTAATCAAACAGGTCTGCGACAGGTTCGGGAATCTTTCCATAGCGATCTTCGGTTTCGGCGCTGATGGCTGCGAGCGCATCTTCATCGCGCGCGGACGAGACTCGTTTGTAGGTTCGCAGCCGCTGACCCATGTCCGAGATGTAATTCTCGGGAATGGCGACATCGACGCCGAGATTGATCGAGACAGTCGGCTCGTCCTCAACCTGCTCGCCGCGAAGCTCAGCCACAGTGCGCTCGAGCATCTGGGTGTAAAGATCAAAGCCCAGGGCGTCCATGTGCCCGGACTGTTGTCCGCCCAGCAGGTTGCCCGCGCCTCTCAACTCCAGGTCGAGCGCGGCGATGCGAAAGCCGGCGCCCAGGTCCGAGAACTCGCGAATTGCCGCCAGTCGCCGCCTGGCAATCGGCGTCAGCTCCTGCTTCTGCCGGAATCAGCAGGTAGGCATAAGCCCGGCGACTCGACCGGCCCACGCGCCCGCGCAATTGATAAAGCTGAGAAAGACCGTAATTGTCGGCGCGGTTTATGATGATGGTGTTCGCGCGGGGATGTCTATCCCGTTCTCAATAATGGTCGTCGCGACCAAAACATCATGCTTGTAGGCAATAAAATCGAGCATGACGTTTTCCATCTCTTTTTCATTCATTTGACCATGGGCGACCGCAATCCGCGCCTGGGGCACCAGACGCTTTACCAGAGCGGCAATCGTTTCGATCGATTCGACCCGGTTATGAATGAAGAAACCTGACCGCCGCGCGCCAGTTCCAGCTCAATGGCAGATTTGATCACAGCATCCGACGACTGCACGACCTGAGTCTGAATCGCCAGACGATCGCTCGGCGGCGTTTCGATCAAAGACATGTCGCGCAGCCCGCTGAGCGACATGTTGAGCGTGCGCGGAATCGGCGTCGCCGAAAGCGTCAGCACATCCACGCGTTTCTTCAGTTGCTTCAGACGCTCTTTGTGCGCGACCCCAAAGCGTGCTGCTCTTCATCGACCACGACCAGGCCGAGATCGCGAAAGCTGACATCCTTCGAAAGCATTCGATGGGTGCCGATGACGACATCGACTTCTCCCGCCTCAACGCGCTTGACCACGTCCTTCTGTTCTTTCGAAGAGCGGAAGCGCGAAAGCAATTCAACCTTGACCGGAAACGGCGCGAACCGTTGTCTAAAGGTATCGAAGTGCTGATATGCAAGCACCGTCGTCGGTGTCAGCACGGCAGCCTGTTTGCCATCCATCACCGCTTTGAAAGCCGCCCGCATTGCTACTTCGGTCTTTCCGTAACCGACGTCGCCGCATAGCAAGCGATCCATCGGCGTCGGGTTTTGCATGTCCTGCTTCACATCTTCGATGGCCGTTTCCTGATCGGGTGTCAGCGTGTATTCGAAACCTTCTTCGAACTCTCGTTGCCAGGGCGCGTCGGTCGGGAACGCGTAGCCCTGAACCAGCTTTCGCTCGGCATAGAGGCGTAACAACTCGTCAGCCATGTCGCGCATCGCGCGTTTGGCTTTGGCTTTCGTCTTATGCCAACCAAGACCGCCGAGACGATCCAGAGCTGGCTGGTTACCCTCCGCGCTCGAATAGCGTTGGACCAGATCGAGCCGCTCGACCGGAACGTAAAGCTTCGACTTCGTCCGCGTAGTAGAGCAGCATGAACTCGCCGCGCGGCTGTTCGGCGGCGTTCAGCTCTTCGTATGACTGACCTGGCCCGACATCAAAGCGATCACCAGTCCGCCGAACCGGGCGATGCCGTGATCGATGTGCACGACAAAGTCATTGACCTTCAGATCGCGGAAATCGGAAAGAAGGCCGCGGCGCGCGCGCGCCGCTTCTTCTCTCGCTTGATTACCGTGGAGCGACGCTCGAGCTTGGCTCCGCCGCCTCGTCGAACAGATCGCCTTCGACGTGCACCAGCAGGTCCGGTACGCTCGCTCGCCTCCGGCCGGGAGTTCCCGCAACTCGAACCCACCCGAGAGCTTGCCGACCGTAACCAGTGCGTCGAATGCCGCTGAGGCCTCCGCTTTGTCGTCAACTGAGGTTAGTCGCGCGTTGACTTCGTATTCGCGCAGGATTTCGGTGACGCGTTCGGCGACCCCGCGGCTTGGCATCACAAAAAGTGTGGTTGCCGGCGATTGCCGGCTCCGCTCGATCAAGTCGCGCGCAAGATCGGGCAGACGCCCGTGATAGCGCATCACTGATTGAGCTTTCCAATCAATTTCATCCTGATGCGCGGAGGTCGTGTCCGGCCCTGGAAACAAAAACAGCGGACGCTTCTTCGGTCGCCCCTTGCCTACAGAAATCTTTGGCTGCTCAGCATCAAGCGCGAGTTCCTGATCGACTTTGGCGGCCGTCCGCCCGAGCGCGCGCGCATTTCAATTCGCTGCATGGCCTCAATTTCGTCGCGCAACTCTTCAGCGGTCAGGTAAAGTTCATCGACTCGCAATCCCAGATCATCCGCGGCCTCGGTTTCGGCGTAGCGCTCTTCCAGCGTCTGAAATGCATGGCTGAGGAAGTTTTCGACCGCGACGGGTTCATCAATCACCAGCACGGCGTTCAGCAGGTAATCAAAGATGTTGGCGCTGCGGTCACGATTGATGGAAATCAGCCATTCCCAACCGGCGAACTCTTCACCCTCGTCGGCAAAGTCGGTCCGGTCGCGCACCGAGCGCGCAAATCGAGGGTCACGCCAACGCTGGCGCGCGCGCGCAGCCCATTCGCGAAAGTCCGCCGGCCTGACGACGAGTTCGCGCATCGGGGCAATCTCAATCCGGGCCAACTGTGCGGTCGACAGCTGCGTTTCGGGATCGAATTCACGAATCGAATCAACTGTGTCGCCGAAGAATTCGATTCGTACCGGCGCGTCGTATCCTGGGGCCAGACGTCGAGGATGCCGCCCCGCATCGAGAATTCACCGATCGCGCCAATCGGGTCTTCACGGACATAACCGCTCGAGATCAGTTTGTCGACGAGTTCTTCGGGCGCAGAGTCTTCGTCGCGCCTGAGAATGGCGCCCGCTTTCAGAATGTCGTCTGGGGCGACTGTTCGGCGCGCGAGCGCGCGCGAAGTCAGCAGGAGGAAATCTGTGGTCCGCGCATCCGGCACGTGACTCACGCGCGGACGCCCGTGCTCCTGACATCACGCGCTAACTGCCAGAGCGTCAGCGCGCGTTTCTCCAGCGTCTCGGCGTGCGGCGACCCGCCGGCATAAGGATCGCTTTCGGAAGCAGGCAACACGGCGATCGATTCACCACAATCAGTCACACCGCGGATGGCGCAGTACCAAAAGCTGATGTCGCGTTCCCAGTTTTCGAGATCTCTCTGGGCCGGAACAGTCAGGGCAAACTGTTTTCCGGTATCGCTTTGGAGCAAGGCCAACGCCAGGGCGCGTGCTGGTCCGGCAACCAGACCGCTGATCGAAATCACTCGCGCGCCGCTATTGATTTGATCAAGCACGCGGCGATACTCCGCGCTTTCAATTACGTTCTTTCAGCGCGCTTTGAAGTACCGAAGTTGTTTCCGTTGCTGTGCTCATCGAAGAAAAATCTAAAGTGGCTTTGCCACCTGATGTGCGGAAAGGCTTTGCCTTTCCGGCAGTAACTTTGTGAGAACCGGGAGGCTATGCCTCTGGGTCGCCGAGGCGCAGCCTCGAGCTAAACAGAGTAAACTCCAACCGGAAAGGCGGAGCCTTTCCGCACATCGGGCGGCAAAGCCGCAACACCGCTGCGCATCGAAGCTCAGAAGCTCCTCTTCATCCGCTCGATAATCTGGCTCGTCGAGGAGCCTTCAACGAATGGCAAGCTGATCACACGTCCGCCGGCCGCTTCAACTTCTTCCCGGCCATGAATTTGATCGAGCGCGTAATCGCCACCTTTGACCAAAACATCAGGCAGCAACTTTGCAATCAAAGATCGCGGCGAGATGTCGTCAAAGACCGGTCACGTAATCAACTGAGCTGAGCGCCGACAGAACCTCAGCGCGGCTCGTTTTGATTTACCAGCGGCCGGGCTTCACCTTTCAATTCCCGCACCGACGCGTCGCTGTTAATCGCCACGACCAGGGCATCGCCCAGCCTCTCGCCTGGGCCAGGTAGCGAACGTGACCGACGTGCAAAATGTCGAAGACGCCATTGGTGAAGACGAGTTTCTTTCCGCGCGGCGCAGGCGCTCTCGTTCATTCATCAACGCTTCATGTGTCAGAATCTTTTCCGGGCATTGAGAACGAAACGTAAATTGTAAAGGCGCGAATCCTAAACGGCAAAGCGTTTGGTCTAATCGCCGTTTACCATTTACTATTGCCGAGATTCATGACTGTACCTTTTTTGAAGAGAACGATCAGACCGCCGCGCGCCGCGAGCATCTCGAGGCTTTGCAGCGGCTGGTCGGCAACGTTTATCCGAACAAATTTCTGCGCAGCGACGTTGAGCGGCACTGCTTCGCGCGAAGACACCATTACCTCAATTGTCGGGCAGTTTAAGCAGCTACGAACCGAAGGTGAAATGAAGGCGAAAAGCCGGCCGTCGGAAGCGCTTGAAGCTGCGAATTCCGAGTTGAATAAGGTTCGCGTGCGCGTGGCCGGGCGTCTCGCGGCGCCGCCGCGCGTGATGGGCAAGGCGGCGTTCGTTCATCTGTCTGACGGTGTTTCCCGTTTGCAGATTTACGTTCGTCGTCAGGATGTCGTCAGGCGTGCAGCAACGATGCCGATGGCGCTGGCGAAGTCAACGGTTGGGAACTGTTCGGCTTGCTCGATCACGGCGACTTCATCGGCGTCGAGGGTTTCTGTTCGTGACCAAGACCGGCGAACTGTCAGTGCATGTCGAGAAGTTGCAGTTTCTCGCCAAGGCGCTGCTGCCGATGCCGGACAAGATGCACGGCATAAACGATCCGGAGATTCGCCAGCGCCAGCGCTATGCCGGATTTGATTGCGGGTAGTTTGAAACTTGAGCGCGATGCAAACGATTTAACTGCCGCGCGAGGTATTCGAACTTGCGCTCGAAAGTGCGTGCGCGAGATTCGCCGGTTTCTCGACGAACGCAGACTACATCGAAGTTGAAACGCCGATGCTGACTCCGCTGGCGACCGGCGCGGCGGCGAAGCCGTTTCGACGTATCACAATGCTCTCGGAATTCCGCTGTATGCGCGCATTGCACCTGAGCTTTATCTAAAGCGACTGGTCGTCGGCGGATTTGAAAAGGTCTATGAACTGAACCGCAACTTTCGCAACGAAGGCATTTCGACGCAAGCACAATCCGGAATTCACCATGCTCGAGTTTTACTGGGCCTACGCTGATGTGAATCAGATGATGGATTTGCATGAAGAGATGATGCGGTCGGTGGTGAAGGTGGCGACTGGCGGATTGACGGTCCGTTACGGCGAGCACGAGGTCGATTTCTCGCAGCCGTTTCAGCGCATCACGGATGAAAGACGCGATTGCTCGTTATCGCGGCGAAGCACGGTCGGCGAAAATGAAGAGCCCATCCGGATCATCGAACTGTTCGAAGAATTTGCTGAGCCGCATCTGATTCAGCCGACGTTCATCACAGATTTTCCGAAGCCGGTGTCGCCGCTGTCAAAGGCTTCACCTGCGGATCCTTCCGTCGCCGAGCGCTTTGAATATTTCGTCGCGGCGATCGAATCAGCGAACGGCTTTTCGGAGTTAAACGATCCCGAAGAGCAATACCAGCGTTTCGAGGATCAGGTGCAGCAGCGCGAGCGTGGCGATGAAGAAGCGATGGTCATGGACGAAGATTACATCCGGGCGCTCGCCTACGGCATGCCGCCGGCGGCGGGCATTGGCGTCGGTATCGATCGGCTGGTGATGCTGCTGGCGAACAAGCATTCGATCCGCGATGTGATCCTGTTTCCGCACCTGAGGCCGGAGAAGCAGAAAACAGACAGCAGCGAGCAGTAACCGACTGAGCCGCAAGCGTCCTCGCTTGCATCAGCGGCAACCGAGACGGTTGCGCTCCAGTCCTGGCCGAACTACTCCCGCTCGTGATAACATTCGCGGCCCGACCTGGAACGAGGACTAGAAAGAGGAGACTAACATATGACCCGCAAACTTTTACCCTGCTTGCCGCCGTGGCTCTGGTTTTGATGACCGCAGCATTGGTCGCCCAGGACAAGACGGTAACGCTGGACGGATACATGATTGACAACGCTTGTGCGTCGTCGGACAAGGCCAAAGACAAGACCTGGATCAAGACGCATTCGACAAGTTGCGCGACGATGGAGGCGTGCGAAAAGAGCGGCTATGCCGTTTACGCCAAAGACAAGCTCTATAAGTTCGACGACGCAGGTAATGCCAGCGCCGCGAGAAGTTATTAAGAACACCAAGTCGAAAAAGGGTTTGCACGTCAAAGTGGAAGGCACTGTTGATGGCGACACTATCAAGGTAACCAAGATTACTGAAGTTACCAGCTAAGCTGTTCCCACATTCGTGGTAAAGGAAAAGGGCGGACAATCCTGGTCCGCCCTTTCTCCTGCCTGCCTATCCCTGGATGCTCGCTCACGGTGTCTTCACGCTGGTTTCCGTATGCGAGAACACCACCCACTTTCCTTTTCGATTTATCCAAAGACTGCTGGACCAAACCGGCGGCAGGGCTTGTCCGGCGCAGGTCCCATCGGTGACGCCCTTGTAGGTCAGCAGTGGCCGCGTCGGCATCAACCATCGACAGTTTCCAATCTGATAAGGTAAACGACTTCACCTCGCACGGCATCGACGGCAACTCCTTGATGAGATCGGCCTTCGTTCCCAGGCCTTGTTCACTGATCGAGACGCCGTCTGCAGCCAGCCACATTTGAAATGGCTTCGTGTCTTTGTTTTTCCAGGCATTCCATAGCGCGGTTTCATTAGCTGACAGTTTCTTCATCAGTTGAGCTTTACTCATTTTCGGCTTTGGTTTAGCGGCCGGCGACGGTGAAGGCGACGCAGTCGCCTGCGGCTGCGCGAAGCAGAAGGTGGCGAATGCCAGCACCAGCAGCGCTGCAAGGGGTAAATGTCTTTTCATTCGTAGTTCTCCTCGGTCAAAGTTTTTGGGGTTTCGTAGCGATTCTTGGGAGCAGTTTCTACTACTACATCGAGGAGGCTGTCAATGGATTCTGGTGGTGGGAGGTCGCCCAGGAGCAATACGTAACTGAACGAAGTACAAC
>ERZ1370068.10423-contig-9123_pt1 | contig 41711 bp, 43 predicted proteins | sample MGYA00561227_ERZ1370068 | MGnify/ENA primary metagenome ERZ1370068 (study PRJEB38410, sample SAMEA6850437) | metagenome | study: Metagenomic assessment of the ecological functions of the soil: analysis of the soil microbiota associated with the... | reverse complement strand
GCATGATCGGCATGGCGATCGCGCTGCTGGTCACGCTGGCGCTGGTCTACTCGCACACGCAAGAACGTCGCTGCCGATCCTCGTCGGCGATGGCGGTCGGCGGCGCGATCGGCGCGGTGATCGCGCGGCGGGTGCAGATGACGCAGATGCCGGAGCTGGTCGCCGCGCATCCACTCGCTGGTCGGCCTGGCCGCGGTGCTGATCGCGATCGCCGCGGTCAACAATCCCGCCGGCGATGGGGCTCGCCGTGCCGATCACCTACCGGCAACAAGCTCGAGCTGTTTCATCGGCACGTTCATCGGCGCGATCACGTTCTCCGGATCGGTGATCGCGTTCGGCAAGCTCTCCGGGCGCATCCGCAGCGCGCCGGTCGTGTTCCCGGGCCAGCATTACGTCAATCTCGCGCATCGGCATCGCGATGATCGGCTTCGGCATCTGGTTCTGCGTGTCGCCGCGGCGGCGGACTGGACGCCGTTCATCGTCATGACGGCGCTCGCGTTCCTGCTCGGCTTCCTGCTCATCATCCCGATCGGCGGCGCCGACATGCCGGTGGTGATCTCGATGCTCAACAGCTACTCGGGCTGGGCGGCGGCGGGCATCGGCTTCTCGCTCGACAACCCGATGCTGATCATCGCCGGATCGCTGGTCGGCTCCTCCGGCGCGATCCTTTCGTACATCATGTGCAAGGCGATGAACCGCTCGTTCTTCAGCGTGATCCTCGGCGGCTTCGGCGGCGAGAGCGCCGACGCGGCGGCGGACGCGTCAGCAAAAGCACGGTCAAGAGCGGCAGCGCCGACGACGCGGCATTCACCGCTGGCCAACGCCGACACGGTGATCATCGTTCCCGGCTACGGACTCGCGGTCGCGCGCGCGCAGCACGCGGTCAAGGAGCTCGCGGCGAAGCTGACCGAGAAGGGCGTCGACGGTCAAGTACGCGATCCATCCGGTCGCCGGACGGATGCCGGGCCACATGAACGTGCTGCTCGCCGAAGCCGAGGTGCCGTACGACCAGGTGTTCGAGATGGAGGACATCAACAGCGAGTTCGCGCAGGCCGACGTCGCGCTGATCCTCGGCGCCAACGACGTCGTCAACCCGCTCGCCGAGCAGAAGGGCAGCCCGATCTACGGCATGCCGATCATCGAGGCGTACAAGGCGAAGACGGTCATCGTCAACAAGCGCTCGATGGCGTCGGGCTACGCCGGCCTCGACAATCCGCTGTTCTACATGGACAAGACGATGATGGTGTTCGGCGACGCGAAGAAGGTCGTCGAGGATCTGGTCAAGGCCGATCGACTAGCCCGCCAGGTGAGTCGCGGCTGCGCAAGCGCGCAACGATCTGCAGCGCGGCTCGCCGCGGGCGGCAGCCGACGTCATCGATGCCAGGACCGCTCCTGATCCCATCTTGACCGTCGTCTCGATCTGTCGCGCGTGCTTGCGGGCCCGTGGTGCACGCAGCTCGCTCGCCGACCTCGGCGCCGAGGTCATCAAGATCGAAAAGCCCGGCAGCGGCGACGACACGCGCGCCTGGGGTCCGCCGTTCTCTGAAGGACGCGAACGGCCGCGACACCGCCGAGGCCGCGTACTACCTCGCGCTGCAATCGCGGCAAGCAGTCCGTCGCCGTCGACTTCACGCAGCGCCGAAGGCCAGGCGCATCGTGCGCGATCTCTGCGACGCCAGGCCGACGTGCTCGTCGAGAACTTCAAGGTCGGCGGGCTCGCCGAAATACGGCCTCGATTACCCGAGCTCTCGCCGCGATCAATCCGCGGCTCGTCTACTGCTCGATCACCGGTTTCGGCCAGACCGGCCCGTACGCGCGAGCGCGCCGGCTACGATTTCATCATCCAGGGCATGGGCGGCTTCATGAGCGTCACCGGCGAGCGCGACGATCTGCCCGGCGGCGGGCCGCAGAAAGCCGGCATCGCAATTTCCGACCTGATGACCGGCATGCACGCGACCACCGCGATCCTGGCGGCGCTCGCGCATCGCGCAGTCGCCGGCGTCGGCCAGTACATCGATCTGAGCGCTGCTCGACACGCAGGTCGCGATGATGGCGGTGATGAACATGAACTATCTCGTCGCGCGGCACGCCGCCGCGCGCGCTGGGCAACGCGCACCAGAACATCGTGCCGTACTCAGGTCTTCGCTTGCGCCGACGGCCATCTGATTCTCGCCGTCGGCAACGACGGCGCAGTTCGCGCGCTTCTGCGAAGTCGCCGGCAGACCGAGTGGGCGACGCGATCCGCGCTTCGCGACCAATGCCGAGCGCGTGCGCGATCGCGACGTCGCTGGTGCCGCTGATCGACGCCGTCGATGCGCACGCGGACGCAGCGCGACTGGCTCGACGCGCTGGAGGCAGCCGGCGTGCCCTGCGGTCCGATCAATCACGCTCGACCAGGTGTTCGCCGATCCGCAGGTTGCTCGCGCGCGGCATGCGCATCGACCTGCCGCATCCGCTGGCCGGGAACGGTGCCGCAAGTCGGCAATCCGCTGCAAATTCTCCGCGACGCCCGTCGCGTATACTCGGGCGCCGCCGCTTGCTCGGCGAGCACACGCGCGATGCTGTTGCGCGACTTGGGCCTGTCCGACGCTGCGCTGGCGGAACTCGCCGCGGCGCGGCGCTGATCCGATCTGAGCGACTGCGAGACGTGCAGCGACTGCGGTAAGCCTGACTCGACGCCCGGTACGCTCAATCAGCGACTGAAACCAGCAATGAACGGAATCACCCGCAAGCCGCGCGTTCTGGGTCGCTCGTTCGCGCTGCTCTCCGCCGCTGTCGGGCGATCTTGCGCTGGCGGCTATTTCCGCTGGCGCTGCCGCTCGATCAATCTCGACGTCAAGATGTCGCGCGACGACGCGCTGGCCGCGCGCCGCCCGCGATCGCAGACCGCCTGCATCTCGCGCCCGCCGGCGCGCGCGCCGCCGTCGCTGTTCACGCACGACGGCGCGACGCAGAACTTCGTCGAGCTCGGAGGCCGGCGGCAAGCCGGCGTTCACGCGACTGTCGTCGCGGCGACGCTGTACTGCGCCGTATTGGTGGGAGGTGCGGCTGTTCAAGCCGGGCGAAACCGCCGAGGCGCGCGTGCGCTTTCGAGCCCGACGGCACGCATCTACGGCTTCACGCGCAAGCTGCCCGAGAGCGAGCCGCGGCGCCGCGCTCGATCGCGGCGGCGGCGCGCGCGATCGCCGAGACGAGCGCGCGCGACGACTGGGCGATCGACTTCGCGCGCCTACAAGGCTGCTCGAGCAATCGCAGCAGCGAGCGGCCCAACGGGCGCGTCGATCACACGTTCGTCTACGAGCGCGATGACCGAGCAAGCTCGGCGACGGCGCGCATCCGCATGCGGCTCATCGTGACCGGCGACCGCGCTGACCGAGCTCGACGCATCTACGTGCATGTCCCGGAAGCGTTCGAGCGGCGCTTCCAGGAGATGCGCTCCGCCAACAACGCGATCGCGCGAGTCGCGGCTTCGTCGCCGGCGTCGCTCTACGGCCTCGGCGGCTGCATGCTCGGCGTGCTGTGGCTGCTGCGCCAGCGCGCGCTGCTGTGGCGGCCGGCGCTCGTCGCGGGGCGCGTCGTCGCCGGCGCTCAATGCGCTGCGCTGCTCGCCAACGCGCCGCAGGCGTGGTTCAGCTTCGACACGGCGCAGTCGACCGGCGTGTTCTGGGGCGCAGTCAGCGTCGGCGGTGCTGCGTGTCTCGTCGGCGGCGGCCTCGCTGCTGGCGCTGGTGTTCATGGCGGCGGAAAGCCTGTCGCGCCGCGCCTTTCCCGACGCATCCGCAGCTGTGGCGCGCTTTGGTCGCGCGAGGCGGCGCCGACGTACGCAGTGCTGGGGCGCACCGCTCGGCGGCTATCCTGTTCGTGCCGATCGAGCTCGCGCTGATCGCCGCGTTCTATTTCGTGACCAACCGCTACTTCGGCTGGTGGCAGCCGTCGGAATCGCTGACCGATCCGAATATCCTCGGCAGCGCGCTGCCGGCGCTCGGCGCCGATCGCGCATGGTCGCTGCAGGCGGGATTCATGGAGGAGTGCCTGTTTCGCGCGGTGCCCGCTGTCGCTCGCGGCGCTGATCGGCAGTCGCTTCGGCCATCGCGGCCTCGCTGATCGGCGATCGCGCTGGTCGCTGCAGGCGCTCGTATTTCGGCGCGCGCGCACGCGAACTATCCGGATTTCCGGCGTACTCGCGCCTGGTCGAGCTCGTCCGGCCCGGCGATCATCTGGGGGCTGATCTTCCTGCGCTTCGGGCTCTTGCCGACCGTCATCCTGCACGCGCGTGTTCGATCTCGGCGCTGATGTCGATCCCGGTGTTCCTGATCGAGGGCCCAGGCAGCACGATCAATGCCAGGCGCTGGTGATCGCTGGCCGGCGCTGGTGCCGCTGGCGATCGTGCTGGCGCGGCGCTTGCGCGCGGTGCATGGCTCGAGTCTGCCGCGAGGCGCTGCGCAACGCGCATGGCATGGCACCGCGCCCAGCGACCGGCGCGCTGCCGCCGCGACGCGCGAGCCGCGCGCGCGGCCGGCGCGCTGGACCGCACGGGTCCAGCGCGCGCTGCCGGTGCTCGGCGCTGCCGGGCTTGGCGGCCATCGTGCTTGGCGGCGCTGCTGCGCGGCGATACGCCGCCGCTGCGACTCGACCGCGCGCCAGCAGGTCGCGAGCGCCGACGCGCGCGTTGCACGAACGCGGGGTCGACGCTGGGCCGGCGACGTGGCGGCGCTGTCCGTCGACGCTGCGCGTCCGACGACGCCGACGCGCGGCGCATGGCACCAGTTCGTCTGGCGCGAGGCGGGCGCGAGGCATACGAAGCCTGATCGGCGACCTGGCTTGCGCCGCCGCTGTGGGAAGTGCGCTATGCGCGCTTCGACGCGGCGATCGTCGCCGGATCGCGCCGAGGAGTGGCGCGTCACCGTGCGACGGCGACGGCAACGTGCGGCAGTCGTCAGGCATGCGCTGCCCGAGCAGCGCGCCTGGCGCAAGTCTCGTCGCGAGCATGACGCGCGCGCTCGCGCGCAACAGAGCGAGATCATCGCGACGCTTCGGACTCGATCCTGCGGCACTGCGCGAAGTATCGGCGGAGGAGCAGCGACAGCGACCGGCGCGCGCCGATTGGCATTCACCTACGCCGATCCGCGCGTCGAGGTCGGCAAGGGCGGCGAGGCGCGCGTGATCACGGTCGACTCGCCGGCGACGAAGATCGTCGGGTCTGGCCGCTATGTCTTCGTTCCGAGGACATGGCAGCGCGCCGAGCGCCTGCGGCACGAGCGACTGAGCCTCGCAAAATGCGACGTTGGCGCTGGCATTGCGATCGTCGCCGGATTCGCAGCGATCATCGCGACGATCGTCGCCTGGAGCCGGGGCGCTTTGACAGCTGCGCGTTCTGGCTGGCATTGGGTACCGTTGGCGCGGCGTCGCGATCACCGGCATCAATGCCTGGCCCGCGTTCGCGATGCAGCTCAAGACCGCCGAGCCGCTGGCGCCGCAAATCGCGCTCGGCGCAGCGGGGATTGCGCTGTCGCTCGTTCTGCTCGACGTTGCTCGCGAGCCTGCTGGCGGGCGTCGCGCGTCTGGGCGGCGCGCGAGCATTCGGCGCCGACACGGGCTCGGTCGCCTATGGCTGCGCGGGCGCCAGCGCCGGGTTCTTCGTCGCCGGCGTCGAAGGTCTGGCTGGCGCGGCGGCAGCGCAGGACTTCCGCGATCGGCGCGCTATCGCACGATCGAGAACGCATGGTTCCCGTGGCTCGACGCGCTCGGTCAGGTCGGTTCCGCGCCGGTCCTCGGTGTCGCGGTGACGATCATCGCGCTGCACTGGCTGGACGCTGGACCGACGGCTGGCCGCCGCCGCCGCTGGCTGGTCTGACGGCGCTGACGATCGCGACTGCCGGCGCCGGCGCGCGCTGAGGGCCGATGATTGGATCGGCGATCGTCGTCGCGCGGACTGGTCGGCGGCGCGCTCTACACGCTGCTGTTCGCGACCGTGCTGCGCTACGATCTGCGACTGGTGCCGGCGTTCGTCGCCGCCAGCGCGATCGTACGCATCGTCGCGCAATGCGCTGCTCGAAGGGCACCGCCGCAGGCGCGTGTTACGCGGCGCTGCGAAATCGCCGCGACTATCGCGGTCGCGCTGGGCGATGCGCGCTGCCTGCTGCGCGTCGAACGCGCGTGCTCGTCGCGCCACCGCACCGCCGCGGCCGGATGAGCTGGCCGCGCAGCCGCTATTGCGATTGTCACCCAGAACGGCGATCACCTGATTGTCGGCGCGGTGCACGGCGGTGACGTTGCTGCGCGTCGCCCACGGTATGACCTGGCGATGCAGCGGCAGGTGATTGATCTCGGCGTTGTGCGCAGCCAGCGCCTCGTGGATCTCGGCAAGGCGCTGGTCGGGATTCATGTCCACCTTGACCTTGGCGATCAGCTCGTCGAGCCTGGGATTGGATGTAGCGGCCGTAGTTGTAGTCGCCGTCGCCCTTGCCGGTGTAGGTCGAAAGCACCGGCTGCAGGATGAAGATGCGCATCGGTCGCACCGCCGCCCCAGCCGAGCATGTACAGGCTCGTGTCGGTCTTCTCGAGCTTCGGAAAATAGTTGGCGCGCGGCATCGCGTTGACGTTGATCGTGACGCCGATCTGCGCCCACATCGCGGCCAGCGCCTGGCAGATTTTCTCGTCGTTGACGTAGCGGTTGTTCGGGCAGTCGAGCGTGACTTCGAAGCCGTTCGGGTAGCCGGCTTCGGTCAGAAGCTGCTTCGCCTTCGCCTTGTCGAAGGCAGAGCGCTTTTCGAGCTCCGGCGTCGACTGCACGCGGCGACGGCATCAGCGCGCCCGACGGTTGCGACAGTGCCGCGCATCGTCGTCGTCCGGATGCGCCTCGATGTCGATCGCCTGGTACAGCGCCTGCCGCACGCGCTTGTCCTTGAACGGATTCTTGCCCTTGACGTTGGAGTAGAGAAGCTCGTCGCGCTTCTGGTCCATGCCGATGAACGACGATGCGGTTCTCGGTGCCTTCCAGCACCTTGATGCCGGCGTTCTGCTTCGAGCCGCGGCACGTCCTGCGGCGGCGGATCGTTGACCAGGTCGACTCTCGCCCGACATCAGCGCGCGCCAGCCGCGTCGCGTCGGAGACGATCGGCAGGTAGATCACCTCGTCGGCGTTGCCTTCCCAGAGCCTCGCCTTGATGCCCCACCAGTTCGGATTCTTGACCAGCACCGTCTTGACGTCGGGCTCGCGCGACTTGAGCATGTAGGCGCCGGTGCCGTTGGCCTCGATGCGCGGTGATCATGTCCTCCTTCTGCGGTGAAGTTCTGCGGCTTGGTCGCGCGGTTCTTCTCGCACCACGCGCGTGCTCATGATGTTGATCGTGGCGACGTGCTCGAGCTCGATCGGGTTGGGGCCGTTGGTCGTGAACTCGACGGTCAGGTCGTCGATCTTCTTCGGGATGCCGGACGGCGTTCGGCGTACGCGCGAAGCTGCGAAGTGTCGGCGCGGGCGCGCTCGAAGCTGAACACGACGTCGTCGGCGGTGAACGGCGTGCCGTCGTGGAACTTGACGCCGGCGCGCAGCTTGAAGCGCCAGGTCGTCGGCTCGACCTGCTGCCACGACACGGCGAGCGGCGGCCGAGCTCGAGTTTCTTGTCGCGCTCGATCAGCGTTTCGTAGACGAGGATGTTGATGTTGTTGGTCAGATTTTCGTTCTGCGAATGCGGGTCGGTCGTCTGCAGGTCGCCGCGATCCGGCCCAGCGCAGCGTCTTGGCCGATGCGGGTGCGGCCGTCGCGATCGCCGTCAGTGCCGCCAGCGTCAACGCGAGGCGTGATCAGGCGCAGCATGATCGAAGTCCTCCGAATGCGCGGAAGACGGACATGATAACCCCGCGCGCGCTGCCGCCGATGCGGGAAGCCGGTCGTGACGCGCGCAACGCCGCAAGTCTGCGAGCTGCCTGCCGCGCCGGATTCGCCGCGCTTCGCTGACGATCGCCGAGCTTCGATCGGCGGCTTCGCGCCGGCATGGCGAGCGACTGGATTCCGCCGCAGCCGCAGCGATCGACGGCTCGGCGACGCCGCACGCTCGAGCGGCGGGCGGCAGCCGGCTGGAACAGGCGATCGCGGCCTCGATCGACAGCGTCGCGCGCCGCGCGCGAGCCGTCCGGCCATCGCCTACCCGCCGGAGTCTGCCGGTGTCGGGCGCGCGCGACGAGATCGCGGCGGCGATCCGCGAGCATCCAGGTCGTCATCGTCTGCGGCGAGACGGGCTCCGGCAAGACGACGCAGCTGCCGAAGATCTGCCTCGAGCTGCGGGCGCGGCACGCGCGGCCTGATCGGCCACACGCAGCCGCGGCGCATCGCGCGCGCGCAGCGTCGCCGCGCGCATCGCGCAGGAGCTCGGCGCGGCGCTCGGCGCCGTCGGTCGGTTACAAGGTCCGCTTCACCGACCGCACGCGGCCCGACGCGCTACATCAAGCTGATGACCGACGGCATCCTGCTCGCCGAGACGCAGCGCGACCGCGCTGCTCGCCGCCTACGACACGATCATCGTCGACGAGGCGCACGAGCGCAGCCTCAACATCGATTTCCTGCTCGGGCTACCTGAAGCAGCTCGTCGCCGCAGCGGCCGCGATCTCAAGGTGATCGTCACCTCGGCGACGCTCGACGCCGAGCGCTTCGCCGCGGCATTTCGGCGATCGGCGACAGAGCCCGCGCCGGTGATCGAGGTGTCGGGCCGCGACGTATCCGGTCGAGGTGCGCTATCGGCCGCTCGCGGCGCGACGACGAAGGCGACGACGACGAGGAGCCGCTCGAGGAAGCGATCGTCGCCGCCGCGCGAGGACCTCTGGCGCGAGGCGCCGGGCGACATCCTCGTGTTCCTCCCGGCGAGCGCGAGATTCGCGAGACGGCCGAGCTGCTGGCGCGGCGCGCCTCGCGCGGCGGCCGTACGCGCGCGCGGTGGAGATCCTGCCGCTGTTCGCGCGGCTCTCGGTCGCCGAGCAGCAGCAGCGTGTTCGCGCCGCAGCGCGCGGCCGGCGCATCGTGCTCGCGACCAACGTCGCCGAGACTTCGCTGACGGTGCCCGGCATCCGCTACGTGATCGACTCGGGTCTCGCGCGGGTCGGCGCTATTCGCTGCGCAACAAGGTGACGCTGCTGCAGATCGAGAAGATCGCGCAGGCGGCGGCGAGCCAGCGCGCGGGCCGCTGCGGCCGCGTCGCCGCCGGCGTCTGCGTGCGCCTCTACGACGAGGACGGACTTCGCCGCGCGGCCGCGATACACCGAGCCGGAGATCCTGCGCTCGTCGCTCGCCGCCGTGATCCTGCGCATGGCTGCGCTCGATCTCGGCGACGGTCGACGCCTTTCCGTTTCTCGAGCCGCCCAGCCCGCGCGCGATCGCCGACGGCTATCAGCTGCTGCAGGAGCTCGGCGCGGTCGACGCAGCGCAGACGCTGACGCCGCTCGGCCGCGAGCTCGCGCGACTGCCGGTCGATCCGCGCATCGGCCGCATGATCCTCGCCGCGAGAGACGGCGGCTGCCTCGCCGAGGTGCTGGTGATCGCGAGCGCGCTGGCGGTGCCCGATCCGCGCGAGCGCCCGCTGGAAAAGCAGCAGGCGGCCGATCAGGCGCATCTGCGCTTTCGCGACGAGCGCTCGGATTTCCTGAGCGCTGATCGCGCTGTGGCAATTCTTCGCCGACGCGCTGGCGACGAAGCTGTCGCACCGGCAGCTCGTCGAGCGCTGCCGCGCGCATTTCGTTTCGTACCTGCGGCTGCGCGAGTGGCGCGACCTGCACCGGCAGCTCGCCGAGCAGGTCGCCGAGCTCGGCTGGAGCTGGACCGACGCGCTGCCCGACAAGCATCGACGCCGCGCGCTACGCCGCGATCCATCGCGCGCTGCTCGCCGGGCTGTTGTCGAACATCGGCATGCCAGGCCGACGACGACGAGCACTACCTGGGCGCGCGCGGCATCCGAGTTCTTCCTGCACCCGGGATCGGGCATCGCGAAGAAGGCGCGAAGTGGGTGCTCGCGGCCGAGCTGACCGAAACGACGCGCCTGTACGCGCGCTGCGCGGCGAGGATCGAGCCCGAGTGGATCGAAGCAGGTCGCCGGCGATCGCGTCGACGCAGACCTATTTCGATCCGCAGCTGGGACGCGGCGCGCGGCGAAGTCGTCGCCAGCGAGCGTGTCGCGCTGTACGGGCTCACGCTCGTGCCGCGGCGGCGGGTTTCGTTACGGCGCGATCGATCCGGCGGCGCGCGCGCGAGGTATTCATCTGCGCGAGGCGCTGGTTGCCGGCGACGCTCGCGACCAGCGCGCGCGTTTCTCGCGCACAACCGGGCAGCTGATCGCGGAGGTCGCCGAGCTCGAGCACAAGGCGCGGCGGCAGGACGTGCTGGTCGACGACGAGGCCATGTACGCGTTCTATGCGCGAGCGCGTTCCGGCAGGCATGCCATCCGACGGTGGCGTTCGAGCGCTGGCGCAGCGAGCGCCGAAGCGACCGCAGCCGCGCCTGCTGTACCTGACGCGCGAGGCGCTGATGCGTCATGCCGCGGCCGAGGTCACCGAGGAGCAGTACCCGGAGATCCATGGACGATGGCGGGCGCGCGTCTGCCGCTCAAGTATCGCTTCGCGCCCGGGCATCCGCTCGACGGCCTGACGCTGACCGTGCCCGCTGGCGCTGCTGAACCAGCTCGACGCGGCGCGGCTCGTCGTGGCTCGTTCCCGGGATGATCCGCGAAAAGTTGACGCTGGTACCTGAAGGCGCTGCCCAAGGCATGGCGCAACCGGCTGACGCCGCTGCCGCGAGGTCGTCACGGCGTTTCTCGAGTCGATCGGCGACGTGCGCCGCCGCGCGGGGCCGCGCTGTCCGACGCGCTGCGCGCATTCGTGCGCGGCGCGCCTGGGCGATGCGCTGCCGGCCGATGTCTGGGACGCCGCCGAGCTGCCGCCGCACTCTGCGGGTCAACGTGCGCATCGTCGACGCCGGCGGCGTCGAGCTCGCGCAGGGCCGCGATCTGGCGCAGCTGCGGACGCAACTTGGCGAAGCGGCGCAGCTTCAGTTTCGCCGCGGCCGGGCCCGACGTTCGAGCGCGCCGGCATCCGGACGCTGGGATTTCGGCGACTTGCCGGACACGCTGTCGGTCGTGCGCGACGGCCGCCGGCTCACCGGCTACCCGGCGCTGGTCGACGCACGGCGACAGCGTCGCGCTGCAGCTGCTACGACACGCGCGCGGCGGCGGAAGCCGCGACGCGCGCCGCCGTCGTCGCGCCTGATCGCGCCAGCAGCTCAAGGACGCGCTTGCGGCGCTGGGAAAAGGAGCCGCCGGGTTTCGTGCCGACGGCGCTGCAGCTCAAGCCGGCGATTCCCGGCCGATGCGCTGCTTGCGCGATGTGCTCGCGCGCGATGCGCGACTCGCGCGTTTCTCGGCGACGATCCGCTGCCGCGCTCGGAGCGCGCGTTCGCCGAGCAGGTCAAGCGCGCGCGCACGCGGCTGCCCGCGGTCGTCGAGAGGCGCGTTCCGGTTGCTCGGCCGCGATCGCCGCCGAATACCACTGCGCTGTCGCAGCGGCATCGCCAGCGCTGCCGCCGTCGCACTGTCGCGCCTCGGGCGCCGACGATGCGGCGCGCAGCGCGATCGCGCTGGTCTATCCGGGCTTCTTCTCCGCCACGCCCTGTGGGCGCAGCTCGTCCACCTGCCGCGCTACCTGCAGGCGCTGCGACAGGCGGCTGCGCCAAGTAGCCGCGGAGATCCGGCCCGGGACGCAAAACACGCGCAAGCGGTCGCCGCAGCTGTGGGACGCGCTACCGGGCGCGCGCCGAGGCCAACCGCGACCGCACAGCGGCGTCGAACCGGCGCTCGGAGCGTTCCGCTGGCTGCGTCGAGGAACTCAAGGTTTCGCTCTTTGCCCAGGAGCTGCGCACGCCCTTCCCGGTGTCATACAAACGTCTGGAAAAGGCCTGGACGGAGCTATTCGGCGATAGGTGGCGTTTCTTGCATTGGCAGCCCGGAAACCTGCGCGTGATACAGTAACTTGCCGTGTTTGCGGGCTCAACCAGGCGAAGGCCGGAGAGGTCGCGATCAGCGCTGGCTCGCGACCCAGACGCTGCCGCGACGCGCACACGGCTAACAGGACCGTGACGCGTGAGCGATGACAACGACCTCCGGCGAGCGGACAGCCCGCCGCCCGGTGCCCATGGACATGGCCAGGATCCTCGGCGATTGCCGGGATCTGCGCCATCCATCGGCTGCTGCTGTCGTTCACGTCGATGCTCGACCGCGTCGAGCGATCTGCTCGATGGCGCGCGCCGAGCGCTCCGACGTGCCGCGAGGATCAGCCGCTGTTCCTCGATGCGCGCAGGCATCCTGACCCGCGAGCGCGCCAACCTGATGGCGGACTTCGAGCGTCAGTCTGCGCCAACTGGTCGACGAGCGCATGGACGGCGAAGAGGCCTGGTCAAAGCCGACTTCGCGGCCGTCGATGCGCGCAAGCTCACGCTGGTCGACACCGACGGCGATGGACGAGTCGGTGCTGTCCGGCAACATCGTGCGCGTGGTCGAGAACGCCGTGCCACGAGGAATTGCGCGAGTTCAATCGCGCCGTCGGCTACCTGCTCGGCGCGTCCCGACCTGGAAACCGCCGCCAATCCGCTGGCGCCGACGACGATCGTCGATGCGTTTACCGAGGCGCTGCACGGAATCAAGGGCGATCGCGCATCAAGCTCGCGATCCTGAAGGAGCTCAACCAGACATCGCTCGGCGACATCAACGCGATCTACGCGGACCTGAACCGGCATCTCGAGAACATGAACGTCGTGCCGCACGCATGCGACCCGGCAATCGTGCAGAGCGCGTCGGCGGTCACGGCGCGCGCGGCGCCGACGGCAGGACCGCATGGATCCGCCCGGCGCCGCAGGGCGGCGGCGAGGTCGACCTGATGGCGATGCTGCAGCGCCTGCGTCAGCCTCGGATGGGCCAGCAGGGCGCGCCGCGCCGATGCCGGCGGGACTGCCGCTGGGCGGATCCAGTGCCCGACGCCGGCGCGCGTCCGGCAGCGCACGGGCACGGTCAGGCGCTATCGATGCGGCGCTGGTCAGCGGTTGCGGATGATGCCGGCAGCGGCGGCAGCCACGGGCGCAGCCGTCGTCGGCCCGTTCGGCGGACCGCGCATCCTGGTGACGCCTGAACTGGGCGACGCGCTGGCCGCGCCTGCAGCACGGGCGAGACCGGCTTCGACGTCGGCGGCATTCCCGTTCCAGTTCGCCGGCATTCAGCAGGACATGCACAACGTGCTGCGCGACCTGCAGGAATCGCCGCTCGGCGCCAAGGCCAACCAGCTCGAGGCGATGACGATCGAGCTGGTGCGCGATGCTGTTCGACTTCATCTTCGAGACCAAGGATCTGCCCGACAGCATCAAGGCGCTGGTCGGCCGGCTGCAGATCCCGGTGCTGCAAGGCGGCGATGCTCGACGGCGCGTTCTTCTCCAAGAAGTCGCATCCGTCGCGCCTGCTGGTCAACGCGCTCGCCGCACGCCGGCATCGGCTGGTCGCCGACGATGGGCCACGACGATCCGCTGTACCGGAAGATCGAGGCGATCGTTCACCGCGTGCTCGACGAGTTCTCCGACGACATCGGCCTGTTCGACGAGCTGCGCGAGGACCTCGAGAAGTTCCTCGCCGAGGAGGAGAAGACCGCCGAGGCCAACATCCAGTCGACGCGCCGAGGAGATCGATCAGCGCGACCGGCTGGAGATCGCGCAGTCGGTCGCGCACGCCGAGATCGAGCGGCGGCTCGAGGCAGCATACGGTCGCCGACATTTCCTCGCGCGACTTCCTGCGCGACAAGTGGCAGGCGACGCTGACGCAGCGCTATCTGCAGGACGGCGAGGACGAGCGAGGCGCTGGACGTCGGCGCTGTCGACGCTCGACGATCTGGTCTGGAGCGTGCAGCCCAAGCGCGCGACCGAGGATCGCAAGAAGCTGGTCGCGATGCTGCCGCAATCTGCTGAAGCGCGCTGCACGGCGGCCTGCGTGAATATCGCGCTGGGAGCCGGGCGAGCGCGAGCAGTTCATGACCAACCTCGTCGAGGCGCACGCCGCCGCGGTGAAGCCGAGCCTCGCCGTCGGCGCCGATGCCGACGACCGCGGTCGCCGAAGCCGCCGCCGCCGCCGGCGGAAGAAGCCACCGCCAAGGGCGACGTGGAGACGGCGGCCAAGGCGCGCAGCTGGCCGAAGCGATGGCGCCGGCACCGCCGCCGCCGCCGCCCGAGCCGGCGCCGGAGGTCCCGCAGGACCGCTTTGCCGAAATCGCCGCGACGCTCGAGCGCGGCATGTGGGTCGAGTTCGAAGGCGAGGACGGCCAGCTCGCGTTCGCCAAGCTGGCCTGGGTGAGTCCGTTGCGCGGCACCTACCTGTTCACCAACCGCCAGGGACAGAAGGCGGTCTCGCTGACCGCCGACGAGCTGGCCGAGCGCTTCCGCAACGATCGCGCGCGGCTGGTCGAAGCCGAGCCGCTGGTCGACCGCGCGTTCACCAGCATGATGGCGACGCTCGAAGAGAAATTCGGCGACGCGACGGCCGTAGCGCAGCCGCTGAGCCGCCGCATGCCAGCGTCGCGCGCGCGCTTCGGCGTCTAGCGCTGCGCCAGCGCCTCGGCGATTTCCGACGACAGCTGCGGTCCCCGGTAGATCAGCCCGGTGTAGATCTGCACCAGCGTCGCGCCGGCGCGCGATTTTCTCCCGCGCGTCCGCGCCCGACATGATGCCGCCGACGCCGATGATCGGCAGCGCGCCGTCGAGCGCATGCGCGCAGCGCGCGAACCACAGCCGTCGACTTTCGCTTGCAGCGGCGCGCCGGAAAGCCCGCCGGCTTCGCTCGCCGTGCGCGCAGAGCCGCCGACCGCGCTGCGGTCGGTCGTCGTGTTGGTCGCGATGACGCCGTCGATCCGATGCGCGACCAGCGTCCGCGCGATCCGCTCGGATGTCCGCCACGCGACAGGTCGGGCGCGATCTTGACCACCAGCGGCGTGTACTTGCCGTGCTGTCTGCGAAAGCTTCGCCTGCTCGGCCTTCAGCGCCGCCAGCAGCGCGCTCGAGCGCGGTGCCATCCTGCAGCTCGCGCAGGCCCTGACGTGTTCGGCGAGGAAATGTTGACCGTGACGTAGCTCGCGTCGCGGTAGACGGCGCGCAAGGCACGTCAGGTAGTCGTCGAGCGGCGCGCTCGTTTGGCGTGTCGAAATTCCGGCCGATGTTCAATCCCAGGATGCCGCCGCGCTTGGCAGCGAAGCGCGCGCGCGCGACGTTGGCCAGAAAGCGATCGACGCCGTCGTTGTTGAACCCGATGCGGTTGATCAGCGCCTGCGGCCTCGGGCAGGCGGAACAGGCGCGGCTTCGGGTTGCCCGGCTGCGGCCGCGGCGTCACCGTGCCGCATTCGATGAAATCCGAAGCCCAGCGCTGCCAGGCCGTCGATGTGCGCTGCGTTCTTGTCGAGCCCCGCGGCAAGTCCGACGCGGTTGGGAAATTCGAGGCCCATCGCCGCGACCGGCGACGCCGCGCACGCGCGGCGCGGTCAGCTGCGCGACGCCGCGGCCGCGGCGGCATCGAGCGCGGCGAACGCGACGTCGTGCGCGGTCTCGGGATCGAGCGCGAACAGCAGCGGGCGAAACAGCGGATAGAGCATCGGCGAAGGTCTGTCGAAAACGCCCGATGAGGAATGCCAGGCGACGGCGCGCGGATGATAACATTCGCCGCGCATGATCTTGTTCCCGAGCGAGCCGCCACGGTCGCGCCTGCGCCGCGCCGCGGCGGCCGTCGCGATGCTCGACGCAGCGGCGCTGCACGCTCGCCGGTGCTTGCTGTTCTGCTGGCGATCCTGGTCGCGACGTCGCTCGATGCCGCGGCGACGGAAGCCGTCGCGCGCTGCGCTACGACAAGCGCCCGGAGACGCGCGCGTTCATCGCCGAGCTCGTCGCCGAGCACGGATTCGACGCGCGCGAGCCTGCGCGCCTGTTCGCGCAGGCGCGCTATCAGCCGCGAATCGTCGCGGCGATGTCGCGGCCGGTGCTGTCGCCGCCGAAATGGTACGAATACGCGCCGCGATTCCTCGAGCCGCGGCGCGCATCGACGGCGGGCGTCGCAGTTCTGGCGTGACCACATGCGGCGACGCTTGCGCGCGCGCAAGAGCGAATTCGGCGTTCCGGCCGAGGTGATCGTCGCGATCATCGGCGTCGAAACCTTCTACGGCCGCAATACCGGGCAGCTACCGCGTCATCGACGCGCTGACCACGCTCGCCTTCGACTATCCGCGACGCGCGCGAATTCTTCCGCGAGCGAGCTGAAGCAGTTCCTGCTGCTCACGCGCGAACAGGGCATCTCGCCGCTGGCGCCGAAGGGATCGTACGCCGGGCGCATCGGGCCTGCCGCAGTTCATGCCCGGCAGCGTTCGGGCCTATGCGCTCGACTACGACGGCGATGGCCGGATCGACCTCGTCGGGCGAACCGGCCGACGCGATCGGCAGCGTCGCGAACTATCTGCGCGCGGCACGGTTGGCAGCCGGGCGCAGCCGGTGCTGGCAGCCAGGCTCGCGTCGATCCGGCCGGCGAGCGAAGCCGTGTTGCGCAAGCTCGACGGCGGTGTCAGCGAGCGGCGCGCCGCTCGACGCCTGGGTGCGCGATGGCGTACGGCGCTTTGCCGGCCGATCCCGGTTCCGACCCGGTCGGCTTGCTGATGCTGGAGGAAGCCGGCGGGCCCAGCCTATTGGCTGGTGTTCAGCAACTGGTACGTGCTCGACGCGCTACAACCGCAGCCGGCTCTATGCGATCGGCGGTGTGGCAGCTGGCGCAGGCGCTGGAGTCGCGGCGCGCGGCGAGACGACGCGACCGAGCCGACTCGACCGAGCCGACTCCACCGCGTCGCCGGCCGGAAATCCGCATCCTGGCGCGGGCGATTCAGCGCATTGACGTGCGCAGCCAGACCGAGCGTCGATGCATCGGCGCCGGCCGGCTCGACGCCGCTCTTCAGCGCGCTGAACAGCGGCGCGGCCAGCGCCTTGCCCAGCTCGACGCCCCATTGATCGAACGAATTGATACCCAGCAGCACGCCTTCGACGAAAGTCCGGTGCTCGTAGCAGCGCGAGCAGCTGGCCCAGTCGCCGCGCATTGAGCTCCGGCAGCAGCAGCGTCGTCGACGGGCGGTCTGCCGGGACAGACGCGACTGGCCGCGAGCGCGTCGGCCGTGGATGGCGCGGCGCCCTTCGCCTGCGCGCGCGAGCTTCGGCCCGCGCCCGTCGAGCGACTTGCCGCGTCATCAGCGCCTGCGCCTGCGCCAGCGCATTGGCGACCAGCAGCGCTTGCTGCTCGCCGAGCGGGTGGGCGGCGCGCACCGGCACGATGAACTCGACGGCTGCCATCGACGTGCCCTGATGCAGCCACTGGAAGAAGGCGTGCTGGCTGTCGGTGCCGGGTCCGCCCCACAGCGCCGGCGCCGTCGGCCCGTCCGACCGGTGATCCGTCGCGCAGCACCGACTTGCCGTTGCTTTCCAGCGTCAGCTGCTGCAGATAGCTCGGCAGCAGCTTGAGCGCCTCGGCGTGCAGGCGCGACGATGCGCTGCGGGTAGCCGAGCACACGCGCATTCCAGAAATCGACCAGCGCCAGCAGCACCGGCAGATTGCGTTCGAGCGGCGTCTCGCGGAAATGGCGCGTCGATGCTGCGGCGCCGGCGAGAAGCTCCGCGATACGTGTCCCAGCCGCAGCGAATCGCGATCGGCAGTCAGCCGGCGACCAGAGCGAATAGCGGCCGCCGACCCAGTCCCAGATCGGCAGTACGTCGGCGCCCGCGACGCCGAACGCGCGCGCCGCCTCGTCGTTGCTGGTGATCGCGACGAAGTGCGCGCCAGCGCACCGCCGGCCGCCGAGCGCGTGCAAGCCACGTGCGCGCCGCATGCGCGTTGGCGAGCGTTTCGCCGGTCGTGAATGTCTTCGAGGTCACGATGAACAAGGTCGTCGCCGGATCGAGCCCGGCCAGCGCGCGCGTCAGGTGCTCGGGATCGACGTTGGAGACGAATGCGACGTCGCACGCCCTCGCCGCGCTGGTTCCGCGGCTGGGCCGAGCGCATCGCAGACGAGCTGCGGTCCGAGGTCGGAGCCGCCGATGCCGATCGCGATCACATGAGCGCAGCGGCCTGCCGCTCGCGCCCAGGCGCAAGCCGCCGCGGACCTGCGACGCCAGCGTGCGCACGCGCGCTTGTGCAGCGCGAACCTGCGCGATCACGTCGCTGCCGTCGACCAGCAAGCGGCGTGTCGTCCTGCTGGCGCAGCGCGGTGTGCAACACCGGTCGGCCTTCGGACAGATTGATCTTTTCGCCGCTGAACAGCGCCGAGGATCCATTCCGGCAGGTTGCGCTCGTGCGCATACGCGACGAGGGCATCGATCGCCTGCGGTGTCACGCGTTGCTTCGACCAGTCGGCGAGCCACTGGTCCCACGACAGCGACAGCCGCGAAAACCGGTCGGCGTCGGCGGCGGAACAGCTCGGTCAGCGTGCGGCCGGCGAGCGCGGCGCGATGCTCTTCCAGCGCGTGCATCGGCGCTGCGGATTGCGGCGTGCTCATGGTTGCTTCGCCAACGCCAGGACTCGATGCAGGCAGAATAATCGATTGGGGCGCCGTTGGAAACTTATACAATCGGACGTTAGATCCGGGAACCGCTGCAAATGGACACGGCTGTCGACAAGGATTTGCCGCTCAAGGAAGACACGCGTCTGCTGGGCCGCCTGCTCGGCGACGTGCTGCGCGCCCAGACGGGAGAGCGGCTTACGCGCGCATCGAATCGATCCGGCAGACCGCGATCGGCCTGCGCCGCGCCTCGGCCGACGACGCGCCGTCGATCAAGGACGAGCTCGCCGGCGCTGCTCAACGAGCTTGCCGATCGCGCAGACGCTCGACGTCGTCCGCGCGTTCAGCTATTTCTCGCATCTGGCCAACATCGCCGAAGACGTGCACCAGAACCGGCGCCGGCGCGCGCACGCGATCGCCGGCTCGCCGCCGCAAGCGGGCAGCGTCGCGCATGCGCTGGAGCGGCTGCGCGCGGCCGGCATCGACGAGTCGGCATTGCGCGGCCGTGGCTTCGCCGAGGCGCTGGTAAGCCCGGTGCTGACCGCGCACCCGACCGAAGTTCAGCGCAAGAGCATCCTCGACTGCCGAGCGCGAGATCGCCCGGCTGCTGCAATGGCGCGACCGCAGCACGCTGACGCCCGACGAGGACGAAGCGATGCGACACCGGACTCTATCGCCAGGTGCTGTCGCTGTGGCAGACGGCGATGCTGCGCCTGACCACGGCTGCAGGTGCAGCGACGAGATCGACAACGGGCTCGCCTACTACCGTTACACGTTTCTCGACGAGATTCCGCGGCTGTACGCGGCGCTCGAAGATCGCTTCGCGCGCGAGTATCGGGCACCGGCGCTCGCGGTGCCGCCGTTCCTGCGGCATGGGCTCGTGGATCGGCGGCGATCGCGACGGCAATCCGTTCGTCGTCGCGCGAGACGCTGCAATACGCGATCCGCGCGCAGGCGACGGTCGCCCTCGCTGCATCTACCTCGACGAGGTCCACCAGCTCGGCGCCGAGCTGTCGCTGTCGACGCGCCTGGTCACGCCGACGCCGAGCGCCTGCAGGCACTCGCCGCCGCCGCGCAGGATCCGAATCCGCATCGCGGCGACGAGCCGTACCGGCAGGCGCTGACGGGCATCTACGCGCGGCTCGCGGCGACCGCGCGCGGCGCTTGCCAGCTACAGCGCCGCCGCGCGCCGCCGCATGCGGAGCTGCCACCTACGCGAGCGCCGGCGGAGCTCATCGCCGACCTCGATGTGATCGCCGACGTCGCTGGCGACGCACGGCGCCGACGCTGCTGGCGGCTGGCCGCCTGCGGCCGCTTCAGTCGCGCGGTCGACGTGTTCGGCTTTCATCTGGCCGCGCTCGATCTGCGGCAGAACTCCGACGTGCACGAAGCCGGTCGTCGGCGAGCTGCTGGCGCGCGCCGGCGTCGCACTCCGACTACGCCGCGCTGGCCGAAGCGCGAGCGGGTCGCGCTGCTCGTCGCGCGAGCTCGGCAACCCGCGCCTGCTCGCACTCGCCGCATCGTGACGCATTCGCCGACGCTGCAGAGTCCGAGCTCGCGATTCTGCACTGCGGCGGCCGACATCCACCAGCGCTTCGGCCCGGCGGCGCTGCCCAACTACGTGATCTCCAAATGCCAGTCGGTCTCCGACTTGCTCGAAGTCGCGATCCTGCTGAAGGAAGTCGGACTTGCTGACGCCGAGCCGGCTCGCGGTCAATATCGTTCCGCTGTTCGAAACGATCGCCGATCTCGAGCGCTGCGGCGAAGCGATGCGCTGCGGCGTTTCGCGCTGCCCTGCTACCGGCGCTGGCTCGACGGGCGCGGCGGCTGGCAGGAAGTGATGCTCGGCTATTCGGACAGCAACAAGGACGGCGGCTATCGTGACCGCCGAACTGGGCGCTGTATCGCGCCGAGCTCACGCTGGTCGAGGCGTTTCGCAGCGCACGGCGTGCAAGCTGCGCCTGTTCCACGGCCGCGGCGGCACCGTCGGCCGCGGCGGCGGCCCGAGCTACGAGGCGATACTGCGCGCAGCCCGCCGGCAGCGTGAACGGCGCGCATGCGCATCACCGAGCAGGGCGAGATCATCGCCAGCAAGTACTCCGATCCGGAGCTCGGCCGGCGCAATCTCGAGACGCTGGTCGCCGCGACGCTGGAGGCGAGCGCTGCGTCGACGCCGAGCGCATCGAGCGACCGCGCGGCGCGATTTCACGAGGCGATGGACGCGCTGTCCGCATCTGCGTCTTCGCGGCGTACCGCGCGCTGGTCTACGAAACGCCGGAGTTTCGTGGCGTATTTCCGCGCCTCGACGCCGATCGCCGAGATCGCCGAGCTCAACATCGGCAGCCGGCCGGCGTCGCGCACGGCATCGCAGCGCATCGAGGACCTGCGCGCGATTCCGTGGGTGTTCAGCTGGAGCCAGTGCCGGCTGATGCTGCCCGGCTGGTACGGCTTCGGCACCGCGGTCGACGGCATGGCTGCGACGACGCGCAGCGCCGACGGCGCATCGCGCTGCTGCGCGAGATGCACGCGCGCTGGCCGTTCTTCCGCAGCGTGCTGTCGAACATGGCGATGGTGCTCGCGAAGACCGACCTCGCGATCGCGTCGCGCTACGCGGACCTGGTGCCCGACGCGGCGCGTGCGCGAGGCGATCTTCGCGCGCATCGCGGCCGAGCACCGGCGCACCGTCGCGCTGGCTGCTCGCGATCACCGGCCACGCGACGCTGCTCGACGACAACCCGACGCTCGCGCGCAGCATCCGCAACCGCTTTCCGTACCTCGACCCGCTCAATCACCTGCAGGTCGAGCTGTTGCGCCGCTATCGCGCCGGCCAGACCGACGAGCGCACGCAAGCGCGGCGATCCACCTGACGATCAACGGTCTGGCGGCGGGCTTGCGCAACAGCGGCTGATCGCTCGCGCCGCGCGCGGACGGCCGGCGCCGCAATCCGGCGCCTGCCGGGCCGGGCGCGCGCCTCTGCCGCCCGCAACCCGCCGTAATTCCGCTGTCGAATCCTCGTGTATACCCGGGTTCCGGCAGCAAAATCCCATCAGAGAGTGCAACAAACATGAATCAGGACAAGGACTTTTCTCGATCTGACACCGCGACTGCAGAGCATATTGCGAATCGTCGTCGCGGGCTGTTCCTGGCGCACGGCTCAGCCAAGCTGTTGCACATCCCGCATGTGGCTCAATTCGACAATGTGCAGCTGACACTCGCTGGTCGGCATCGCCGGCGTGCTCGAGCCGCTCGGGCGGCTTTCTGCTGCTGATCGGGCTGTTCACGCGTCCCGGTCGCGTTCATCCTGTCCGGCGAAATGGCTGTCGCCCATTTCGCTGCGCGCACCAGCCCCGGGGTCATGCTGCCGATCCTGAACGCGCGGCCGAGCCTCGCCGCCGATCTACAGCTTCGCGTTTCTGTATTTCGTGCCGTTGCCGGCGGCGGCCCGTGGAGCGTCGACGAACGCAACAGGGCGCGCGCGAACCGGCTGACGCGTCGGGCGCGTGCGACGCCGAGCTCGAGCGAGCGCGCGCACGATGACGCCGAGCATCAGCTGTAGCGCGACGTTGGCCGGATAGTCGCGCGGACGAATGCCCGGCTCGCCGCGCACTGCCGGTGCGACGGCTGCGCAGGCAAACCAGTCCCGGTTATGATGCTTTCCCGCGCTTGTGCGCGAGATCGCGTCAGGCCATGCCGGACAACGCCGACTTCTCTACGATCGACTGCCGGTTTTCGAGGGATTCGCCAACATCATGGATCCGGCGCGCTATCGGCCGCTTCCGGATGACTGGCTGATCGGGCTCACCGACGTCGTCGATTCGACGCGGGCGATTGCCGCAGAGCCGCTACAGTCGGTGAACACCGCCGGCGCCTCGGTGATCTCCGGGATCGGCAACGCACTTCCGGGCCGCAAGTTTCCGATTCGTTTTCGGCGGCGACGGCGCGAGCTTCGCCGTGCCGGCATCGCGACCGGTCGACCGCCTCGGCCGTGCTCGCGGCGACGGCGGCATGGGCGCGCGACGAGCTGATCTCACGCTGCGGCACGGCGCTGGTGCCGGTCTGGCAGCCGTCAACGAGCAAGGCTTGACGGCGAGCGTCGCGCGCTTCGGGCCGTCGAAGCATGTGTCGTATGCGATGTTCTCGGGGGCGGTCTCGCCTGGGCCGAAGCGCGCGATGAAGGCCGGGCGCTTCACCCTGCAAGCCGCGCCGCCCGGAGAGCGTCCCGATCTGACCGGGCTATCGTGCCGCTGGAACGACATTCCGCCGATCCACGGCCTGATCGTTTCGCTGCTCGTCATGCCGGTGACGCACGGCGACCCTGCGTTTCGCGCCGTCATCGAAGCGCTGCTGAGCGAGCTCGAAGGACAGTCCCGGAGGTCGCTCGACCGGTCCCCGACAACGCGCCGGACGTCAGCTGGCCGCCGCCCGGCGCTCGAGCTGGAGACACGCACATCAGCGCCGCCGCGGCGAGAGCCTGCTCGCTGTGGCGTCGTCGCGCGTGCTCTATCGGACACTGCTGTCGTACATGGTCATGCGGACCGGCATGCGGGTCGGCGAATTCGACCCGGCGGTTTACCGGCGCGAGGTCGTCGAGAATTCGGACTTCCGCAAATACGACGACAATCTGCGCATGACGCTCGACTGCACGCCGGCGCTCGCCGATCGGATCGAGCAGCGCCTGGCCAAAGCGCAGCGCGACAACATCGTGCGCTTCGGCATGCATCGCCAGCCCGCCGCGATCATGACTTGCATCGTGCCGTCGATCACCGAAAGCAACCACGTCCATTTCATCGACGGCGCCGCGGCGGATACGCGCTGGCCGTCGCAAAGATTGCGCGCGCGGCGTGACGCGCGGCGGGTCGTTTCGCGCGAGACCGCGCTGTCGCCTCAGTCGAGTTGCGCGCCTCGCCCTCGCAGGAAACGCTTGACGTCATCGAAGCCGACGGCGCCTGCGCGCTGCCGGTCGATGTCGTCGAAATGCCTGACGATGTATGCCGAGTCCGGCGGCGCGCGCCTGGTCGCGCGTCACGGTTCCGCTGCGGTTGACATCCGCCGCGTCGAATCCCGCCTTGAGCTTGCGCTCGACCTGCGCGCGCAGGGCGGCGCCTTGCGGCGCCGGCGTCGGCGCCGGTGTGCGCAGCTCCGGCGGCACCCACGGATCGCGTATGGTCGTCTCGATCGTCGCGGGCGGCGACCGAGGCCGTCGCTGCGTACACGGACGGCGACCCCGCCCACCACGAGGGCCAGCGCGGCGCCGGCCAGCGCGAGCTTGCGGCGCGACGAGCCGGCCGGCGGCAGAGCCGCCGGGCACCGAGATCGCCCTCGGGACGGCGCGGTCCCATCGGCGCCGCCGTCGCGCCTTGGTAGAACTGCGCCAGATCGGCCTTTGCCAGCGCGCGCGATCCGTCGTCGAGATACGTCATGTGTCCACCGAGGTAGAAGCGCAGCTGCACGTTGGGCCATTGGACCCAGCCGCGCCAGATCGCGTTCGGTCTGGAAGAACGGCGTCACCAGATCGTGGTAGCCGTTGACCGACAGCACCTTGAGCTGCGGATTCTGCGCCAGCGCCGCGGCGAGGTCCGGAATCGTGTCGGGCAGCGCATGTCCATCGTGCCCAAAGTCCCCAGGTAGTGGATCGCATTGCTGACCAGCACGCAGCTCGACGGATTGGTGTGACTGCAGACCGGCATTCAAATACGTCGTGATGGCCGAGGCGAACGAGGCGTTGATGAAGGTGCTGGACGGATCGCCCTCGATCGCCAGCGGACTTCCGATCGGCGTCGATACCCGTGCGTCGTAGAGCCCGATCAGCGTGCCGGGGATCAGATTGGCACTGATAGAAACCGGGATCGAGATTGAAATGCGCCTGCCAGCCGGCAAGCGACATGCCGGTCGTATTGACCAGCTGCGTCAGCAAGCCGGGGAGGCGAAGTCCCCATCGTCAGAAACGCCGTGACCGCGGGATCGTACTGATCGGTGGTGAGCGTGCGCATCTGGCCGATAAAGGCCGGTAGCGCGGACGGCGCGGGTTCGGATTGTCGAGGTTGTACCAGGCGCCGACGGCGCCGTACGAGGGCACGGTAGCCGGCGCAACTGACGATCGGTGAAATGACGCCGCAGGCGACGTTGTAGTTCAGTATCGACGATTGCAGGACGACGCCGTTGAGGCTTTACCCCGGCGCTTTCGAGCATGTTCGCCAGCACCGCGCTGCGGGTGGTGCCGTAGGACTCTCCGAACAGGAACTTGGGCGAGGCCCCCCGGTTGTTGGCGGCGACATAGCGGATGACGAAATCGCGAAACACCGCCGCGTCGGCGTCGACACTCCAGAAGGTCTGGTTGACGTTGGGCGCGATCGCTTCCGAAAGACCGGTGCCCACCGCGTCGACGAACACCAGGTCGCTGACGTCGATAAGGCTTTCCGTGTTATCGACCAGCGGAAACGGCGTCGGCGCAGTCGTCGCAGGATCGCCGCGTTACGAGTCGCTTGGGTCCGTACGAGCCCAGGTGGAGCCACACCGTCGACGAGCCCGGGCCGCCGTTGTAGAAAAACGTTACCGGCCGCGTCACGCGGCGTTCGCGCCGTCGAGCGTGTAGGCGACGCAGAAAAAGAGGCTTCCGGCGCGCTGCTGGTCAGGGCGTTGGCGGTCAGGTGCCCGGCGGTGGCGGTGTAATTGAGCGTCGCGCCGTTGAGTCGTCAGCTGGTGCTGCGTGACGGCAGCGATTTCAACGGCGCTCGGCAGCGAAGCCGAGGCCGCGGTCGAAGCAGAGCACCGGATCGGTAGCAGCGGAGCTGGGGGCGCGGGCTTCCGCCCGATCCGCCACCGCCGCCGCATCCGGCAAGCAGCAACGCAACGGGCGAGGCAGGCGCCGATGCGCTGCATCAACTTCGACATGACTTTGCTGATTCGATCGAGGGCTCTGCCACGACGATCAAAAGCGCGTGTTCGGTTTCGTCAGGAAGGCGATGTCAGGCGCTGACTTTGAAATAGTACTTGAACACGTAATCCCATTGCGCATGGCCGGCCCTCGCACAATCCCGGCTTGAACTTGGCTTCGCGTCACCGTCGCCGCGACCAGATTGGAAAGCCTGGCGTCGGGAGTCTTGTAAACGGACACAGATTTGGCGTCACCGAGTTCATCGACGCGCACCGTGAGAACCACCTCGCCCTCGATCCGGGTCACGTACCGACATGCGTGACAACCGCGTCGGCCACGTCGGCCAGACCGTACTTCATGTGTATGGCGGCTCGTCGTTTGGACCGACGCTATCGTATTCGTGCCCGGACCACGGCCTTTTGCTCAGGCGTCAGCTGCTCGTAAGACCGGTCATAGGGGCAGCGCCCCGCGCATGACCGATGCGGTCGGCATGTCGGCGATCGCGACGGGGCTGCTCGCGAATAGCGCGGCCGTTCCCGCCGTTGACCAGCAGCGCGGCGAACAGCGGACCCAATGTGCATCGCATCCTCCGGAAGGATCGACCCGGGCGCCGCCCAGTGAACGAAAGAAGGATATCACCGGGCTCCGATGCGTCGTCGGCGCAGTCTGGCGCGCATCCGCTTGACGGATGCGAATACCCGTTTATAATATCGGTACCGATTATACATACGGCATATTCGCCGATGCCACGCCGCCCGCTTGCCAACCTTCGCCGCAGTCCGCCTGCGCCTCCAGCGCCACTGCGCCATGACCGACGCCCGCCAGCAACAAATTCTCGACTGGATCCGCGGCTTCATCGAGTCGAGAGGCATGCCGCCGACGCGCGCCGAAATCGCCGCGGGCCTGGGATTTCTCCACCGCCAGCTCCGGCGGAGGATCATCTGCAGGCGCTGGCCAGAAGGGCGCGCTCGAGCTGGTGCCGGGCGCGTCGCGGGGCTGCGGTTAAAGGATGTCCCCGGGGTTCCGATCCAGGGCACGCTTGCCGCTGGTCGGAAGAGTCGCCGCCGGCCAGCCGGTCCTGGCGGCGGAGAACGTCGAGGCGCACTGCCGGGTCGATGCCGCGCTGTTCTCGCCACGGGCCGATTACCTTCTGCGCGTGCGCGGCATGAGCATGAAGGATGCCGGCATCCTGGACGGCGACTTGCTGGTCGTGCACCAGCACCGCCGACGCGCGCTCGGGCCAGATCGTCGTCGCCCGCCTGTCCGGCGCTGCCGGCGACGAGGTGACCGTCAAGCGCCTGCAACGGCGCGGCCGCGAAATCGTGCTGCAGCCGGAGAACTCGGAGTTCGAAGCCGATTGTCGTAAATCCTGCCCACACGGATTTCGCGATCGAGGGCGTCGCGGTGGGACTGTTGCGCACGGGCGCGTTGCAAGTAAGCAGGCAGCAGATCAGGTTCCGGCATTCAGCCGGAATCAGCATCGAATACTCGAGGAGATTTCTATGGTCCAGTCAATTCCCGCACGGCTACGCCGGCGTCACCTCCTATCTCGATCATCCGCGACGCGGCCAGCGCGATCGATTACTACAAGAAGGCGTTCGGCGCGACCGAGGTGATGCGCTTGCCCGGCCCGGACGGCAAGATCGGCCACGCCGAGCTCAAGATCGCCGGCGGCAATATCATGCTGGCCGACGAGATCGCCCGAAATGGGCCATCGCAGCGTACAGTCATACGGCGGGTCGCCGGTCAGCCTGATGTTTTACGTGCCGGACGTCGACGAGAGTTTTGCGCAGGCGATCGCAGCCGGCGGCAAGGTCAAGAATGCGGTCAAGGACCAGTTCTATGGCGACCGCAGCGGCACGGTCTGACCGATCCGTTCGGCTCTGATGTGGACGATCGCGACGCACAAGGAAGACGTCTCGGCGATCCGACATGCAAAAGCGAATGGAAAAGATGATGGCGGCCGGGCAGAATGCCTAGTCGCCGGCGCACGAGCAGAATAGACCGTATCGATAGCGGCATCCGATCATGGGCCGGTCGCGAGCGCGAGCGATCCGGCCGCGTGATTCGGTCGTGCGCGGATCGCCGATCCGCGCCTGAGAAAAAAGGGGACGCATGTATACGCTGTACGGCAAGAAAGGGCTCGTGGTCGGCGACGATCGAGGCCGCGCTGACGATGGCAGGCGCGCCGTATCGCATGGTCGAGACGGCGTCATGGGAGACCAACGACGCCTTTCGCGACCTGCTCAAGATCAATCCGATCGGCCAGATTCCGACGCTGGTGCTGCCTGACGGCAGCGGCACTGTCCGAGAGCGCGGCGATTCTGATTCATCTCGACGTCGCGCATCCCGCCGCGGCTTGCTGCCGCGCGACGCAGTCAGCGCGCGCACAAGCGATCCGCGGACTGGTGTTCATCGCCGCCAACTGCTATTCGGCGATCACCGTTATCGACTTTCCCGAGCGCTTCTACCAGGACATCGACGACGCGGCCAGGGACCGCATTCGCGCCGGGACCAAGCGCGCCTGCATCGGCACTGGGAAATCTTCGCCGACATGTTTCCCGGCGCGCCCGTTCCTCGCCGGCAACGACATCGGCGCGCTGGATCTCTACGCGGCGGTCGTGACCAAGTGGTCGGGTTCGCGCGCACATCTCGGCCGAGCATCGCCGCACCGTTTCACGCGGCACTGCTCAAGGTCGAAGCGCATCCGAAGGTGGCTGCCGTGTTTGCGCGCAACTGGCCGGCAAAATAAAGCAAGCACGAACCCAATCCCGGACGCAAACGCGAACGCAGTCCGGCGCAGAGCAGCGCGGGCGCGAACACAATCGCAGTGACGCCGGCGCCCTCGCGCGGCGAGCCGATCGGTCTCGGCGAGCGGCTTCGACCGCTCGCGTGATTCCGCGCAGCCTTCGCATATAATGGCCGCAGCGTGCCGGTGCCTGAATCGACCGGCGCGAATCCGCCAACCCACGCGATGCGCATCCTGCTCAGCAACGACGACGGCTACTTCGCGCCCGGTCTGGAACGCCTCGCCGCTGAGCTCGCTCCGCACGCCGAGATCACCGTCGTCGCGCCCGAGCGCGACCGCAGCGGCGCGTCCAACTCGCTGACGCTCGATCGGCCGCTGACCGTGCGCCGCGCGCCCAACGGTTTCCTGTTCGTCAACGGCACGCCGACCGACTGCGTGCATCTCGCGGTGACCGGCCTGCTCGACGAGCTGCCGGACATGGTGATCTCGGGCATCAATCACGGCGCCAACATGGGCGACGACACGATCTACTCGGGCACCGTCGCCGCCGCGACCGAGGGCTATCTGCTCGGGCATCCCGTCGATCGCGGTGTCGCTGACGAGCAAGATCGGCCGCCACTTCGAGACCGCGGCCAAGGTCGTCGTCGATCTGATCTCGGCGCCATCGCCGCAGCAGCCGTCGGCGCAGCGTGGCTGCTCAACGTCAACGTGCCCGGACGTGCCGCAGCGCGACATCAAGGGCTGTGCGCGTCACGCGCCTCGGGCAAGCGGCACAAGGCCGAGTCCGGTGGTCAAGACGCGAGACGCCGCGCGGCGAGACCTGCTACTGGGTCGGCGCCGCGGGCGCCGCGGCCGGATGCCGGGCGAGGGAACCGATTTCCACGCGGTCGAGCTGGGCTACGTTTCGGTGACGCCGCTGCAGATCGACCTGACGCATCACGCGCGAACTGGCGCGCGTCGGCGAATGGTGCGTCGCAGCGTGCGAGCGCGATGAGCGCCGGCGTCGGAAAATTCGGCGGCATCGGCATGACTTCGGCGCGCACGCGCGCGCGCATGGTCGAGCGCCTGCGCGAGCAGGGCATCCGCGACGAGGCGGTGCTCGCGGCGATGGGCGCGGTGCCGCGGCACATCTTCGTCGAGGAAGCGCTGGCGATCCGCGCCTACGACGACAGCCCGCTGCCGATCGGCGCCGGACAGACGATTTCGCAGCCGTACGTCGTCGCCCGCATGACCGAGCTGTTGCGGGCCGGCGCGCCGCTGCACCGCGTGCTCGGAGATCGGCACCGGCTGCGGCTACCAGACCGCGATCCTGGCGCAGCTCGCCGACGAGGTCTACACGGTCGAGCGCATCGGCTCGCTGGTCGCCAAGGCGCGGCGCAACCTGCGCGCGCTGAAGCTGAACAACGTGCGCATCAAGCACGGCGACGGCTCGGCGGATCTGGGCGAGGATCTCGAGGTCGACGGCATCATCGTCACCGCCGCGGCGACGCAGGTCCCGACCGCGTTGCTGCGCTACCTGAAGGTCGGCGGCCGCATGGTGCTGCCGCTCGCCGTCCACGACGACGACGTGCGCGGCGTGCAACTGACTGACCGTTATCGAGAAAGCGCCGGCCGGCATCCGCGAGCAAACGCTACGACGCGGTAAGATTCGTGCCATTGCTTCCCGGACTCGCATGACTCACTTCGCGTTTCGCTCCATGCTCATGCGCGCTCTGGACCGTGCGCTGTGCCGCTGCCGCTGCTCGTCGCGATGCATGACGCGCCGTCCGCCGGCGCCGGTCAGCGAGCGCGCCGCCGTTGCCGTCCGCACGACGCCTGCGCCGCCGCCGCCGGCGTGCATGCCGGCGCCGCCGCAGCGGAAGCTCGCGCCGCCGACCTATACCGTCAAGCGCGGCGAGACGCTCTACCAGATCGCGCTCGACCACGGCCTCGATTACCGCGAGCTCGCGGCATGGAACAACATCGAGAACGTCAACGTGATCCGCGTCGGCCAGGTGCTCGTGCTCGCGGCGCCGGGCGCAGCCGGTGCCGCGAGCGCCCGGCGACGGCGCCGTGACCACGCCGCGCTGCGGCCGCGCCGCGCGATCGCGCCGGTGCGGCGCGGCAACGCGGACCCTGCGCGGCCGCCGGCGCCAGCCGCCGGCGCGCAGCAACACGCGCGACGTTCAAGACCGAGCCGAAGGCGCTGAAGGCTGCCGTATTCGGAGCAGGCGCTGCGCGCAGTTGCAGCAGCAGCACGCCGGCGGCGGCCACCTGCACCGCCGGTCGGCGGCGTCGACCGCGCGCCGTCCGCAGCGGCTGCCGCTCGCGGCTGCGCCGCCGCCGGCACCGTCGCGCGCCGCGCCGGCGCGTCGAATCGCGGCGCGCGTGCCCGAGATCGACGACGACAACATCGACTGGGTCGTGGCCCGCCGCCGGCAAAGTCGTTTCCGGGTTCTCCGAGACGGCGAACCTCGAAGGGCATCGACATCGCCGGCAAGGCCGGGTCAGCCGGTGCTCGCGAGCGCGTCGCGGGCAAGGTCGTCGTACGCCGGCAACGGCTTGCGCGGCTACGGCAAGCTCATCATCATCAAGCACAACAACACGTTTCTGTCGGCCTACGCGCACAACCGCGAAATCCTGGTCAAGGAAGGCCAGCAGGTCGCGAGGGGCCAGAAGATCGCGGAAATGGGCGACACCGACGCCGACCAGGTCAAGCTGCACTTCGAGATCCGTCGCCTCGGCAAGCCGGTCGATCCCGGCGAAATTCCTGCCGCCGGCGTAGCGGCGCACCGGCCACGCATGAGCGCATTCGGCGGCGACGACGACGAGCCGCCCGCGCGCACCGGAGCCCGATACCCAGACGCGCGATCTGCCGCTGGACGATGCCGGTCGTCGGCGTCGGCGCCGACTTCCTCAACGACGTCACCCAGATCTACCTGAACGAGATCGGCCAGAGCCCGCTGCTGACGCCGGCCGAGGAGCTCGAGTACGCGCGCGCGACGCGCGGACGGCGACTTCGAAGCGCGGCAGAAGATGATCGAGCACAACCTGCGCCTGGTCGTCAGCATCGCCAAGCACTACCTCGAATCGCGGCCTGACGCTTGCCGACCTGATCGAGGAAGGCAATCTCGGCCTGATCCACGCGCTCGAGAAGTTCGATCCCGAGCGCGGCTTCCGCTTCACGACCTACGCGACCTGGTGGATCCGCCAGTCGATCGAGCGCGCGATCATGAACCAGTCGCGCACGATCCGGCTGCCGGCGCACGTGGTCAAGGAGCTCAACATCGTGCTGCGCGCGCTGCGCCACCTCGAGACGCACGGCATGCTCGGCGAGGGACGCGACCCGACGCTCGACGACGTCGCGCATCTGCTCGGCAAGCCGGTCGAGCAGGTGCGCAAGGTGCTCGGCTACAACGAGCACATCACTCTCGCTCGACGCGCCGCTCGACGCCGATGCGGGGCTGTCGGTCGGCGACCAGCTCGCCGACGACGACGCGCCGAGCCCCGAGCTGCTGCTGCACAACTCCGAGATCGAGGGCTGGGTCAAGCAGTGGCTGGACGAGCTCTCCGACCGGCAGCGCGCAGGTGATCGAGCGCCGCTACGGACTGAACGGCTGCGACGTCGCCACGCTCGAGCAACTCGCGCGCGAGCTCGAGCGTCACGCGCGAGCGCGTGCGCCAGATCCAGGCCGAGGCGCTCGAGAAGCTGCGCGCGCGGCTGCGTCGGCGCGGCGCGCCTGTCGCGCGACGCGCTGTAGCTGCTATGCCCGGCAGTCGAGCGCGTCGAGGCAACGCGCCGTCGACGCGGCGTCGGCGACGTGACGCTAGTGCAGACCTCGCGCGCCGCGGCAGCGCACCGACGCTGGTGCGCAATCTGCGCGAGCGACGCTCCGCGCTGCGCCGCCGCCGCGGGACCGTAGCGCAGCAGCGCGCATAGCGTCTCGGCGATGTCCTGATCAGCGCGGCGACTGCCGGCCAGCGCGCGCGGCGCGCTCGCGCGTACGCCAGCGGCCCCTCGTCCGGCCGGCGCGCGCAGCCCGGCGCGCGCAGAGCCGGCGGCAGGCGCGCGTCCACAGCGCCACTTCGGCGTCGATGCGCGCGCGGCACGCAGGCGCGAGGAACCGAGCACCGCGATTCCCCAGACGAACGCGACGCCAGCGAGCACCGCGATGAGCTGCCACGGCGCGTGCGCCGTCGAGCCCGAAGTCGCGCAGCAAATCGCGCTGCCGCTCGAGGTTGAAGCCGACGACGCCGCGTTGCCAGTGATAGTTGATCGCGTCCCAGTGCAGGCTCAGGCTCTTGAGCCAGGTCATGTCGAGCCGGGCGAGATAAGGCACGCAGCTCGCCCGCGGGCAGCGCGGCGCCGAGGCCGCGCTCGACGCGCGACGGCGCGACCGCGGCGGTCGGATCGACGCGCTGCCACTGCGCCGTCGATCAGCGCCTCGGCCCACGCGTGCGCATCGGACTGGCGCACGATCATGTACTCGCCGGTCGGATTCATTTCGCCGCCCTGGTAGCCCGGTGACGACGCGCGCCGGAATGCCGGCGGCGCGCATCAGCAGCGACGAAGGCGCCGGCGTAGTGCTCGCAGAAGCCGCGCCGCGTGTCGAACAGGAAACCGTCGACCGGATCGCCGTCGAGAACGTCCGGCGCCAGCGTGTAGACGAACGATTCGTTGCGGAACCAGTGCGAGCACCGCGGCGATGTAGGCGCGATCCGGATGCGCGCGCGCTGCGCAGGTCGCGCGCGAATGCGATCGTGCGCGGATTGCCGCGCGGCAGCTGCAGGTTGTCGCGGTGCATCGTTGACCAGCCGCGGCGAAACGTCGCCGAGCGTGCCGAACGCTGCTCGTGTAGCGCACGGCCTGCGATGACCGGTGCGGTAGCGAGCAACTGCTGGTCGTAGGTGACGGATCGCGACGTCTCGGTCGGAGCTCCGGCGGCGCGTCCGGATGTCGGTGCGGCGGCGGCGCGGCTGGTCGGATGCTCGAGCGCGAACAGCCACGAGCTTGCCATGCGGCTCCAAGCGTCACCGTGTAGTCGACGGGTCGCGCCGGCGCGACGGCAGCGTACTGACCGCCGGCGCAGACTCGGCAGCGGGCGTCCATTCGGCGCCGTCGAAACGCGACGAACACCGGACCGCGCCAGTAGCGTCTGCGCTGGCGGCGGCGCCGGCTGGCGAATTCGACGCGAAACGCGACCTCGTCGGAGAGCGACAAGCTCGCTGATCGAGCCGGGCGCCATGCGCTCGGAAGTCCGGTCCGCGCGCCGCTGTCGAGCGGGCGTTCCCCACAACGGTCCGGCGAGGCGCGGAAACAGAACGAACAGCAGCGCCGCGATCGGCATGCCCTGCAGGCATCAGTCGCCGTCGCGCGCAGATGCGGTCGCCACGGCTCGGTCGCACCCGCCGAAGTCCGCAGCGACCGCCGAGTGCAACGCCGATGGCCAGCAGCGCCGGCAATCGCGGCGGCGGCGGCCAGATCGTCTGCGCGTAGAAGAACTGCGTCAGCGCGAGAAACAGCGCGAGGCAGACCAGCAGCGCCGCCGTCGCGCGCGCTGCGCGCCTCGAGGAACTTGATGCCGACCAGAACGTAGAGGAACGCGACGCAGGGGTCGCGCGCGAGGAAATAGCCGAATTCGACCGCGTATGCCGATCGCCGCGGCTAACTGCGAGCACACGGCAGCAGCCAGCGGCGCAGGCTGCGGCAGCTGTTGCGGTCGAACGGAAAAGCGAGCCGCGACGACGAACCAGCGCCGCGCCGGCGAAGGCGACCCAGCGGTCGACGTGCGCCCACAGCGGCATCTGCGCGCACAGCAGCAATGCGGCGAGCGCGCCCAGTTGCGTGCGCGCCAGCGGCGGCGCCTGTCTTGCTCGCGCTTCACGTCGGCTTCGGCTCGGCCGAACGAGCGCCGAGCGCGGTCAGCGCGGCGCGACGATGGCTCGGCGCCCTGTCCGTGCGCGCAGCTCGGTGCCCGGCAGACGCAACGCGAACGCGCGCGTCTCGCGCTCGGCGGCCAGAATCCAGGCGGTCAGGCGCGATAGCCGCGATTCCTCGGATCGAGTCCCGGGCGGCAGCTCGGACCAGTCGAGGCTCGAGCGCGCCGCCGCCCGCCGCCGCCTTCGAATTGCTTGGTGTACCAGCCTGCCGCCGCGCGCGACCGCTTTCCACGCGATGCGGTTGAGCGGGTCGCCGCGCTGGTAATCGCGCAAGCCCGCCGAGCTCGGCGTCGGCGGCGCGCGCCGCTCGTTGCGCGATCGATGCCCTGGCGGCCGGGCGGCAACGGCGGGGGCGCGCGCCTCGGGCGCCGGATAGACGCACGCCGTCAAGCGGAAAATGCACGTACGCCCAGCCGCGCCACAGACCCAGCGGAAAGTCGCTCGACAGGGTGACCCTGCCCAGCGGCTGCGGCCGCGTCGCGGCGCGACGACGGTCAGCTGCCACCGGCCGCGTCGCCGCGCCGGTAGATCGATCACCTGCCGGCGCGCCGTCGGAAGCCGAGACGACGATACCGATGCGCTCGCGATCGCCGGCTGGCGAGCGACAGCGTGAACGTCGACCTCGCCGCCGGCGAACGCTTCGCCGGCCGCGAGCGGCGCAAGCTGCGATGCCGGCGAGATTGCGAAAGGTCTGCGAGCAGCGCCGCAGCCACCATGCCCGCGAGCGACGAACGTCATCGCGTAACCGAGCGACAGCGCGTAGTTCATCGAGGTCAGCAGCATGATCGCCAGCGTCGCGATCAGCGCGAGGCCGCGGCGCGTCGGCAGGATGTAGATGCGGCTGATGGCGCAGCACGACCGGCTCGCGATCGCTGGGCGCGAGTCGCCAGAAGCGCTGCGCGCCCGCGCGAACCACGAGGTGCTCAGCGGAAGAGTCGCCATCGTCGGTGAGCGCAGGTCAGCAGCCTCGCGCCGATTCAGCCGGACATGTGGCCGCGCGTTCGATGCGGGCGAATGCATCGCCGGGAATCGCGAATCAGGGCAGCGGCACCGCGCGCAGCAGCGCCTGCGCCTGCGGGCCGCCGGCGCGCGTGCTGCCGGCGAGCCGGTGGCCGGCGACCGACGGGAAACACGGCCTGCACGTCCTCGGGCAGCACCATCGGCCGGCCGGCGAGCAGCGCCCAGGCGCGCGCTGGCCGCGACCAGCAGCAGGCCCGCGCGCGGCGACAGGCCGCGCTGCGCGCCGCGTCGGTGCGCCGCCGCGGTGCCGCGCGACGCGGCGAGCAGCGCCTGCACGTAATCGAGCAACGCCGGGCGCGACATGCACCGCGGCGGCCTCGCGCTGCCATGCGAGCAGCGTCGCCGCGTCCGCGCAGCGGCACGAGCGTCGGCGATGCGCGCGCGCCGGTCGCCCGAGATCAGCAGCTCGCGCTCGGCCGCCGGATCGGGATAGCCGAGCTCGATCGCCATCAGGAAGCGGTCGAGCTGCGACTCGGGCAGCGGGTACGCGCCGATCTGCTCGGCCGGATTCTGCGTGGCGATGACGAAGAACGGCTCGGGCAGCGGCCGCGTCTCGCCGTCGGTCGAGACCTGCCGCTCCTCCATCGCCTCGAGCAGCGCGCTCTGCGTCTTCGGCGGCGCGCGGTTGATTTCGTCGGCGAGCACGACCGAATGGAAGATCGGTCCCGGATGAAAGCGGAACGCGCTGCGTCGCCGGATCGAAGATCGACACGCCGAGCACGTCCGCGGGCAGCAGGTCGCTGGTGAACTGGATGCGCGCGTAGTGCAGCCCGAGCGTCGCCGGCGAGCGCCTGCGCCAGCGTCGACTTGCCGACGCCGGGAATGTCCTCGATCAGCAGGTGGCCGCGCGCGAGCAGGCAGGCCAGCGCGAGCTTGCAGCGGCGTTCTCTTGCCGACGACGATGCGGCCGAGCTGCGCCGACGCGCCGCCAGCCGCTCGGGCACGGGGATCGACGCTGGGTATCGGCGGGGCGTAGGGTCATCGACTGTCGTTCGCGGGCATTGGACAGACGAGCCACCATAGAGGCGCAATCGGCGGCTAGTCACTACCGCTCGGCGGCGCGCTACACTCCGTTCGACCGCCCGCAGCCGAGGCGCGCGTCGTCCGTCTGCGCCGTCGTCGACACCATCCGACATCGAGCACGCCGTGCCCACCGCATACATCACGCATCCGTCGTGCCGCCTGCACGACATGGGACCGCACCATCCCGAATGCCCGGAGCGGCTCGATGCCGATCAGCGACCGGCTGATCAGCGCGGGACTCGACGCGCTGATCGCGCATCATCGACGCGCCCGCGGCGACGCGCGAGCAGCTCGACGCGTGCATGCCGCGCGACTACATCGACGACGATCGAGGCGGCGAGCCCGAGAGCAGGCATGCATTACCTCGATCCGGACACCGCGCTCAATCCCGATTCGCTGACCGCCGCGCGGCATGCGCGCCGGGCGCGGTGGTGCTCGCGCACCGATCTGGTCATGCGGCGGCGAGTGCGACACCGCGTTCTGCGCGGTGCGCCCGCCCGGCCATCACGCCGACGCGCGATCGCGCGATGGGCTTCTGCCTGTTCAACAACGTCGCGGTCGGCGTCGCGCACGCGCTCGGCGCACGGGCTCGAGCGCGCCGCGGTCGTCGACTTCGACGTGCATCACGGCAACGGCACCGAGGAGATCTTCGCCGGCGACGAGCGCGTGATCATGACCGGCACGTTCCAGTATCCGCTGTATCCCTATTCCGGCGTCGACCCGCTGGGTCCGAACATGCACAACGTCCCGCTCGCGCCGGCAGCGGCAGCGACGCGTTTCGCGCAGGCGATGACGCGAACGCTGCCTGCCGGCGCTCGAGGCGCATCGGCCGGAGATCATTTTCATCTCGGCGGGCTTCGACGCGCACCGCGAGGACCCGCTCGCCAATCTGCAGCTGACCGACGCCGACTACGCCTGGGTGACCGCAGCAGGATCGCCGAGGTCGCGGCACGTCACGCCGGCGGCCGCATCGTATCGACGCTCGAAGGCGGCTATGCGCTGCGGCGCCTGGCCGCAGCGCCGACCGCGCACATGCGCGCGCTCGCCGGCCTGAGCCATAGCGCGGCGCAACGTTCTGGGCCGGCCGCGACCGGCGACCTTCGACTGCCGGCATCGCGGCGCGCAGCGAGGAGGCTGGCGATGGAACGACGACAATTTCTGCGCGTCTGCACGACGGTCGCCGGCGTCGCGCAGCGGGCTCGCTCGGCGATGCCTGGGCCGGCGCCGAGCCGCGCTTGTACGCGCGCTCGCAGCTGGTCGACGTTCACGGCGAGCCGATCAAGGCTCGGCAGACTCGCCGCGCGAGACCAACTACGTGTTCAACTATCCCTTACGCCGGCGACGCCGTGCTTCCTGCTCAACCTCGGCCGGCCGGTGGCCGCCGCCGGACGACGTGTTGCGCGCCGACGGCGCGACCTACGCGTGGAACGGCGGCGTCGGCCCGCGCGCACTCGATCGTTGCGTATCTCGGCGATCTGCGCGCACAAGCTCGCGTATCCGACGCGCGAGGTCAGCTTCATCCGCTTCCAGTCGCGACCGCTCGCCGACCTCCGACGGCAACGTGATCCATTGCTGCGCCGATCACAGCGTGTACGATCCTGCCGCGGGCGCGCGCGTGGTCAGCGGGCCCGCGCCGCAGCCGCTGGCGGCGATCCTGCTCGACTACGACGCCGAGCGCGACGAGCTCGCAGCGCTCGGCACCGTCGGCGCCGAGCAGTTCGACGCGTTCTTCCGCAAGTACGACTTCAAGCTCGCGCATGGAGTACGGCCAGGGCAAGGCGCCGGCTGCCGGTCGGCGCGACGACCGTCGTGCGCGAGCTGACGCAGTACTGCCGGCAGACGATCCAGTGCTGAGCGCGCGCTTCGCGCGTGCAGGTGTAGCGACCATGGCAACGTAACCGGGCTGACGCCGCGACGCGCGCGAGCCACGCCGCGGACTGCGGGAAACCGCGCGAGGTCGAACCCGCCCTCGTCGGCGACGTGCGTGTACGCGTACGAAGCGCGATGTCGGCGATGCGTGTAGCGACCGCCGACCAGAAACGGCGCGTTGCGCCAGCCGCTCTTCCATCACTTCCAGCGCGCGATAGCCGCCGTCCATGCTGCGAGTCGGCGAGCGCACGCTGCGACGGCGGGTCCGGATGAAAGCGGCGCAGGAAGCGCGCCACCGCGATGATACGGCTCGTGGCTGTACTGCTCGAAGAAGAGCCATTGCATGACACGCGCGCGCGCAGCAGCCGGTCGCCGGGCAGCAGCGGCGAAGCCAGTCGGCGAGATAGCAGATGATCGCGTTCGATTCCGGCAAGGATACACGCCGGGCTCGACTTCCGACCACCGGCACTTTGCCGTTCGGATTCATCGCCAGAAACTCGGGCTGTGCGCGTCTCGCCGGTCGAGGAGTCGATTTCGATCCAGGCATAGGGCAGATGAGCCTCGAGGACCATGCGAACCTCGTGACAGTCGCCCGACAATGACGTGCCGTAGACTTTGGTCATTGCTGTCTTTCTTCGCAGCCGCGGATACGAGGGAATCTGCATTACAATCGCGCCGGACACAAGCTTTTCCGTGGAGGTTTTGAAGATGCATCACGCTTGGCCGTAGGCGCAACCGCTGATGACAACGCGGATCGCCGTCCTCTTTGGCTTGTACCGCTCCGGCTCGTCGGCCGCCGCCGGCGTGCTGCATCACCTCGGCGTCGAGATGGGCGCGCCGTACTGGATGGACAATTACGAATCGGCGCGGTTGGCGAGGCGCCTGCGGCGCTGGTGGCACGAGCCCGACTCTGCACGAGCACGTCCTCCGCGGCCGAGCGCGTGCGCAAGCTCAGCGATTGATCTCGTGCCCTCGAAGCGGGCCGCGCGACCCACGTCGGCGCCAAGCACCCGCCGCTTTCACTTTGCGGCGACGACCTGGCCGCAGCCTGGGGTCCCGCGGTCCGCTTTATCTGGACCTGGCGGCCCGCTGGACGAATCGATCGCGTCAATTCAACGCACCGGATGGTTCAAACCCCATGGCGAGAGAAGCTGCAGCGTCGTTCCATGGGACGACGTCAACCGGTTTTTTACGCCGGCCGCGAGCATCTGCGTGTCGATTTCTCCTGACATGCTCGCCGACCCCGCGCGCGAAATCCGGCGCATCGCCGGACTATGTCGATCTCGTGCCGGACGACGATCGCTCTTGCCGCCGCGCTTCTCGCTTCTGATCCGGCCTGAGAGCGGCCGCGCAACCGACGCGCCGCGGACGGCCGCGAGCGCCCTGATCGCGGCTCGAGCCCGGTGCGTTGGCCCTTCAGCGCGGCCGATCAGAATCTGGCCTGCGGGCGACCCGCCTGCCTTCGGCGGCGAGAATGTTGCGGGCAGCGGCAGGCTGCCGGCGTATCCATCACTTCGAGACCGATGCGCGCCTCGGTCAATGCGCGCGTCAGGCGCGGATGCGGAAAGCGCGCATCAACGCGCCGCTGCCAAACAGCGCGACTTCGGGCTTGAGTGCCGCGAGCGCGGCGAAGTCCGGATTCGGACAGCGCATCGAACCCGCCCGGCGCCCAGCCGCCGATCAATTGCCCAGGGGCTACCAGCAGATTTTCGCGGTAGTCGGTTTCCTGCCGATGCGGACATAAAGCCGCCGCCGTGACCGGTGAACAACATTGCCCCCGGCGGTGCTGAGCTGGAATTTCATACCGGGCCGCAGGCTTGATGCATGGGAGGCGCAAGTCGTTGTGCATTGCGGTAACTGCCTGAGTCCGTTAGGATTATAGCTCCAGTCGCCGCCACATCGCTCGGACGGTCCGGGCGCTTATGCTGGCGGGGTGAGGAACCGCATGGCTTCCCGGATCGATTCGCAGTTTGGCAGCGCATCGCGCGCCTGCCGCCGTACGTCTTCAACATCACTTCCGAACCAAGCATGGTGCGCCGCGGCGGCGCGGCGAGGACATCATCGACTTCGGCATGGGCAATCCCGACGGACCGACGCCGCAGCACATCGTCGACAAGCTGGTCGAGACCGTGCAGCGGCCCGACACGCACGGCTACTCGGTGTCGAAGCGGCATCCCGCGGCTGCGGCGCGCGATCTGCCACTGGTACCAGCGCCGCTAGGGCGTCGAGTTCGATCCCGAGACCGAGGCGATCGTCACCATCGGCTCGAAGGAGGGCATCGCGCATCTCGCGCTCGCGACGCTCGGCCGCGGCGACACGGTGCTCGTGCCGAACCCGAGCTACCCGATCCACATCTACGGGCCGGTGATCGCGGGCGCCGACATCCGGCAGGTGCCGATGACGCCGGACGTCGACTTCTTCGCCGAGCTCGAGCAGCACGATCCAGCTCGAGCTTTCCGAAGCCGAAGATGCTGATCATCAATTTTCCGGCGAACCCGACCGCGCAATGCGTCGAGCTGCCGTTCTTCGAGAAGATCGTCGCGCTGGCGCGCGAGTACGGCATCTACGTCGTGCACGATCTCGCCTACGCCGACATCTGCTTCGACGGCTGGAAGGCGCCGTCGATCATGCAGGTCGCCGGGCGCGCGCGACGTCGCCGTCGAGTTCTTCACCATGTCGAAGAGCTACAACATGGCGGGCTGGCGCATCGGCTTCATGGTCGGCAACCAGCGACCTGGTCAACGCGCTCGCGCGGATCAAGGGCTACCACGACTACGGCACGTTCACGCCGATCCAGGTCGCCGCGATCGCCGCGCTCGAAGGCCCGCAGGAGTGCGTCGCCGAGATCGCGATGACGCTATCAGAAGCGCCGCGACGTGCTGGTCAAGGGCCTGCACGAGGCCGGCTGGATGGTCGACACGCCCGAAGGCGTCGATGTACGTGTGGGCGAAGATTCCGGAAGCGCTATCGCGCAGCTGGGCTCGCTCGAGTTCACCAAGCAGCTCCTCGCGCAGGCGAAGGTCTCGGTGTCGCCGGGCATCGGCTTCGGCGAGTTCGGCGACGGCCACGTGCGGCTTCGCGCATGATCGAGAACGAGAGCCGCGACGCGGCAGGCGATCCGCGGCATCAAGCAGATGTTCCGCGAAGACGGATGCGCTGTGAGGCCCGCGCGATGGCTGAACGCTGCGATGAAGCCGCTGCAGGTCGGGCCTGCTCGGCATCGGCACCGTCGGGCGCGGCACGTGGGACCGTGCTGCGCCGCAACGAGGAGGAGATCACGCGCCGCGCCGGCCGGCCGATCCGCATCACGCTGGATCGCCGACGCGAGCGCTGGACGCGCGCGCGAGCGCGACGCGCGGCGTCGACGGGCGTCAGCCTGACCAGCCGATGCGCAGACGGTCGCTCGCGGCATCGCGACATCGACATCGTCGTGCGAGCTGATCGGCGGCATCGAGCCGGCGCGCACGCTCATGCCTGCAGGCCATCGCGAACGGCAAGCACGTCGTCACCGCCAACAAGGCGCTGCTCGCGCGACACGGCAACGAGATCTTCGCCGCCGCGCACGCGAGAAGGCGTGATGGTCGCGTTCGAGGGCGCGCCGCCGGCGGCATCCCGATCACCGGGCGCGCTGCGCGAGGGCCTGACGAGCAATACGTAACTGAACGAAGTACACC